>Ga0209935_1005085_pt1 | contig 11435 bp, 11 predicted proteins | sample ThiBio_1000_plan_2_FD_183958 | JGI IMG/M metagenome (GOLD analysis project Ga0209935, IMG submission 183958) | Wastewater bioreactor microbial communities from Cape Town, South Africa - Thiocy_cont_1000_plan (SPAdes) | ecosystem: Engineered > Bioreactor > Thiocyanate-remediating >... | reverse complement strand
AGATAGATAGATAGATAGATAGATAGATAGATAGATAGATAGATAGATAGATAGATAGATAGATAGATAGATAGATAGATAGATAGATCACGATAGATAGATAGATAGATAGATAGATAGATAGATCACGATAGATAGATAGATAGATAGATAGATAGATCGATCGATCGATCACGATTGGGAGCTCACACCAAGCTTGAACACCAGGAACCAAGGTTGCGGTACCAGTGAAGGAGGAGCCGCCGCTATCAGCTGTACCGCCGCACCTCCACCATCCGCACATGATCTGCTCCGACTCGACGCCGAACATCACAATGAGCTCCCCAGCTCTCATGAGCAATCCCGAGCTCCTCGCTGGCGACACCGAGCCGCCAACCGCTGTCGCTGCGCCATCCACTCCCGCGATGCTCGATCCCAAGAAGCACGTTCGCATCAGCCTGTTGAGCCAGAGCCTCTCGAACCAAGCACGAGCCACGACGCCAGCGTATCCGTCGTCGTCGACTCCGGCCATCTCGTCTGGCGCTGCCACGAGCCTCACCAAGTCATCGCCTGCGTTACCGACCTCGCTCTCCAAGCTGGCCCTCTCGTCGACCTCGAGCTCGACCGGCTCGTCGCCAGCCACATCGCCCAAGCCTTCAACGACCAAGTCGACCTCGTTCATCACGAGCGACTTCAAGGCGCTGCCTGCCATGTCGCTCGCCACTCCGCGGAGCCCCATGGTCGGCGGCTCGCCTCCTACTGCGCCGACTGCCGTGGCGCTCGCCAAGCCCGTGGCGCTCAACGAGGACGGCGTGCTGCTGCACGTACCGGGTCTGCCGGACGCCTTTCCGTGGCAGCTGCCGGGCGAGAACGTGGTGCTCGAGTGTCCGAACGTGCTGCTCCTGCCCGAGGTCTCGTACCTGCCCACGATTCAGGGCAGCCTCGTGATCACCAACTATCAGCTGGTCTTCATTCCTGGCGAGCAGACCTTCAGCAGCCACGCTATTGAGGTACTCGCCCGTCTGCTCTCTCGTTGCTTGCTGCCTCACACTATTCACTAACAACACCACCATGAACATGAGCAGCCAATCTTCATTCCCGTTCGCTGCATCGATGCCGTCACCAAGATCGGCCGCAAGTTCTTCAGTGGCCCCACGCACTACAGCATGAGCATGCAATGCAAGGATCTGCGCAGCTATCGCTTCGCGTTCGACCAAGACCTCCATCCGCGACGGCAGGTGTTCCAGTATCTGCAGCAGTTGGCGTTCGGCGACCCGATGCAGGTGTTCGCCTTCTCGTACGCCGACGTCAACCTGTTGGCGGCGTCGCAGATGCGCCCGCTGTACGATCCGGTGGCCGAGTTCCGCCGCATGGGCGTCTTCACGGGCTCGCACTACGTCGACGGCGTCTCGCGCGGCTGGTGCCTCACGACCATCAACCGAGACTACTCGCTGTGTCCCTCGTATCCGAGCGTGCTCGTCAAGCCGCAGTACATTAGCCAAGACCTGCTGCTTACCGCTGCAGCGTTCAGGTATGCTCCACGCCATTGCTTGAACTCGAGAGTTACATCCACTCACTCACTCACTCGCGAACTGCACCAGATGCAAGGCCCGAATACCGACTCTGACATGGCGCAACAAGCGCACTGGGGCTGTCATCTGCCGCAGCAGCCAACCTCGCGTCGGAATGGCCGGTGCGCGCTGCATCGAGGACGAGATGCTGATTCGTGCCATTCGCGACTCGGCGCGCTACTCGGGCGACGCCAACACGCCGGACATCGAGCCGACGGCGAGCAACGCCTTCCATCCGCTGCGGCAGTCGCTGAAGCGCAAGATACTGTACATCTACGACGCGCGACCACTCGGCAACGCCGTCTACAACCAAGTCGCCGGTCACGGCTACGAGATGCCGCAGAACTACGACCACTGCAAGGTCTTCTTCCTGAGCATCGAGAACTTGCACGCAGTTCGCAAGTGGTACGCTTGGCTCGCTCTCCACACGCTCCAGCAGCTATCCATCTCACGAGATCGAATCGTGGGGAGTGTAGTTTCTTCAAGCTGCGAGAACTATGCCTGTCATCCAACGAAGTCGATCCCAAATGGCCGCAACTACTCCACGGCACAGGATGGTTGGTGCATATCTCGGCCATTCTCACTGCAGCGCAAGTTGTGTCGCGCAAGATCCGCAAAGGAGAATCGACACTGATACATTGTAGCGATGGGTATGTGTGTCCCTCAAGCTCAACTGCATCCTCGGCTTGTACTGACTCAACCTGTGATTGCTCTCGTGTAGTTGGGACCGAACAGCACAGCTATGTAGCTTGTGTGAGGTGCTCCTCGATGGGTTCTATCGCTCGATCGCGGGCTTCATCGTCTTGATCGAGAAGGAGTGGCTGTCGTTCGGGCACAAGTTCATGGACCGCGCCAGTGACGACATGAACGAGAAGGGCCCGATCTTCCTGCAGTTCCTCGACTGCGTGTGGCAGCTGCAGCAACAACTGCCACAGTACTTTGAGTACAACGAGGCGTTCCTCGTGGAACTGGCGCACCACTCGAACTCGGCGCGCTTCGGCACGTTCCTGTTCAACTGCGAGCAGGAGCGAGCGGCGCACCGAGTCGCCAACCACACGGTCTCGTACTGGGCGTACGTCGAGGCGCATCGAGAGCGCTTCACGAATCCCGACTACAAGGCCAACATGCTGCCCAACGGACCAGGCGATGAGGTCGAGGGCCTCTCGGAGGTGATCCTGTACCCGAGCACCTCGATCGACTCGCTGCGCTTCTGGTCGACCTTCTATCCTCACGCACCCATCTACATCTGAGCGACGATGATCCAGTTATCGTTCGCATCACTATCTCATCGTCTCATCATTCACCCATTCACCCATTAGTCGACTGATGAGTTGTATCGATCTCCATCTCCATCATATTCGATTCGTATTCTCGTTTTGCTTGTACAACTATCTCTCTCAAACTATATCTCTCGAGCTATCTATCTATCTATCCGACTGACTCAACTATCTATTCGAAGGCCCATCTACAGCTCACACACGGACACAACCACCTGACCTCTCTATCTCTATCTATCTCTCTATCTCTACTTGCTTTCCAGCTGATAAACCCGATTGTAACTAGATCGCTCATTGGTTCGCTCGTTCATGCTCGCTCGTTCAGCCGGTATCTCTCAGTTCCCCAACCTCACTCACTCATTCGCTTGGCTGCCTCTCGCTCCTCACACCTCCTCACACCCCAATACCTCTCACCATGGCTACTGCTAGCACGTCGGCATCGAGTCTGCCTCATGAGAAGCGACCCAAGCATCCACCGGCCGCGAGCTTTCCCAAGCACAAGATCAAGATCCTGGTGCTCGAGAACGTCGCTCGCTCGGCCATCAAGATCTTTGAGGACCACACGTACCAGCTCGAGGTGATTCCTCGCGCGTTGCAAGGCGACGAGCTGCGCGAGAAGCTGGCCGACGTGCATGCCGTGTGCATTCGATCGACGACGCAGATCACGGCCGAGGCGCTCGAGGGCGCCAAGCGTCTGCTGGCGATCGGGTGCTTCTGCATCGGCACCAACCAAGTGGACCTCGATGCGTGCGCCGCTCGCGGCATCGCGGTCTTCAACAGCCCGTTCTGCAACACGCGCAGCGTGGCCGAGTTGATCGTGTCGATGATCATCGCGTTGGCACGTCGCTTGGGCGACAAGAACCGCGAGCTGCACGACGGCGTGTGGGACAAGTCGGCCGTCAACTGCCACGAGATACGCGGCAAGACGCTCGGCATCGTGGGCTACGGCCACATCGGCACGCAGCTCTCGATCCTCGCCGAGGCGCTCGGCATGAAGGTCGTCTTCAAGGACATCTCGGTCAAGATGGCGTACTCGAACTCGCGTCAGGTGTTCTCGCTCGACGAGCTGTTCGAGCTCAGCGACTTTGTGACGATGCACGTACCCGAGACGCCTGAGACCATCGGCATGATCGGCGCCAGCGAGTTCGAGCGCATGCGACCGGGCACCTTCTTCCTCAACGCATCGCGTGGATCGGTGGTGGACCTCGATGCGCTGGCGGCCGCCGTGCGTTCGGGCCACATTGCCGGCGCGTACGTCGACGTCTACCCGACCGAACCGACCGGACGATCGCGCGAGTTCGAGTGCCCTCTTCGCGGCCTGCCGAACGTCATCATGTCGCCTCACATTGGCGGCTCGACCGAGGAGGCTCAATGGGCCATCGGCACCGACGTGGCATCCAAGCTCGCCGACTACATCAACGTCGGAGTCTCGCTCGGCGCCGTCAACTTCCCCGAGCTGACGCTGCCGTACTTTCCCGACACACATCGAATCTGCAGCGTGCATCAGAACAAGCCCGGCGCCCTGCGTGCCATCAACAACATTGTCGGCGACACGCGTGCCAACATCGTGTCGCAGGTGCTCGGAACGCGTGGTTCGATCGGTTACCTCATTCTCGAGGTCGATCAGGATCTCTCGCAGCAGGTCAAGGAGGCGATCGCACAGCTCTCCATCTCGATCAAGACCCGTATCATGTTCTAACCCCAATCTTCAAGAGGCTACTCGTTCAACTCATTCAATTGATATCACTATCTCACTCACTCTCACTCACTCACTCAATTTTGTGATACTCTATCTACTTCTTCATCTTCTAAACGATTCACTCAATCACGAGAGATTCTACTCGATCTATTGTGCTTGCTGCGCATCAAACGAACGAATCAGCGCAACCAGCGCCTCGACGCCTTCAAACGGCATGGCGTTGTACAACGACGCTCGTAGACCTCCAACTGATCGATGTCCTGCAAGCTCGAGCATCGCTGGCGAGTGTGCCACCGCTGCCGCCACGAATGCCTTCTCCAACGCCGCACTCGGCGCTGTGCCTTCCGCATCCCACACGCGGAACGTGATGTTGACTTTGGAGCGCGACCCTGCCTCCACGTTCGCCCTGCTCGCAAGTCCTCACGTGAGTACATGACCAACGAGTGCCTCTCGTAGTTGCCACCCCGTCTTGGGTGTGAGGAGCGACGTTGGCCGCGTACCGGAAGTGGCGCGACTCGTCGATCGCTTGATAGAGCGCCGCTGCTCGACGAAGCGACGCCTGCTCCATCGCCTCGAGCCCTCCGTTCCGGAGCACCCATTGGAACACCAGCCCCGCCACGTAGATGCTGAACGTCGCAGGCGTGTTGTGCATCGATCCCGACTCGGCCAGCGTCTGTGCCACGCGTTCCAAGCGAGCGATCAGTTGTGCGCGACCGCGAGAGTAATTGATCGCTTAAGCGAGATATCATGCGCTCGATCTTCTATGCTCGATCTCGCGAGAATCACGCAGCCAGCAAGCGCCTCACGGTGCTGGTGGTGGCACGAGGAAGGGTGGATCGAGTGGTGGGTGTGAGGAGGGTCGGGGCGCACCTTGTAGTCCATCACGACCGGAGTAGTGCGAAGCGCATGGCCGAGCAGTTGCTTGCGCACGATGACGATCGTCAAGCCCGAGATGCCGCAGTTCTTCTGCGCTCCAGCAATGATAACGTCGTACGCCGAGACCTCGATTCGACGCTACGTCGATGATAGATGGCGTGGGTGAGAAATGGAGCGGTTCGGGAGCGTGAGGGTCGATGTACCGTGAGCAGCGAGGACGACATGTCGACGACGATCGGCACGTGATCGAGCTTCGCTGCTGGATCGCTCGTCGGTACCACGAGCTCGGCTGGCGGACGCACGCCACCGAATGCAACACCTTCAAGACGATAGATCGCTCAATCAATAGTGCGCCGCATAAAGCTCAGGGCGAGTCCCGTTCGTGCAGTGTACCATGGACGGTCTCGTTGTCGCAGTAGTAGATGTACGGCGTCGTTGGATCGATGGGCGCCCACGTCGATGGCGCAGGAACGCCTCGGAATCCATCGGACGCCCCATCACAGATAGCCACCGGCTCACCGTATCGCTTGGCCTACGCGCCCCCACCGCCACACACATTGGAGCCAATCACTGAGTCGTCCATCTCGCTGGAAGCTGACTCGACGAGAGAGTTACCTCGGCGAATGCCTTCTGCGACCAGGCGCCTGTCACGAGGTAGCTCGGTCGATTGGAGCTCGCAGGCAATCCGATCAGGTTCAAGGGCACTGCAGCGAACTGCAGAGTCGCTCCACCCTGCGTGAAGATCACCGAATGCGTGTCTGGAATCGACCTGCACCGAGGTGTGAGAGTGCGCCAGTGTGGATCATCATCATCGAGAGAGCGCCATACAAGAGCGAGCGCAGATTGGCGTCGGCCTCGTCGATCACGCGCTGGAAGGTCGGAGATCGATGCGAGATCTCGAGCACCGAGAGACCCGAGCCGTTGAGGTTCACCAAGGCGCCTTGCGCCTCGTGAAGCACTTCCTCGGGCAGCATCGCGGGACCGCTGCCATAGTTCCACGGACGTGAGGCCATCGTGTGTGCGCGTGAGCCAGCCAGCAAGCGAATGAACGGAACAGTAGTGCGGCATCGTATCCGCGTCTATCAACTATCGAATCGAATCGAATCGAATCATGCTCGTTTGTACAAGAGTGAGAGAGTGTGAGAGGGAGCTCTATCTATCAGGTTGGGCGGCGGTCATCAACGTGGCGTCGCAATGGGCTTGGGCTTGAAGGTCGCTGGCATGAGTGCCGTGGCTGCCGTGCGTCGATACGTGAGCTGCATCAGTTCGCTCGCCTTCCAGTAGAACTGCTTCACCGTCGCCAGCGACATGGTGATCGGCAGCACTTGGTTGCGGCACAGCAGCTCCAGGTACGTCTCGGGCGGAGGAGGAGTCGGTGGTGAGGCGGCTGGCTGTGCTACTTGTGACGATGTGCTGCCTGCCGCACAAGCGTCAGTGGCATTGGCGCCGTCGGTCGATGTCGGTGCTGCTTGGTCGCTGGCGGCTGCTTTAGCGGCACCGTTACTGGCCACCTGCTCGTTGGTGTCGGCCTGCTCGGAGCTCTCAGCATGCTCGTCCTCATGCAGCACCGTCATTCCGAGGTTGGTGTAGACGTGCGAGATCACGAGCGCCATCGGCAGCGCCTTGTTCGCGGTAAGCTTCGTGGTTCTGTGCTCGCGCATCATCCGAACCGATATTAGCTATCACTCGCTTCGACTAACGCAAGAACCTGCGATACACGTACCCGCTCGCAAGTGCTGGCAAGTCTGCATTGTGAGGCAGCAACAAGAAGCTCACCTTCTCGTCCTCTCGAGATTTGAAGTCTCTCTGCATCACCGAACGACGAGAGAGTGAGTGGTTGCTGCATCCATCGAAACTCCAAGCAGTGGCAGCAACAACGTACACGAAGCAAACAGTTCGACACCCACATTGGAACATCCACCGAGCCATCAATCTGCTCGAGTGTCGTGCGCAACAGTGGCACGCCCGACCGAATGTCGCTGATCATCACGGGAGTGTGTGGCGGCAGCGATAGAGTCGGCAGCGCAACGAGCGTCTTGTTGGCTGTCATCACGGCGTTGGTGCGCTCCTTGTCGTGCGCCTGCTCGGCAAGCCAGCCGTCGAAGATGCAGCTCAGTACTCGCTCTCCCGCATTCACTGCATCCACCATCAAGAGCGTGCGAGTGAGCATTGATCCAAACAAACAGTGAGCGATCGCTCGTACATCGTTGGTATGGAATCGCTGGCTTGAGTCCCATGTCCACGGCTGGTATCAAGGCGTTGAAGCATTGAGGATGTTCCAAGTGAACGGTGATTGACTGTGCGCCACGCCACACGATCGATTAGGCACTCATTCGCGAAGCATTTTGGTTCAGTTGGGCGTACTCCAGTCTTGGTGTCGACCGTGAACCAGTTCGGCACCGCCACGATCTCGAACAACGACTTGAGCGTCTCGTCCCAGTTGGCGTTCGCGCCAAAGTCGCGCACTCGCTTGCCGTGGAGCACGTCCCACAGCGCCAGCCGACCCGACGTGTCCTCGGTCAGCACCTGTCGTCGATTGTTGAGAATGCTGTGTCGAACGATGGCGGCTCGTCCTGCAATCAAGCTCGCTGGTTCCGATGCCACAGGACTCGATGCAAGCGCAGGTGTCGTAAGGTCTCGCAGATCCTGTCCCAATCACAACGTCTCATTCGTGAGCACCATTGTGGCAAGTTCGTGGATGTGATCGAGCTCTCGTACCCAACAGTTGACGTTCGGTTGAGGATTGGAACTCCACAGCAGTCCCGAGCACGACGAGTACGCCAGCGCCACCACCGGGCCCTTGTCGTGCACAAGCGGGTACCGCTCCTTGCTCTCGTAGTCGTACGCCACGATCGAGCAATCGCGACCGCCAGCAATCAGCAGCTTCGGATTCTCGCGAGCTCGAGGAGCCACGATCGCCCACACGCTGCCTCCGTGGCAATCGTTGAACGTGTGTAAGCTCTGCCGCTGTCGCAGGTCCCACACTCGTATCGTGCCATCGGCACTGCCTGACGCCACTCTGTTCCGTGGTGTGGATTGTGTTCTGATCAGCACGAGTGTTGCTGCAAGCACAGAGAGCGACATTCGTACGTGAAGGCATCGATTGTCTGCACGGCTCGCACATTGTCCGAATGGCCCAGAAGACTCGCACTCGCCGAGATGCCCGCTGCACGAGTGTCGAACACTCGCACGACCGAGTCGCAGCATCCTGCAACAACGACCGGCTCGGTGCTCGACGCCGTAAGCGAGTAGATCGATGCCGCGGTCGAGAACGACGATGGCGCCCACGAGAGAGTCGACCGCAGCGACGACGGCAGCGCTCCCGCAGTCGAGAACGATCGCACTGGCACGTCCGAGGCATTGACGTCCCATACATGCAGCCTGCCGTCGAGGCCGCCCGATGCCAGGCCGAACGATCCCACAGCGAGGGCCTTCACAAAGTCGCTGTGTGCCTTGAGCGTTCGGGTCGAGGCATTGCTTCGAAGCGAGCTGCCAGTTCCGCTTCCATCTGATGTTGATGCAGCACCAGAGCTACTTGATGATGATGATTCTGGTTCGGTTGTCGAGGGATCTGTTGTCGAGGACAAGGCAGCATCGTTTGTGTCGGAGTCTTGCGAGGGTTGGTTGGCGTGCAGGTGGCGCTGATACCACGAGCACTCGGACAGCTTCCAGACCTTGACCGTCGTGTCGGACGAGCATGACGCCACTGCCCCAATCCAATCCAATCCAATCCAATCCAATCCAATCCAATCCAATCCAATCCAATCCAATCCAATCCATTCAATCCAATCCAATCCATCAATCAATCAATCAATCAACCAATCAATCAATCAATCAATCAATCAATCAATCAATCAATCAATCAATCAATCAATCAACCAACCAATCAATCAATCAATCAATCAATCAATCAATCAATCAATCAATCAATCAATCAATCAATCAATCAATCAATCAATCAACCAACCAATCAATCAATCAATCAATCAATCAATCAATCAATCAATCAATCAACCAACCAACCAATCAATCAATCAATCAATCAATCAATCAATCAATCAATCAATCAATCAATCAATCAATCAATCAATCAATCAATCAATCAATCAATCAATCGAGAGATCACGTACAATGAGCGCCATCCGCCAACAGCACGATATCATTGACCCAATCAGCATGGTCTTGCAATCGTGCAACAGATCTCACACTCGGTGGTGCTGCTCCACGAGTTCGATCTTGCGGCGGCGCATCGACCTCCCACACTCGAATCGAAGAGTCCCGCGATGCAGTGAACAGAAGCGAGGGCTGCTCGCGAGACTCGAGCGCCACGATCTTGTTGACGGCGAAGCAGTGCGCGTCGTTGGCGTCGGTGTCCGACGGCACCAAGCCGTACGACACGCGCATTCGACGCTCGAGAGTCCGCGCTCGTGGACGACCGGCAGAACGAGCGCCAGCCGAGCGGATCTCGTCTTGCGTCAAGGAGCTGCGCTTCGAGGGAGAGGTGGCGCTCATGGCGGCGGAGAATGTCGGAGACGTGGCGGATGCTGGTGATGGCGGCGAGGTTGCGAGCGAGCGCTTGGTCGGTGTCGACGTGGCGGTCGTGCTGCTGGAAGAGGAGGATGGCGAGTCAGGCGGTGGGCGCTCGACGGGCACGTACACTCGCGGCGGCTTGTGCATGGCGGCGAGCGTGAGGGAGGTGTGGCCGCGACGCGGGGATGATGATGATGATGATGATGATGATGATGGAGTTGTGGTCGGGAGGGCGTTGAGGGCGTTGTCGAGTGGTGGAGCAGAGCAGCGCTCGATCCTTCGCTCATTCGCTCTCTCGCTCCCTCTCTGCTGCATCTCTCTCTCTCTCTCTCTCTCTCTCTCTCTCTCTCGTCGTCGTCGTCGTTGTGGTTCTGTTCTGTTCTGGTCAGGCGCGGTTGGTGTGAGACATCTTGTGAGAGAGGGAGCTTTCGAGGGCTTGAGTTTTTTGGGGGTTGGTGTGGAGGTTTGTCAGGGCGTCACAGTGCTCGAGAGGCTCTGAGGTCTCTCTCGTTGGTTGGTTGGTTGGTTGGTTGGTTGGTTGGTTGGTTGGTTGGTTGGTTGGTTGGTTGGTTGGTTGGTTGGCTGGTTGGTTGGTTGGTTGGTTGGTTGGTTGATTGGTTGGTTGGTTGATTGTTCTTTTGTGGTCGTCGTCATGGCTTCGAATCGAGACGCTGATCTCCTTGGAATGCAGGTGTTGGAGGCAGCGTTGAGAGGAGATCAAGAACAAGTCGCTCTCGCTCTCGATCAAGGCGCCAACATCAACTGGCCCAACCCCGACTACGGTTACACACCATTGCACATTGCTGCTTTGTATGGTCACGAATCAGTTGCTCGATTGCTTCTCTATCGAGGAGCCTCCATCAATGCCACAGACAATGATAACTGGACACCATTGCACATTGCTGCTGAGAATGGCCACGAATCAGTTGCTCGATTGCTTCTCGATCGAGGAGCCTCCATCAATGCCACAACCAAGGGTAACTCGACATCATTGCACTTTGCTGCTCGGGATGGCCACGAATCAATTGCTCGATTGCTTCTCGATCGAGGAGCCTCCATCAATGCCACAACCAAGGATAACATGACACCATTGCACATGGCTGCTTTGAATCGCCAAGAATCAATTGCTCGATTGCTTCTCGAGCGAGGAGCCGACACCACAATCGTATCGGTGCGTCTATGTCCTTGCTGCTGCTGATATCGACACCGAATCGCCTTCACTGACTCCTTCCCTGAAACAGACTGACGAATATGCGCCAGGAACAGCAGCACAGATCGCCAAGACACCATCACTGAAGCGATTGATTGGTGCGCCACATCATCCCATTCCATTCTGTCTCTCTCTCTCGTATCGTGACTCACAACCACCACAACTCCATCATCATCATCATCATCATCATCATCATCATCATCATCATCATCATCATCATCATCATCATCATCATCATCATCATCATCATCATCATCATCATCATCATCATCATCATCATCATCATCATCATC
>Ga0209935_1005084_pt1 | contig 11435 bp, 14 predicted proteins | sample ThiBio_1000_plan_2_FD_183958 | JGI IMG/M metagenome (GOLD analysis project Ga0209935, IMG submission 183958) | Wastewater bioreactor microbial communities from Cape Town, South Africa - Thiocy_cont_1000_plan (SPAdes) | ecosystem: Engineered > Bioreactor > Thiocyanate-remediating >... | reverse complement strand
CCTGGAAGGTTTGCCGTCCCACCAACAAGGTACAGTAATCAAAGTTATTCCTTTTTGTAGAGCTAGTTGCTGTTTTCTTTTATCTCTTTCTTTATAATCTTCCACTGGATTAAATGCATATTCTGCATTTATGTAATGATGCCGTTCCTATGGTGAGAATTTGGGGGGGGGGAGGGTGTTTAAACGTTTCATACAATTGGAGGACGAAAGAAGACTAATACCTGGTATTCAAATGCCAATTGAAATGAAGGAATGAACACATCCAATTCATAATAGTCTCCTGTCTCAGGATTGACTAGCTCGGCCTCCTTTCGCGCGTTAATAATAATCTCCTTGTTGTCAGCCTAATCATGATATATTACAACTCGAACGAGAAGAGAGTGTTGCGTGTGTTGTGTGTGTTGTACGCGTGTGTGTGTTGTACGTGTGTTGTGTGTGTGTGTGTGTGTGTGTGTGAGAGAGAGAGAGAAGAACCTGAACGTGTGTGTGTGTGTGTGTGTGTGTGTGTGTGGTGTGTGGTGTTGAGGGGGGGGGGGTATGAATGGCTTTACCTCAAAGAGAGATCGGACAGCTCTTTCCAATCTCTTTTGTTGGGCATAACGTCCTCGAAGGAGATATACCTTCTCCCACTTGTGTTCTGGGTATCGCTCGCTGAGCAATTCCGCTAATTGCAGCTTCCCCAATCGGGTTGGGATTATCCCCATATCCTTCAACTCTGCAAGGGTCACCGAGTACCAGTCATCAGGCTTTTGAATCGGATGTCAGCCTCTCTCACTCACACCATCGCCCCCACTACCACCCCCACCCAAATCTCAAAGATCTTACCTGAGTGATTCCGAATCTCTTTTCGGCTACATCCAGAGCTCGCAAAAGATTCGCTTTATCGAGCCAATAATTGGCCGGTTGAGTCCCCGCTTGAACGAATTTGTGGGGATCCCATTCAAAGAGGGGATAAACGGCCTGCAGTGCTTCGGGGAGATTCTTAAAGTGTCTAAACAGCGTGTGACCTCCCCTCGCCTCCACGGATGAGCGTGTGATCGTATACCAATCCTCCAACTGGAATGTAATCGCATTAGTGAAGGATATTCGAAAGAATTTGGGTGTAATGCTGTGAGATCAGGATTATACCTTCTGAATCCCAAGACTATGTCCGATTTGGTCAAGGAATTCGCGTTGATTAGACAGCTCGCTCCAATACCCACCCGGCTTGGAGTACCCCCCGAGGTTAGCTCCTGTAGATATGATTAGCAGCAGAAGATCTATTATGATTGTAACCCTTTCGAGTATCTGCGCGAGCGGAAAAACTACGTTGTTTTCCTTTGCCATACTGTAGAAAGAACGCAAAGGCAGCAGGAGTATCCCTTTGTAAATGTACACCAAGGGCGCAGGTTCGGCGCATGGATCCTCTGGCCAGCTCTGAAATTCTTCGAATGCTTCTTCTTCTAAGCTTGCTTGGCAGTTCGTCTACGGTGCCAGACAGTCCCTACCAGGCAAGACAACAATAATTGAACATATTTTTATTCCAGAGCCTAGGCCAATAGTTTAGCGATATCGTCTCTAATCTTCAAGAGAAGCTCCTCTGGGATTGTGAAGCTTTTATCATACGGCCATGGTGCGCCTCCCTTGTTTGTATCCGTAAATGTGACACCGCCGAGCTCTTTGTCGCCGTCGTAGCGAGGAATCACGTGAACGTGGAGATGGTGAGCTTCATTGGACAACGCAGCGTAATTCAGACGTGTAGGTTGGAACAACTGATTGAGAGCCACTTTCAATTTTCCACAAATCAGAAAGAATTCATCCCGTTCCTCGGCACTCATCTCAACAATGTCAACGTCATCCGATCGTTTGGCCCAGATATAGGATCTGCCAAGAAAGCATTGATTCTCAAAGAGGAACACAGACCAATGTTTGTACTCCTTGAGCTTAAACCTGGCGTATCTCTCGTCCTCCATTGTTATTGCTGAAACAAAAGCTAACTAAATTCCAAGAATCTCATTTAAATGAAAGAAGGGAATGAAACGAAACGAAGGTGGATTATTTTTCTTCGATCGCAGAACGCAGCCTCTTTACTCCCTTGTCACCACTTTCGTCATCGGGTGACACTTGGAAGTGCTGTGGGTTCTCCAAAAGCCACTCACGCAATTTCTCTATGGCTCTTCGGCGGTGAGAAATGGTGTTTTTAGTCTCCTTTGGCAGTTCAGCGTAACTAACGAAGGAAAACAAAGAACATGATAAGAAGGTTATGCATTAGACAATAAAAAGAAAGCAACATACGTTTGATCAAAGCCATCGGGTTGAAAAACGGGATCCCTGTAAAGCAAGACTTAAGCCGGTGGAACAAAAGAGCAGATTTCAATAATAAGAAAGATACCATCCAAAGTCAGTTGGTCCTCGCGGAGGCACTATACGACCCTACCATGGAGAATACTGTCAGAAGAAGGGGACGTGCTTTGCAGTAGAGAAATAAATACCTCTGTGCGACCAGCAAAGGTAACAGGAGTAGCACCGGGACCTGTCGAGAAGGAGAACACACAGAGGGCATAGGCCTGTAGAGATTGAGTCAACTTTGTTGTTGAGGATGTGATTGAGTAAGATATCTTACTGATTTGTCCTCATAAGCAGCCAAGAGATTATTCAGCCCATCATGGCCAGTCTTCTCCAAGAACCACTTGCTACAGAAACGTTAGAGAAATGCTGATTAACGTGATGAACTTACATATACGGGCCTGGCAAATAGTAATTCGCAAAAGATACGTGAGTAATTTTAATCATTTGAAACGTTTGCCAATCCTACCTGGAAGCCCTTTCAGCGCGTTGAAGCACAGGCAAGTATCTTCAACAATACAAGGCCCACCGATCTAAAATTTCGTAAGATTTCTTAGCGTGAAGGATCTAACATACCTCATTTGCTGCCACCTTGCATTTCTCAGCAGATATCTCTTCGGGCTCACCTTGCAGCTCAGGGACTTTGATGGAATGCACATTTAGTGTTCACGTGCATCAAAGTTAGTAAAAATATTTTAACAATACACAAAACTTGAACCACAATTTAAGATACTTACGCTCAATACTTCGTGAGTTGATAGGAATGCGAAAAGTATCTCCGAATATCGCCTTCACTTCTTCCAATTTTTTCTGATTCCCGGTCACAAATGTCAGCGGTCGATGCGTGGTTTCCATTATTACTGATGTTTTGTATCCTCTGATCCTTGCACTACTCCTTCTACAACCTTGAACAGATAACAACAGAGGGCGTACGCGAGACCAACAACTGCTGGCTTTCTTCGTCTTTGTGGTGTCAAAACTGATGCACGCTTTTCTATGAATTACGCCTTTCAGGTCTATCCATTGGAGACAACAACAGTGATGAGGGATATGCAGCGAGAGTTTCTGCATGCCCAAACTCATTGGTTCAAATAGGGCGAAGTTCAACCTTTACATGTAATACTGGGTAGCCAATAACAAAGCCTTTTGGCATATACCTCGCCCTCTCCACAGCCACAATTCTCGTGTCTGTTCCTTGGCCCTCACTGCCACAATCTCTGTTGGCCGCATGATATGGTCATCAGGAGGAAAGGTGGCGGCGGAGGTGAAGCATCGCGTGCCGCCTTTAGAACAAGCCAGCACTGATCAGAAAGATCCCAACGCCATGTGCAAGAGTAGAGCACCACAGCCCACACTTTTCCCTCAAATATGCGGTGATGAGTCCTTCATAGAAGGTGAAGACGATGACCCCGAGGCCTTGGTTGGTAACAGAAATGGCCAGGAAGGAATGCATCATCGAGAAGAGGAGGGCGGAGAGGATGATGCGTTTCAGTTTAGATACCCGCAGTAGTTTCAGTTCGTCTGCGGTTTGCAAGTAGCCCTGAAAGAATCCCCTGAAGAGCATCTCCTCCAACAAGTTGCCTGCCAGGCAGAAAAACAGCAACACAGCCAACAGCGGCAGCGGCACCTCCCCACCTCTAATGAAAGAGAAAGAGAAAGGAGATTAGAACAATTGAAGGCGAGAATTAGGTACCGTTCGTTAAGAGGAACATTGACACATGTTACAAAACAGGGCAATGCCACCGCAACTGCACCCCCAAATCCGTACAGAAAGACTCTCATCCAAGATACTCCTTCATTGTAAGGTTTAGCATCAAATTGTTGCGAAAACATAAGGTTTTACCATTACATCGCCACACAAGAACGCTATTTCCCCCAAGTTTATGATACATTCGGTGTAAAGACTGGAAAATCTGACACGCCAACAGCGACAATACACCCAACAAGGCAAGCAGGAGAGGATTCTTACTCATCCTGATCCAAAATACTCCTTCCGTTAAAGATGATCGGATGGTCCAAAACCCGAGAGGGGTCATAGTATCTCTTTACATCTAGATGTTAATGATTGATTTGAAGTAATTTCATTCCTACCGAAGTAAAACAAAAATGCAAATATATCCCATGACGCGCAATACCTCTAGCTTCTGTGGCAATAAACTACAAAATAATAGCGACACGCCCACCCCCGGCGCCACCCGCAGACAGTAACTCCACAAGACAGCAACCTCGGCCATCATTATTGCCTGCGCAGCTCTTGCCGCCTTCTCCGCACGTAACACGTGTAAGTCTATTTTTTCCCAGAACAGCTGGTTTTTTTTGATGGTTCAGAGGGGGAGGAGACAACGACCTCAATCGCTTTCTTCTTCATCATCTGCCATAGTAAACAGGAACTCGGCTCGCCCAGCAGGATTGGAAGGAAGCGGTCCCAAGTTCATCTCTTCCTCTTCTTCATCGTCGCCTCCTCTTGCCCTTCTTGCCGCTGCACCTCTTGCTCTACCTCGCCCTCGGCCTCGGCCTCTAGTGGCTCGTGTGCCTCGTCCCCGTCCTTTAGTCGGAGTACTAGTTGTGGCAGGTGGTGGCGATGCAGCCTCACTCTGTGTCTTACGGCGCACCCCACGCAACCTCTTCGCAGGTGTCATCTTTCCCTTCGGACTGATCAGCATGGGTTCCGGTTGTGCTTTCTTTGTTGGTGTGTTAGGTGCCTCTTTCTCCCCGGTGTTGTTCTCGTCCTTAACCGCATTGAAGCTTCTCTTGTTCTTTCCAGGTGAACTGAACTCATCTCCCTCATCGAATGCAAATACATCCACAACCGAACGTTTTTCCTCCTGTGACCCCTGACTGCCTCCACCCCACCCCATGTCATCCTCAATAAGGTCCAAATCCATGGCGGTGCGTGCTGGCTTTGTGGGGGTGCTGTTGTTGATGTTGATGTTGTCGGTGGGCATAGTAGTGTCATCGGTAGTATCCGGTGGTGAGGCAGCGAGAATCGGTGTCTCCACTCCCACGGGTATTTGGGCACCGGCCATACGCCACGCAGGCCATGCGTCGAGCACCTCTTTTTCTTTCTCGTGTGACAACACTCCTGCCAGGGTTGAAAGCCATTCCTTCGCCTCATGACCCTCTTGAATTGCAATCCGTATGTGAGGTGAGAAGTCCCTATATTGCCGAATCAGCATGTGATAGAGGAACTCAATAGGGGAGGACACATTACCATCCATAGGCACGATTGCCGCTGAGTATACAACCCTTCAGCTTTCGAAGGGCTTCAAGTTGCTCTGAAGCCTCGCCATGACAGAATTGATAGAACCAGCTCTCAGCCGCTACATCAGCACTGCCTACCTCTCCCTCATCCAGTCTGGATATGAGCTGCCGTAATAAAATCAGCAGGAATTGATTGGAAGTGGTCTATGTTGTGCTTTACCCTTGCCAACAACTCCATCCCGTTTTTCCGCCGATGATTTTGATCGGAGCTCAACTCGAAGCTAGCCATATTCACCATCCATACCATGTTATTCGGATCCACTGTGAGCGCCCGCAGGTAGCACTTTTCGACCTCTGTAGAGAGTCGCTCGTTGTCTCGGACACCCGAAAGCGACAATGAGGACATGCCCCCTCCACTACTGAGCGGCGGTATTAGTTAGTCCGAGCAAGGGGAAAGGTAGAGATAGCAAACCTTAGACTCAAGCTAAATTGTGTTTCGCTCTCTTGTTGCTTTGATTGTTCTTTGTTGTAAATCTGATGGAGGAATGTCGCAAAACTTCCAAATAGCCATCCTTCATCTTTGCTTGTGACCAAGGGGTACATATTCCCATTGCTCGTTTGCATCTATGTATAGAAAGGAAAATATGAGCAACTACGGGAGAGAAGTACAAATAATGGCTCTAAGCCTTACTTGATCCCGTTCGTTTTGTTCTACACAGCTTATGGCTTGCCTGAAGGCTGCCTCCGCCTCTTTCCAATCGCCTTTGATTTCAGCCAAGAAAGTGGCGTAGAAAGCCCAAGCCAAGTGGTTTCTAGGCCACTGCTGGGTAACTTTCTGATAGTGTGCCTCCCCTTGATTCGCGTCATGTAATATATGCGCAAAATATGCATACACGTGCTCTTCCTGTTGATGAGTCGAGACGCCCGTTTGCTGACTTATCCATACAAGCGTCTTTGAAGGCGAATTAGTGAAAAAGACATAACAGGAAATAGCTCACCTTGTATGCTGGAAGATAGTGCTTTTCTCTCTCTAGCGCTTTGAGCGCGTATTCTCTAGCAACTGGGAAGTTCTTTTCGTTGAGAGAAACGTTTGCGATCTCGCCTAGCTTCATGACAGGCAGTTCAGTCATCACTTCTTGTTGGCGCAGGTAATCGGTGTATTGCCGTAGCAAGACCTTGGCCTCATCTTCTTTCCCTACATTCAACAACGCTCTCCCTTCAAGGACAAACATTTGTTAACAGATAGACACAGGCGTGTATACTTACCTTCAAGTTTTAAGTACAGTGGCGGCAAGAAGTTGATAGTAGGACCTCCCTGGTAGAGGAGTTAAGATTCAGAAAAAAAAGCAGATTGCTTGTGTACATTACCCTTGTGGTGATAATAAGAGACATGGCTTCCTCCTTGCGTGCCTTAAGTATTTGTTGCAGGCTCAATTCGAACAGCTCTACTCGTTGCAGATACAATATCAACTCCCTCCTTGTCCTCTCGTCAGTTGGGGTGATCCTCCATTCGTCTTCTTCTCCGAGATCCAATGGTCGCTGGTACACCTCTTCGACTAGATGGAGGTTCGACCAGTCCTTCTCACGTTTTACCTCCAACCGATCCTCATTCTTCGCAACACCATCAAGGTGCGACAGCAGTAATCGTGTGTCGTCCAAGTCTCGATCTCTCTCAACATGCCACAATCTGGGAAACGATTCAGCTCTCGCCGCCACAAGCCAGTTGATACAGCGCCAACGGGTAGTCGGGTCCATAATGATGACCTCTGTATAGAACATTAGTAAGAGACACAAAGGTAGAGTGGCGATCCCTACCGCCTGGGTTAATAGGTGTCTGCTTGGCTTGGTGTCGAATAATGCGGAGCTCTTGTGCATGCAGCATAACCAACCGCTTCAAGAGCACATAAAAGCAGTTTAAGTCACCCACTAGAAGGCAGCTATCATAATCGTTGTCTCGGAAATGGTGTCGTGTCATCCCCTTAACGCCTTTACTGGGAGATGGGGGTACTTCGGCGGGTTTCGGTGCAAAGTACTGCCTTTGCAATAGGTTCAAAAAGCTAGCAAGGAATCAGATGCCGCTGCGATTTGAAAGATTACCAGTTTTTTTGCTGTTGATTCCCACCAATTGCGCATCGGAAGATAACTGGCTTTAGTCCCAACTTCCAGTGAATCAGGTTTGTAATATCGATAGGAAGATTTTCGAGCAGCATGCCACCTGCGTCATCGGAGATGTGTGCTACCACCCATACAACAAGACGTCCGCGAGAACCAATACCCCGTGAAGACCCCTTCAGCCCCACGCCTCCTTGGCGTCGGTGATTGAAAGCACTCTGCAGGTGAGCTAAAATTCGAGGTCGTATTCTGAATTTTTAAGATAGACCGTTAATTTCGGCAAGACAGTATTTCCACTACTTGAAATAGTCCTCTTTAAGCTGCACGTCTGATATCTCCTCTTTTACAGGCAATGTGACGCGGATGAGATCAATGATTCCCTTGCTTTCTGGAAGCTTTTCTATCCATTTGGCAGCCAATTGTCCCTGACTCGCATCAATAACAACCCATTGTGTCGGTACACAGAAGTTCTCTGTTAGGCTCACACAGCAATCACGCGCGGCAAACCGGGGACCCTCCCGGTCTTCCATTACTTTGCCGGCGTCTTGTAGTTTGTAATAATTTTTTTACGGGCCAACAACGAGAAAGAAATACTTGGAAGCTTTTTGCTTGTTTGCCATAAAAAAGGCGGGAAAGCTCAGAGACGCGCAGAGATACAGTCTCAACAACTATGAAAAATCTTATTTCTGTTCGGAGGGGAAGGGCATACATCCTAAAATTACTCTTTTGTAGCAACTGCGCTATGTTCTGTTAGCTGATGGTGCAAGTACTCGTGTTGGTATTGAGCTTGCCAGCTAGCCACTGAAAGCCCTCATTAATACCCACACCTACGAAGAAATACGTTAGGAAAGGAGCCGTAGAGTGGTGAAAGAAACATAAACTTTGCAAAGTAGGTAAATAGGCAAAACGCAACAAGGTACCTGTAAGACCACAACAGGGCTGCACATAATACATTCCTTCCGTCCTCACAGCGGATACATTGAGCGCTTCCTTTAACTCTGACACGTTGGCCGCACCGTCCAAATCTTGCTTGTTGCATAGCACAAGAAGATGAGCGTTGCCAAGGTCGCCTGCAGACTCTTCAAACATCGTCTTCAATTCCTTCGCCGCTTCCTTGAATCTTTGTCGGTCGCTGCTGTCCACCACAAAGACTACGCCACTAACTCCTTGATAGTAATGTCTCCACACAGAGCGTATGGCACCTTGGCCTCCCACTATAATGTTCGTTATAATTGCATCAAAATATACTGATTTAGAGGATATCCTCTAAATCGGCCAATACAAAAAAAAATTTTGGCGAATCGAAGGAGATATAAACGTAAATCGAAACCATACCGTCCCAAACAGTGAAACGTAGATTTGCTATGGTAAGCACCTCGACATTAAAACCTATTGTTGGTGCTGATGATACTCGTTCCCCCGACTTTGCCTGATAAAGTATGGTGGTCTTACCAGCTAGGGAAGAAGTAAATATCGAACAGAGTACAGCTTTGCACGCACCATTATCAAGGCCAACCATAACAAGACGAATTTCAGGCTGAGTAGACAAGAAGCTTCCCATCGTGCCTTCTTGCTTGTGCGTAGAACAAACGGCCTGTCCACGTAGGCAAAGCCCTTTTTTGTCGACTTCCTGTTCCTCGAATACCAAATTTCCTTGTTGCGGAAGTTGGCGTCTCTTCACGATATCTTATCTTTCTTCGGGATAAGCATATGCAGGACGGTAAAGGTGCTAAGGATTATGAACCCAATGAAGACACCATTGCGTTGTTCACGAGGTATGGTGGGGTATCTAGCAAGCAAGAAATAGCAGAGCGAGGGCGGAGGATTAGAGAGAAGGCCCTAATATCACACCCTTACCGATGCATACAAGGTAGGTATTTATCACCTCCATTTCTCCTTACCTCTGTTCAGAGTACTGGTTCATGGAGACCCGTGTGGCTCATCATCCCTGCTATCGGGAACTCCTTGAGAGGGAAGACAAGGCGCAAAGAAAGGTGGGTTAAAATCTCCACAGCGCAGAAGGTTCAGAGCGGTTACCAGGTTCTGGACATTGGTTGTTGTATGGGCACAGATGCGCGCGTGATGCTAAGTGACGGCTTTGTTACGGAGGACAACTTTACTGGCGTGGACATTTGCAACGACTTTATCCAGTTGGGATATGAATTATTTGAAGATAAAGATAGACTACATTGCAAATTCATGGTGCGCAACATCCCCTCTTCTTGCTTTCCAGTGCTTATCTAACATGCAGGTGGCGGATGTTGTGGAGGGTGATATAGACGTTCCGTTTGCGGGTCAAACGTATGATATGATCTACTGCGGATCGGTCTTTCATTTGCTCGATGAAGCGAAATGCAAGAAGCTGGCTCGTAACGCTTCTAAGCTACTTGCAACCAGCACGAAGGGGGAGCAGAAGAAAGTGTTTTTCGGCAAGACGGTAGGCAGCAAGCTTGACAGCCCCCTCTGGAAAGCAGAACAGCTGCGCTACCTCCACACAAAGGAAACTCTTCGCGCTTTGTTAGAAGAGGTGGGCCTGCATGATGTTACAATAACTTCTATGTCCCACCCCGAAATACCCTCGGATACAACCATGCTGACTTTCATAGGCTACAAGTAAAATCTGTGTTCCCGTCCTGCCTACAAGGAAGGTTATTGATTGTGCCTCTGCTTTATTAGGGCGGGGAAGGAGTGCAAATCGCCGAAAGAAGGCGAAACCGGAACATGAGAGAAGTTTATCAACCGAACGATGGAGGCGTCAGGGAGTCCCTTCCGTGATGGCATGACCAGCGAGCTCGAGATATTGCAAGAGGAGTGCCTGACTGGAGTTGCATACAGTGGAAATCCGCTAAACAGACTGTCCTACGAGCGCAAAGATGCTCAATTCCTCTCATCCCTCTTGGAGAATCCTTCCTCTCTATGTATCCCATTTCTAGATTTGTCCCCTCTCCTTCAACAAACGTCATCAGGTACATATGCTTCGCCGTTATTGAATTAATTGCACCAAGATGAGCATTATTAATGCTAATATCTGAAGGAAAGCAGGGGAGATGGCTAAAGCTCAGAGAAGTTCAGGCCATTGTAGGTGCTTCCGTTACTACAGGTAACCTAAATTCTATGTTAATCTTTAATTCAACATTATCGTGTGCATTAGATGTAGTATTGTTGGGCACAAAAGATGGTGTGGGTCATTACGCCCTCGCTGTTCAAGATGGTGCGCCTTTCACAACAGCACAAGAGAACGTGGAATTCTCTGATCTACGTAGAAATATTGCGCTTCTCTCCACTTCGGAGGCAGCCATTATAGGCCAGGTAACTTGCATGGCTTGTAGATTTCCTGTAGTAACACTGAACATCATTATGCTCACAGGCAAGAGCCTTGGTGGAGTGGCATGCCACTCATATCTTTTGCGGAGCTTGTGGGACGAAGACAGTTCCCATCGAAGGAGGTGCAAAACGCATCTGCACTAACACAGCACCCAAGGGTGGAGACGCTACTGAAAAACCTACCAAACCCTGTGGGCTAAAGTCCTACCCCCAAACCACACCGGTAAGCTCAACAATCTTCTTTGATTTTGCTCAGTTACTTACCCTCGACATCATATAGGCTGTGATCATGTTAGTTGTAAGCCCTGATGGCAAGCGTTGCCTTTTGGGCAGACAAAAGATATGGCCAGCTGGCATGTGGTCCACTCTCGCTGGCTTCGTGTAAGGCATCCTCAGCTCGCTCATTCTCCCTCTCTTTGACTCTAACCTCCTCGACAGGGATTCCACAGAAACCCCCGAGGAGGCAGTACGGC
>Ga0209935_1005083_pt1 | contig 11435 bp, 10 predicted proteins | sample ThiBio_1000_plan_2_FD_183958 | JGI IMG/M metagenome (GOLD analysis project Ga0209935, IMG submission 183958) | Wastewater bioreactor microbial communities from Cape Town, South Africa - Thiocy_cont_1000_plan (SPAdes) | ecosystem: Engineered > Bioreactor > Thiocyanate-remediating >... | reverse complement strand
CGCGGCGCTGCGAGCCGATATCGAGCGCTTCCGCAAGGGCGAGGTCATCTCGGCCAAACCCGTACAGGCCGTCGACCTCATCAAGAAGCTGATCCAGCGCAACCGCGCCGTCGCCGCCGTCACCGCCGCCTCGATCCTCATTTTCATCACCGGCACGCTCGTTGCCATCGTCATCCTCTCCCGCCAGCTCAAGCGCGCCCAGGACGCCTCCGAGTTCGCCCACCAGCAGCAGGCCTTTGCCGAGGAGCAGCGCGCCCTCGCGGAACTCCGCCGCCGCACCGCCGAGGAGCAGGAAACCAAGGCCCGCGCCGCCCAGGTCCACGCCGAGGAGCAGGAAAAAATCGCCCGCGACGCCCTCGATGAGGCCCGGCGCGCAAAGGAACTCGGCGCCGAGGCCACCGCGCTCTCCGAGACCGAGCGCAAGCGCCGCGAGGAGGCCGAGCGAAATGCCCAGGCCAACGAACAGCTCCTGCGGGAAACTCGCGAGCGCATGGAAAATCTCCGCATCGCCGCGGAGAACTCGCAGGAAACCCATCAGACACCACCCGCACGCAACCTGCCCGACCCTGCCGCCGTCGACGAGCAGATGCGGGAGGCTGTGCGCATCGCGCGCTGGGATCTGGCGCCCCTGGAGGTCCAGCGTCTCTCCCGCACTCCTGGGGAGATCATCCGCCGCGCCAGCAACGCCATCGACCAGGCCTCGACGGCCCTCCTCATCGATCCCACCTTCGCCCCGGCCTGGATGCTCAAGGCCCGCATGCACCTCGCTCTCCTGGAGTGCGACACCGCCGCCGACAACTTTGCCCAGGCCGCAAAGTATGGGCGCAACGACCTCGCCGAGGACGCCCAGCGCCTCCAGGACCTCGCCCGCGATGCGCAAAAGTCCTTCGGCGACCGCCCCGAGCGCGTCCTCGCCCTCCTCGCCGACTCCAAGACGGCGGGCAACGAATCCACCATCGCGATCATCAAGGCCCTCAGCGACAAGAACGCACGCCACAGCTCCGCCGTCACGGAGAGCCGCGTCCCTGGCTCCAATGAGGTGGCTGTGGCCCTGCTGACCAGGAACCCCGGCCTCGCGATCCCCTCGGTCACCGCCGATGCCTCCGGCCGCACCACCGTAATGCTCAAGACAAGCGGCGACATCCCCGACCTTTCCCCGCTCAAGCCGCTCAATGTCTCCTCCCTCGCCATCGAGGGAGCCGCTGGTATCGACTGGTCCTCCCTGCTCTCCCTCCCTCTGGAAAAGCTCGCCCTCACGGGCTGCCGCATCGACTCGCTGCCGATGGCGCGCACTCTCCTGCGTGTGAAGTCGATCGATCTCTCCGGCAGCCGCATCACCAGCATCGATGCCCTTCGTCTGGTCGCCGCCCTTGAGGAGCTTTCGCTCGCCAATACCTACGTGAACGACATCTCGCCTCTCGCCGGATCACGCTCCCTGCGTCGGCTCGATATCTCGGGACTCAATCCCGCGGGGCTGCGCATTCTTTCCTCCCTCCCCCTGGAGTCGCTCACGCTGAGCCCCGAGGCCCTCACCGACCTCACCTGGGTCCAGATCGTTCGCAGCCACCGATCCTTGAAGATTCTCCGCTCGCCCAACGACCCCGCCGACCAGAAAGTCGCGGACTTTTTCAGCCGCCTCGACCATCAGGGTTCTCCCTGATCGTTGCCAGATTCCTTCAATTTTTTTGAACGGGGGCAACCAGCCCCCCGTCTAACCCGTAAATCTGTTGGAGGAAGTTTATGAAAAACCGCTATCGCAAAATCAACCGCAAGCACTACTCGCTCGGAGAACTGGTCGAAATCGTCTCCTCTTGCGCCCGCGACAGCCGTGAAACTCTTGCCGCCATCGTTGATCTTTTCGAAACCGGACGCGTCCGCGTCGAAAGCAACGGCAGGCTCAAGAGGGTTCGCGTTGCCGCGTAACGCTTTACATCTTTATTTACCATGCCGCCCAGCTAGGCTGGGCGCATGGTAGAGATCACGATCCAGTACGAGGGGGAGTTGCACTGTTCCTCCGTTCACGGCCCATCGCAGGCCACGCTTTCCACCGATGCGCCCGCCGATAACCTGGGGCGTGGGGCGGCCTTCAGCCCGACGGACCTTACTGCCACGTCATTAGGCACTTGCATGCTGACCACGATGGGCATCATCGCTCAGAAAAAGGGCCTCGCCATCGAACTCGCAGGCTCCTCCGCCGTCATTCGCAAGCACATGACCCCGGCCCCGCCGCGCCGCATTGCAAAAATCGAGGTGGAAATCACCATTCCCCAGCCCGCCACTCACCCGGATCGCGCGGAAATCGAGAATGCCGCGCTCACCTGCCCGGTCGCTCTCAGCCTCCATCCCGAGACGGAGAAGGCCGTGACGTTTCACTGGCAGGGATAATCCGCCGGGGTTTTTTATTGGTAACACAGCGTTCACCCGCTTACGCTTCAGCGGGTGATTGATCGTTATTCATTGCCCGAGATGCGTTCGCTCTGGACCGAGCAGCGCAAACTCGAAATCTGGCTCGAAATCGAGACCCTCGCCTGTGAAGCGATGGCCGACCTCGGAGAAATCCCCAAGGAGGACGCCGTCACGATTCGCTCCAAGGCCACTTTCAACATCGAGAAGGTCCGCGAAATCGAAAAGCGCACGAACCACGACGTGATCGCCTTCCTGGAGGAAGTCGCGACGCACGTGGGTCCCGCCGCCCGCTGGGTTCACCAAGGCCTGACCTCTTCCGACCTGCTCGACACCACGCTGGCCGTGCAGATGAACTCCGCCTGCGAGATCCTGGAGAAAGATCTGATCTCCCTGCGCGAGGCCATCGCCAAGCGCGCCATCGAGCACAAGTTTACCCCGATGATCGGCCGCAGCCACGGCATTCACGCCGAGCCGATCACCTTCGGCCTCAAGATGGCCCTCATGTATGACGAGTTTGGCCGTTCCATCGACCGCCTGCGCGAGATGCGCGAGCGCGTCCGCGTCGGCAAGATCAGCGGCGCCGTCGGCACCCACGCCCACCTCGACCCGCGCGTCGAGAAGCATGTCTGCGAGAAGCTCGGCCTCAAGGCCTCCCCTCTCTCGACCCAGATCATCCAGCGCGACCGCCATGCGGAGTTCATGACCGTGCTGGCCCTCATCGCCAGCTCGATCGACCGCTGGGCCACGGAGTTTCGTCACCTCCAGCGTACGGAAGTGCTCGAGGTCGAGGAATACTTCGCCGCCGGCCAGAAAGGCAGTTCCGCCATGCCGCACAAGCGCAACCCGATCACCGGTGAGCGCCTCAGCGGCCTCGCCCGCGTCATTCGCGGAAATGCCATGACGGCCTTGGAGAATGTCGCCCTCTGGCACGAGCGCGACATCAGCCACAGCTCCGCCGAGCGCATCATCCTGCCCGACTCCTGCACGCTCATGGATTATATGCTCGTCCTCCTGCGCAAGCTCGTCGACGGCCTCCAGGTTTACCCGGAGAACATGCGGCGCAACATGGACATCACCCGCGGCCTCTACGCCAGCCAGTCTGCTCTCCTCATGCTCACCGCCCGCGGTCTCGAGCGTAAGGACGCCTACGAGGCCGTGCAGCGCGCCGCCATGAAGACCTGGAAGGAAGGCGGCAACTTCGCCGACAACCTCGCCCAGGAGCCCACAGTTTCCCAGCACCTCGGCCCCGAGGAAATCGCCCACGCCTGTGCTCCCGAGCGGCATTTCCGCTTCGTCGAGGACAAATTCCGCGCCGTCGGCATCGAGGGCTAGTTGCACAATACAAAACTGCTGCTATCGAATCCTATGCGTAAATGTCTCATCGCCGTGGCCATGGCGGCCCTCGCGCTCTCCGGCTGCAAGAAATCCGCTCCGGCCCCGGCTCCCGAGCCGACTCCGGCCCCCACCGCGACCCCGGCTCCCACACCCGAGCCCACGCCCACTCCGGTCGTGATCGACAAAACCGCCCGCGTGATCGTGCTGTGCTACCATCGCTTCGACCAGAAGCCGAAGGACAGCCTCTCGATCTCGCCGCAGGATTTCGAGGCGCAGATGCAGGCTCTCAAGGACCAGGGCATCGAGGTCATCCCCATGGAGGACTTCCTCGCCTGGCGTCGCGGAGAAAAGAACATCCCGTCCAAGGCCGCCGTCGTCACCATCGATGACGGCTATGTCTCCGGGTACACCACCGCCTGGCCGATCCTTCAGAAGTTCGGCTATCCCTTCACCATGTTCATCTACACGGATTACGTGAAGGGCGGACCGAAGTCCGGCGGCCAGTCCATGACGTGGGAGCAGCTCGCCGAGATGCGTGATGCCGGAGTCGACATCGGCAGCCACACGGTTTCTCATACCGCTCTCACCGGCAAAAAAGGCCGCACGCCGGAACAGTACGAGGCGTGGGTAAAGGATGAACTCGAGCGCTCCAAGCAGATCCTGGAGCAGAAGCTCGGCATCCAGATCAAGACCCTCGCCTACCCGTACGGCATGCACAATGAACTGGTACGCAAGATCGCCACGGACACCGGGTACGAAGCGGCCTTCACCGTCTATGGCCAGCACCTCGGCTTCGGCGGCGATCCCGTCATGCAGGGCCGCTACGCCATCGAATCCACCAAGCCCGACGTCTTCCAGAAAGCGATCGCCTTTAGCCCGGGTGCGGCCGCTCCTGCCGGAGTGGAAGGCATCACCGCCATCCCGGCCAGCGCCGCCATGGTGACCATTCCCGCCGAGGGCGAGACTGTCACCACCGCGGAACCCGAGATCAAAGCCAACCTCGCTTCACTGGGCAAGATCGACCCGAAATCCGTCGTCATGCGCGTCAGCGGTCTCGGCGCGGTCCCGGCTACCTACGATCCGGCCACCAAGACCGTCTCGTACAAGATGCAGCAAAAGATCCGCTCCAGCGAAGTCACCGTCATCATCTCGGCCACCGCCGATGGTCGGAAAATCGAGACCCGCTGGACCTTCAAGTACGACCCGACCGCCGCCCCTGCTCCGCAGAGCTAAGCTCGCTCGGCATTCAATCACGCAAAAAGCCGGAGTTCAGCGGACTCCGGCTTTTTTTGCGTCCTGATGACGAATGTTGATCCGACCGGGACGAAACTTACTTTTGTCCCTTGAAGCAAATTCCCGCGCACCACTTTCCCCGGGTGACGATGCGGGGCTTGGAAAGTCCCCTCGCCTCGAAAGCCGCCACGACTTCCTCCGCCTGCTTGCGCAGCACACCGGAGAAAATCAGCACGCCTTTGCGCTTCAGCGCCCGCACGATGCGGGGCGCGACGGAGATGAGGACTTCGCTGAAAAGATTGGCCATCACAAGGTCGTACTGACCTCGCTCGTTGAATTCCAACGCGTCGCCCTGAGCTGATTTCACGCGGCGGCAGCCATTGCTCTTTGCATTCTGGCGCGTGATGCGTACCGCCGCCGGATCATAGTCGATCGCACTGACTGCTCCCGCGCCCAGCGCCTCGGCGGCCACGGCGAGAATTCCACTTCCCGCGCCCAGATCGAGTGCCGCAAAATCTCTCGGCAACTCCGCCGCCACATCCGCCAGGAAGCGCAGACAGGTCGCCGTCGTCGCATGCTCGCCCGTGCCAAAGGCCATCCCGGCCGGAATCAGGATGCCCGGCGGCTTGCGCCCCGAATCCTTCCACTCCCGCCATGACGGCTCGTCGGAGTACACCTTGAGCTTGCCCCGGATAGCCAGCGGCGCGCGCGGCGCGGAGGGTGTGCCGGTGAAGGCCTCGGGGGCCACCTTGATCGCACGTCCACCGAAACTCTTTATCAGCCGCTTCGATGTCGCCTCATCACAGTAGACCTCGATCTTCAGCGCACGCGAATTGGGCCACGTCAGCATCACGACCCGCTCGGGATCGAGGAACCGCAGGCGTTCCGTCCAGGCATCTTCCCACTTCTGCGAGCTGAGGCGGGTCCATCGGTGGAGGTTCTTGATCACGCGTGGTACCTTGAGCACAATTCCTCCATCGTGAAACGCGCAAAATTGATCATCGCCGCCAGCGAATCGAACGCCGACATCCTGTACGCCACCCGGTTCCGCGCGCCCGACGCCTTTGTTCTGTTGGAGGTCGAGGGCAATAAAACGCTCCTCCTGAGCGACCTCGAGATCGACCGCGGCCGCCGCGATGCCCAGGTCGACGAGGTGCTTTCCTACTCCGCGCTGGAAAGGGAGATACAGGGCAAAAAGAAGGCCCGCCCTTCCATCGCACAGGTCGTTGCACGTTTCCTCAAGTCCCGGCGCATCACCCGCGTTGAGGTGCCCGCCGACTTTCCCCACCTCATCGCCACCAATCTCCAGAAGGAAGGTGTAAAGACCACTCCCGCCCTGTCGACGCTCTGGCCGGAGCGCGTCTTCAAGACGCCCGACGAAATCAAAGCCCTCACGGCAGCCAACCGCATCGCGGAAGCCGGTCTCGCCCGCGCCGAGGAAATCCTCAGGGCTTCCGAGATTCGTAAGGACCACAAGCTCCTCTGGGGTGGAAAAACTCTGACCTCGGAAATCCTCCGCACCGAGATGGAAATTGCCGTGGTTCGCGCCGGAGGCGAGGCGCGAGGCGACACCATCGTGGCCTGTGGCGATGCCGCATGCGACCCGCACGAGCGGGGACACGGCCCGATGCTTGCCCATCAGCTCATCATCCTCGACATTTTCCCGCGTGCCGCCGGGTCTGGATACTACGGCGACATCACCCGCACCGTCCTGCGCGGCCGGGCCAGTGATGCCCAGCTCAGGATTTGGGAGACTTGCCTCGCCGCCCAGAAGTTCGCACTCAAGGCCATTCGCCCTGGCGTCGCCGGCATCGAGATTCACAACGGCATCAAGGCGTACTTCGCCGAGCAAGGGTACCCGACCGAGATTCGTGATGGACGCTGGCATGGGTTCTTCCACGGCACCGGGCATGGCCTCGGGCTGGAGATTCACGAGGAGCCCCGCTTCGCTGCCGCCACCTTCCAGCCCGGACAGGTCTTCACCGTGGAACCCGGCATCTACTGGCCCGGCGTCGGCGGTGTCCGCCACGAGGATGTGGTCGTCGTCACGGACACCGGCTGCAAGCTCCTGACGAGATATCCGAAGCCGTTCGAGCTCGCGTAGCAGGTTACTGAACCGAAGGCTTCACCGAGCGAAACACCCCGATCCGGCCGCCAGGGAGCGCCGGATTTGATGAACATCCAGTTTCGGTTGATTGTCTGAAGAACCGAGATAACTTTCCGACCGCTATGATCATGCTTTGGATTCTACTTATTGGTGTACCGATCCTGCTTGGCCTCTGGGCTCAGATGCGGGTCAAAGGCGCATTCAATCGTTGGAGCCAGGTAGCCGCGTCGTCGGGCGTCACCGGCGCCCAGGCGGCGCGCGAAATCCTGCGCGCAGCCAACATCAACGATGTCGAAGTCCTCGAGATCAACGACATGCTCGGTGATCACTACGACCCGACGCACAAGCGCCTTTGCCTGTCCACGGACGTGTACAATACCCCGTCGGTCGCCGCCCTCGGCATCGCCGCCCACGAGTGCGGTCACGCCATCCAGGACGCGAAACGTTATGCACCACTGCATTGGCGCATGGCGATCGTGCCGCTGACCATGGTGGTTTCAAACATCCTGCCGGTCATCATCCTGGCCGGTCTGTTTGTCCCTGCCCTCGGCATGAAGGTCATCATGATCGCTGCGGTCTGTTACGCGGTGCTCGCGCTCTTCCAGCTCATCACGCTGCCGGTGGAGTTTGACGCCTCCCGCCGGGCCAAGGTGATCCTCCAGCAGATGGGCATGATCAGCCCCGGCACGGAAGCCGGAGGAGTCAACAAGGTGCTCGATGCCGCCGCGCTCACCTATGTCGCCGCATTCGTCGCCGTGCTCGGCCAGCTTCTGTATTACGTCCTCATCCTGACCGGCAACCGTGGCGAAGAACGCTAAGCGCGCCACGCCGGTCGCCCTGACCATCGCCGGTTCCGACAACAGTGCCGGAGCCGGCATTCAGGCCGATCTCAAGTCGTTCTCCCACTTCGGCGTCTACGGCCTCACCACGATCACCTGCGTGGTGGCGGAGATCCCGGGCAAAGTCACAGCCATCCAGCCGGTCAAACCCGAGATCGTCGGCGAGCAGATCGCCCTGAGCCTGGAGGCGTTTCCGGTTGGCGCAGTCAAGACAGGGATGCTCTACTCGACTGCCATCATCGAGGAGGTCGCGGAGAATCTCGATCTCTACAAAGGTCCCGTCGTCGTCGATCCCGTCATGGTCGCCACCAGTGGAGACCCTCTGTTGAAAAAATCGGCCATCCTCGCCTACGAATCCCTCCTCCTCGGTCGCGCCACCCTGGTCACCCCCAATCTCGACGAACTCGCCATGCTTTCCGGACGCGAGACCAATTCGCTGGAGAAAATGAAGGAAGCAGGTCGTGCGCTCGTCGACCGCTATGGCACCGCCTTCCTGCTCAAAGGCGGCCACCTGCGCGGGCGCACTGCCATCGATTTCCTCGCCACGGAGAACGGATTCGAGGAATTCGCCGCACCCTTCGTACCCAACGTGGAAACCCACGGCACAGGTTGTACGTACTCCTCCGCGATCGCCGCCAATCTGGCCAAGGGCCTATCACTTTCCCAAGCAGTCGCCACCGCGAAGGACTACATCACCGCCGCCATCCGCCAATCCCACCGCTGGGACGGCGTGACTGCCCTACGGCATTTCCCGGCGTAAGTCCGTAGGGGCTGCGTCCCGCCGGCCTTGCAAGTGCGGCTGTCGATATCGAAAACCGTTCCCTCTCCGGGTTGAGTTTTTCCTCCGAGCGGGTCGGCGGGACGCCGACCCTACGAAGGAGCGATGCCTCTCTACCCTTTGTAGAACTTCGCGATCGTATCGACCACTTCCTTGATCTCCTCGGAGCGAAGCTCCGCGAAAATCGGCAGGGCGATCGTCTCGCGCGCCGCCGCCTCGGCATGAGGCAGGCTGCCTTCCTCGTAGCCGAGGTAGGCAAAGCACTCCTGACGATGGAGCGGGACGGGGTAATACACCGCGCAGCCGATCTTGTGCGCCTGGAGATGGGCCATCAGTTCGTCGCGGCGATGAGCGCGCAGGACGTACTGGTGATAGATGTGATGATTCTCCACCGCGCGGCCATACCATGGCTCGGCGGGTAGGGTGACAAAGTCGAGCAACCCGGCAGCCGTGAAGCCATCGCGATAGTCGGTCGCGTTGCCGCGCCGCTCGGAGTTCCATTCATGGACGAGAGGCATCTTGGCCAGCAGCACAGCGGCTTGGAGCGCGTCCAGGCGGAAGTTGCCTCCCACCATGCGATGGTAGTACCGCTGCTCCATCCCGTGATTGCGCACGAGGCGGAGCTTGTTGGCGAAATCGGCGTCCTTGCAGACGCTGATGCCCGCATCCCCGGCCGCGCCGAGGTTCTTCGTCGGGAAAAAGCTGAAGTAGGCGGAATCACCGATGGCGCCCGCTCGCGACATCTCACCCGTGGTCCAGGAGCGAAACTCCGCGCCCACGGCCTGCGCCGCGTCTTCGATGATCGGCACCGAGTATTTTGCGCTCAGGTTTTGCAACACATCCGCCGCCACACAGACGCCGAAGAGATGCACCGGGATGATCGCCTTGATCCGCGCGCCCTTGTCTGTGAGCAGAAACCCCTCGTCGTCCCGCTGGCGGGACTCCAGATACTGCTCAAGGAGTGTGAGGTCGATGAGATAGGTGGAGGGGTCGATGTCGATGAACACCGTCTCCGCGCCCACGCGATGAATACAGCCCGCCGTGGCAAAGAAGGTATACGGGGTCGTGATGACCGCGTCGCCCTCGCCGATGCCCATCGCCATCAGGATGGCGAGCTGGGCATCCGTGCCGGACGACATGCCCACGGCATGCGGCACGCCGATCAGCTCGGCGAAACTCTTTTCGAAATCCTCGACCGTCTTGCCGAGGATGAACTGCTGCGAGGCAAAGACTGCAGCGACTCCGTCAGCGACGGCGGTACGGACCCGCTCGTGCTGACGCGGAAGGTCAAGAAGGGGCACGCCCACGGCGCGCCTTACTTGACGACGCCGAACTCGGCGCGACGATTAAGAGCCCAGGCGGACTCGCCACTGCCGGGATCGGCCGGCATTTCTTCACCGAAGCTGACGGTCTGGATCTTCGATCCGCTCACGCCCATCGAGATGAGCGCATCGCGAACGGCTCCGGCGCGCTTCTCGCCGAGTCCGCGGTTGTACTCCTCCGTGCCGCGCTCGTCGGTGAAACCGGCGATGATGAGCGTCTTGTTGATGCTCTTCATCGCGGTCGCCACCTTCTCGAGCTTGATCAGCTCGGAGTCGGAAACCGAAAAGCTGTCGTAGCCGAAGTAAACCGGAGCGAACTGGCCGCGCTGGACGTTGCCGCCGAAGAAGTTCGAGCCCTCGATGCGGTCCGGCAGCGGGGTGCCCGTCACGTAGTCGCCATCAACACCGGCGAATTGATTGTTTTCCTTCTTTTTGCAGGAGTCGAAGCTCAGCACGAGCGCCAGTGCAGCAGCTACGGTTAACAGCTTTTTCATTGTGGTAATCGAAATAGGGATTTTGCCGGAAAAGATCAATGCGCGACTGCACGGGTGTGACCACCTGGCCGCCCGTGCCCCACGACGATGTAAGGAAGCTTACTTCTTGTCTTTGTCCAGCGCTTCGCGCACCTCGGCCTCGATTTTGGCGTAAAGCTCGGGGTCGCTCTTCAGCGCCTCCTTGGCGGCGTCGCGTCCCTGCGCGAGCTGCGTGCCCTTGTAGCTGAGCCAGGAGCCTCGCTTCTCGAGGACGTTTTTCTCAATGGCCAGGTCGAGGAGCGAGCCTGTGCTCGAGATGCCCTCGTTGTACATGATGTCAAACTCGGCCTCGGCAAAGGGCGGAGCCACCTTGTTCTTCACCACCTTCACCTTCGTGCGGTTGCCCGTCACGGTGCCGTCGCTGGTCTTGATCGCGCCGATGCGGCGGATGTCGATGCGGACGCTGGAGTAGAACTTGAGCGCCTTGCCGCCCGGGGTGGTCTCCGGGTTGCCAAACATCACGCCGATTTTTTCGCGGATCTGGTTCGTGAAAACGCAGACGGTCTGGGCCTTGGAGATGAAGGCGGTGAGCTTGCGCAGGGCATTGCTCATCAGGCGCGCCTGGGCTCCGACCACCGCGTCGCCGATCTCACCTTCCAGCTCGGACTTCGTCACCAGCGCGGCGACGGAGTCGAGGACGATGACGTCGAGCGCGTTGGAACGCACCAGCGTTTCACAGATGCGTAGGGCCTCTTCACCCGAGCTCGGCTGGGAAACGAGGAGATCATCGAGATTCACCCCCAGCTTGCGGGCGTAGGACGGATCGAGCGCGTGCTCCACGTCGATGAAGCCGGCCAGACCGCCGCGCTTCTGCGCCTGGGCGATGGCTGTGAGAGTGAGCGTCGTCTTGCCGGAGCTTTCCGGCCCGTAGATTTCCACGAT
>Ga0209935_1005082_pt1 | contig 11436 bp, 12 predicted proteins | sample ThiBio_1000_plan_2_FD_183958 | JGI IMG/M metagenome (GOLD analysis project Ga0209935, IMG submission 183958) | Wastewater bioreactor microbial communities from Cape Town, South Africa - Thiocy_cont_1000_plan (SPAdes) | ecosystem: Engineered > Bioreactor > Thiocyanate-remediating >... | reverse complement strand
TCTCACAGCTGCTTTCTTCTAACAACTTCAAAAAAGATTGTGTTGTGGTGTATTGGAGATCTTGCGACTGGGGCAGTTTTGCGGATGAGTTGAGGGTTTTCAAGAACAGAAAAGAAATCATCATGGCCGAAATCAAGGGAACTTGCACAGGGTCGCATGATGGAGAGCAACAGGTGATGGACGACCATCTTCCAGAAGACTTGTGGCAATATCGGCTGCTCTTTCGCATTCCTTCTGCCTTTTGCACTAACATCAACAAGAATTACCCTCCTGGGTATTCTTGGATCCTCTCCAGACTGAGAGCAAAGGAAATTGAGGGTAATGTGAAGGTGTTTCAGGATCTGAGAAATGTATTTGATGTGAGCAAGTAGTTCAAAACATTTGGTTTGTTTGCGGCGAACACTTGCGGGCTAACTCTTCTTGCCTCCTTTTCCTTCTTCCCGCACTATCCCAACCCTTCCATCCTTGTGGGAATCCATCCTTGCACAGAGTCCCCTCCCATTACTTCAAGCAAAGGTACCTCTGCGATGTTAAAACCAGCGTCCCAGTACTATCTCTTCAGAATAACAGAAATCATGAACACCAACAACCAAGTGCAGGAATTTGATGGCTTCCAGTTTGGCATTGAAATGCAATAGGCAAATCCAGTCACCTGCCATTCTCGAGCAGCCGAATCAAATTCCACAGTCAATTCCTGCAAGTGTCGCGGCAGATCAGGTGCCTTCAAATACCACCCCGTTGCTTTTTGGATGATGTCAAAAGGTAAGTTATGTGATTGCAAAATAGTACCTTCCCGCTTTAGTATAAATTTGAAATGTGTCTGGTCGCCAAACTCAAAGTGATTGGAAGCCAGAGCAATGTTCGGGTCTGATGAAGGGGATGGCGAGTAGGGAAGACGGCCTCGAACATCCAACACTTCCACTTCTTTCGGTCTGAGCCTCCCTGTTGCATCTAACATATTTCTCCCAACCCACCAACCATGGTAGTTCCGACCGGCCATATTTACTAAGGTGGAGGAAAAGGTAAGTATTGGCAGGGATAAAAAAGTTTGGATTACAAGAAATGTTGAACAAATCGCCTGGCTGCGCGGCGAAGCGATCATAGGAATACCCATCGGTTTCACGTTGCAACGGGACCAACGCTCGAACCCAGAAAGAGTTGAGTCCAGAAGTAAATGCAACTACGTGATGAGATTAGGAAAAATTGTTGTGGAGTATTTACATACCGCATGCTCGGGGAATCAATCCAATCTCTCCTGTGTTGAGATTTTGGGCAACACAGAATTTCTCATTGGATTCGGGGTGACAAAGAATGGCCAGCCAATATTCTCGCTTCTGAGGGTCATCCTCAGGTTGAACTGAAAGGTGGGGAAATCCTTTCGTCTCTTCCTTTTTCGGTTCTTTCCTGTTCTTTTTGCGGCCGAAGATGGAGACAATCTTTTTTTCCTTTTTTGAGCTGTTGATGACTGCAGCGCGCTGATATCCGAAATTGCCGATTGTAACCAAATGCCGTGCCCGGTAGGATAACCCAGTAACACCTGAAATACGGTTTAAATGAAAATCTGATTGGAAGAGAAATTTACCTTTCAGATCAGCCACTTTCCATTTCACTTTCAAAGCGCCTTTCTTCAATTCTTTGCCAGTATTCCATTCCAACAACGTTAGAAGCCCAAACCATTTACAGTTATCATAGACTGTCGGCGAGAGATTTTGGTAAAGAGGATGATGGGAGGTGAAAGAGAAGACGTACCCATCGCTAGCCAAGTCAATCCAGAAGGTTCCCGATCATTGGACATGATGAAATCCGTTGATAGGTATTGAATCACTCCCTAAATAGGAATTGGTATTTATGCTTTTTTGCAGGAGGGGACGATAACATACCTGCTCACCATTGGATGATTCAATCCTCCATGAAGAAATTCCATCCTTCTCTCCTTCAAAGCCCACAACATCCACAATCTCATTCAGATCAAGGGGGAATGGATCCTTGACTTCCCTTTGATTACACAATCGAAACAAAACTCTGTGTTTTCTCGAATGTTGATGCTGAGGAATTCCATGAAAGGAAGAAGATCGAAGAACCACCATCCATTTGGGAGAAATGATTCCTTCCTTCCCATCCTCATTCCTCACCTTCCATCGATAAGGATAATTCTTACGCCCTTCTTTCCTGAACACTGCTGAGACAGTCAGGATTTCTCCAGCATGGATCTTCTTTGGTAATCCTTCATTTCCTTTCTTCTTGGATTTGAAGGATTTCAATGTGAGTGCTTGGAATGTTCCATCATCATCCAATTGGGCAATAAATTGTGGGAAAACCATTCCTGAATTCATTCCAAGAAAAGAGTTAGATCGGTTAGATCTGCAACCAATACAAGAGGGGAAGGCAAACCAGATTCTCGATTAACACAGGATCTTGCAAAGAGCCAATTTGATGAACCCTGGTCGGTGATGTCCAAGATATCACCTGTATTCAGTAGTAAAATTACATTAATTTGCCCGGCAAGAGTGGTCACGTACCTGCGTTGATGGCCAAGAATTGTTTTTCAAATGCAGGAGAGTCATAGAGTGCGATTCCCTTTACTGGGTGTTTGCCTTCGGCTTCTCTTTCCTCTCCGGAAGCCTGATGGCTCTTCTTATCGCCCTTCTTGTCAGGAGGAATGATCTCAGCACTCGAAGTTGGTAGCGGAGCAACAACACCGAGGTTGTTCATTGCCAGATATTCATTCTTTCGAGTTGATGTTCCCACGAGGGTGAGAATATCATTCTAAATAAGGGAGGACTCTGTTATTTCATTTGTGACTAGGATAGGCAATTGGAAAGAAGTACCGTTGTCAAAGGAAACCAAGCAATTTGGGGAGGTTTATCAACCACCCGCAGCTGCACCACATTATTCATGGCGATTCGAATGCCACTCACCATGGATACCCATTTATCGACCAATTTGTGAAAATCTTCATACGCCTTTTTCTGCTCTTCCTGCATGTCCTCGTGGGTGTTCCTGTTGTTGTGCTTGGCGGACTTGAAGAGGAAGGGTTGCAAGAACACCTGGCTGGTGGAGTTGTGGAGAGCGGAGAAGAGAAACAAGATCTGGCGAATCATGTTTTGGTTGACTTGACCCCCTCTCAACAGAAATTGGAGGGTTCGAAGAACTTCCATTTTGATGATGTCCGATGGAATCCCGGCGTTGTGATTGGGTTCATCCTCAGAACCCGAAGAACCCGAATCTTCACTCTCATCTTTCTCCATCATGCCGATGTCGATTGTGATGGAGTTTCTGCGAGTACTCTTTACCATTGTAGTTGGTGTTGGTGTTGTTGGAGGGGTGGAGAGTTCTTTCTCCTCAGGAGTTGGATTGCGGACGGCATTGGCCCAGCTTCCATCCAGGAGGAACCACGTGTCTTGGAATTTGACCATAAAACCTGCAATGTGGGAAGACATGAATATGAATAGCTTCAATCACACAAGAAGCTTACGGTCCCGGTAATCAGACACTTTCCAAATTTCAAACTGAGGGAAAACGAATTGTTCTCCCATGCATCCACACTTTGATTGATGTAATTCCCCAACTTAGAGTATTCTGGATGGTTGTGAGGGATGCGCTATCAGGCCAACATGGGATTGAAAGAAATACCTGACAGCGCACCCCTGCTTTTTGTAGGAACGCTTGACAAAGTGAGGGATGGATTGCTTCAACAAGGATCAGATCCGAAGATTTGCATTGCTGATCGTGATTGATTGCTCTGTTCGGTGGGGGTGGGCAAACCCCAAGCACGACAATGATGCAACCACAGAAAATCAAAGTTGACGATCGCAGAGTGCCAACTGTGACAGACCATGGAGCAAGAAACAAGATCGAACCATGGAATAAAAGAGAACATCTGAACGACCATTTCTTGTGGGAGAACTTCCCACGTCAAACTATCTCCCTCCATCCCCTTCTTTTCTTTGGTCTTATTCTTTCTGCGAAAAGTAATTTTATTGTATACTGTCGACAATCAGTTTGTCCACCTGTGGCCAGGTTACTCAGTCCAGGAATGCTTTCTTGGTGTCGTATGCTCTCTTGTTCATGTGAGGATGTCTGGTTTCCTGCTGCCCATTAAAGGCTGAATGCAAAAGCACATCCTCCTCAGAATAACAGAAATCGTGAACACCAACAACCAAGTGCAAGAACTTGATGGCCGCAACATCGCTCCATGGGAAAAATGCAAATCCTTTCAGATGCCATTCCTGAGCAACGGAATCAAATTCGGCAGTCAAGGAATGCAAGTCCTCTGGCATTTCAGATGCTGCAAAAGTCCACACCTTTCCTTTTGTTGGATGGGATTATTTTATGGAGTTGAAGAGTTCGGGAAGGGGGTGGAGAAACGAACCTTGTTGGCGAGTAAATATTGATAAATCGGCAAAATCAATGTGATTGGATGCCAAATCAAAGTGCGGGTCCGCTGAGGGAGGTGATTGGTAGGGAACTCGGCCTCGAACATCCAATACTTCCACTTGTTTTATTAAGAGCTTGCCATCGTCGCCTTGCATATCTGTTCCACTCCACCAGGCTTTTCGATAACTTGTTAGTGCTACAAATAAATGGAAGGTGTCAATAAGGAAATTAGAGGTAATGAACCAGAGTAGGGGTTGGTACGGGAAACATAGAAGATATCCCCAGCTTTTCCATTTAAGTTCTTTGGCCACCCTTGGGCACCTTTCCCTTCTGGGTGCAAATCGATCATTGCTCGAACCCAGAAGTAATTAGAGCCCAAAACTGCCACTACGAAAGATGATTAAAATGGAAAATCTAAAAAGGGCAAAGACATCAATACCACCCGAACGGGGAATCAATCCAACCTCTCCCGATTGGAGATCTTGAGCCACCCATATATCCTCTGTGGAGGCAGGATGACCAGGAATGCACAGCCAACAATTTGGGCGGAAATTCTTCCCCAGTTTGACACTCAGGTAAGGTAGATCGTCATTGCTCGTTTTGGTGTTGTGCTTTTTGCGACCGAGAATGGAGGTACCTCCACCTGTGCCGATCTTTTTTGCCTTTTTCGCAGAAGATTTGTTGATGGCCATGGCGCGCTGGAATCCTGAATTGCCAATCGTGATCATACCTCGTGCAACTCGGGGCCCGCAAACTCCTTCAAATGCAAATTAAATATCCTAGTGTTGCAGACATGATAAAGGACGATTACCTTGCAGGTTGGCAACTTTCCATTTGACTACTAAATCCTTTGCATCGATCTTGCCAGTATTCCATTCCAGTAATGTGAACAAATAATACCACTCAGCGGCTCCTTCTTTACGGTAGGTTAGCAACGATGCAAATTATGGGTGGACCAAGAACTTACTTTTTGCCAGCCAAGACAACCCAGAAGGTTCTCGATCATTGGACATGATGAAATCCTTTGATGGATATTGAATCACTCCCTGCTTCCCATTGGATGATTCAATCCTCCATGAAGAAATTCCATCCTTCTCTCCTTCAAAGCCCACAACATCCACAATCTCATTCTGATGAAGAGGGAAGGGATCTTTGGCTACCCTTTGATTGCATAAGCGGAACAACACTCGGGATCTTCTCGAATGTTGATGCTGAGGAATTCCATGAAAGGAAGGAGACCGAAGAACCACCATCCATTTGGGAGAAATGATTCCTTCCTTCCCATCCTCATTCCTCACCTTCCATCGATAAGGATAAGTCTTGCCTCCCTCTTTCCTGAACACTGCCGAGACAGTCAGGAGCGCGCCAGCATGAATCTTCTTTGGTAATCCTTCATTTCCTTTCTTCTTGGATTTGAAGGATTTCAATGTGAGTGCTTGGAATGTTCCATCATCATCCAATTGGGCAATAAATTGTGGGAAAACCATTCCTGAATTCATTCCAAGAAAAGACTTCGGTTAGATCTTCAGCAAGGAAAGAGAAGGAAGGCAAACCAGATTCTCGATTAACACAGGATCTTGCAAAAAGCCAATTTGATGAACCCTGGTCGGTGATGTCCAAGATGTCGCCTGTATTCAGTAAACGGTTAATAAATAAATTTAATTGCCTCTAACAGGGAAACCTACCTGCGTTGATGGCCAAGAATTGTTTTTCAAATGCAGGAGAGTCATAGAGTGCGATGCCCTTTACTGGGTGATTGCCTTCGGCTTCTCTGTCCTTTTCTCTGCCTTTAGAGGTTTTTTTCTCCCGTTGGCTCTTTTCTTCGCCCTTCTGGTCAAGAGGAGGAATGATCTCAGCACTCGAAGTTCGGAGCGGAGCAACAACACCGAGGTTGTTCATTGCCAGATATTCATTCTTTCGAGTTGATGTACCGACGAGGGTCAAAACATCGTTCTAAATAAGGAAAAAAAGCTCATGTCATTTCATGTACTAGCTAGCATATATAGAAAGAGAAGTACCGTTTTCAAGGGAAACCATACAATTTGGGGAGGTGGATAATCAACCACCACCCGCAGCTGCACCACATTCTTCATGGCGATTCGAATACCACTCACCATGGAAACCCATTTATCGACCTCCTCCTGAGGCAATTCCCGGTAATCTTCATCGTCGCTCGACTCCTCGGAGGAAGAAGACAGGTATACCCTCCCCTTAGTCTGTAATTCAAAGTTTCTCTTCTCTTCCCTCAAGTCGTATTTAGCGTTCCTGTTGTTGTTGGTGTGCTTGGATGAATTGAAGAGGAAGGGTTGCAAGAACACCCGGGTAGTGGAGTTGTGGAGCGCGGAGAAGAGAAACAAGATCTGACGAATCATGTTGTGGTTGACTTGACCCCCTCTCAAAAGAAATTGGAGGGTTCGAAGAACTTCCATTTTGATGATGTCCGATGGAATCCCTGCGTTGGGTTCATCCTCAGACTCCGAGGAATCCGAATCGTCGCTCTCCGCTTCTTTCTTCCTCATGCCAATGTCGATTGTGATGGAGTTTCTGCGAGCACTCTTTACCGTTGTGGTATGCGTTGGTGTTGTTGGAGGGGTGGCGGCTAATTGTTCTTTCTCCTCAGGAGTTGGATTGCGGACAGCATTGGCCCAGCTTCCATCCAGGAGGAACCACGTGTCTTGGAATTTGACCATAAAACCTGAATGCGGGAAGATGTTAGAAGAAACAAAATCCTCTGATCGAATAATAGTGCTTACGGTCACGTGAATCAGACATTTTCCAAATTTCAAACTTTGGGAAAACTAATTGCTCACCCTTCCATGCATCCATACTTCTACTTATGTAATTCCTTAACATACAGTACTCTGTGCATAAGCATGAAGTTGTGAGGGAACTGTTTTCAGGCCAACATGGTGGGAACGAAAGAAATACCTGAAAGCACAACCCCGTGGTTTGGTGGTTGCTTATTGTAGGAGTAGTTGACGAAGTGAGGGATGGATTGATGCAATAAGGAACTCATTGAAGCTCCAAAGTATTGCATTGATGATCGCGATTGATCCATCGGTTCAATGGAAGAAGAGGGGGTGGGCAAACCCCAAGCGCGACAATAGTTCAACCACAGAAAATCAAAGTTGCTGATGACTGAGTGCCAACTGTGACAGACCATGGAGCAAGAAACAAGATCGAACCATGGAAAGAACGAAAAGAGTTGAACAACCATTTCTTGTGGGAGTCCCTCCCAGGTGAGGCTGTCTCCTCCTTCCATCCTCTTTTTTTTTCTTTGGCCTTGTTGCTTCTTCGTCGAAAAGTAAATTCGGGAATGAACAGGTTGGTGCGGTGCTATGTTAACATCTAATCTATTATGAATTATACTTGGGCACCACTACTCTGAAGAACGGGAGGAACGTCCTGATTGCAACACCACATCTTCAGAATAACGGAAATCATGAACCCCTACAGCCAAGTGCAAGAACTTGATGGCGGTTTCTGAGCAAAACACAAATCCTTTCAGGTGCCATTCCCGAGCAGTGGAATCAAACTCCACAGTCAAGGAATGCAAATCATCGGGAATGTCATGTGCTTTCAAAACCCATGTTGTGCCTGATATGGAAATTAAAGGTTAAGATCAAATCTTGAGAATTCAGAGGCAGAATGAACCTTGAAGGAATAGTTCTAAATCTACAAAATCAAAATGATTGGATGTCAAACCGGTGTTACCCGGCTGCGATGAGGTGAAGGGAAGACGACCTCGAACATCCAACACTTCCAATTGCTTCGGGTTTAGTTTACCCACCTCGCCATACTTATCCGACCCATACCACCAGGGATCTTCGATAGCTGAAGGAGGAAATTAAAGCGAGGCACAATAGCAAGTTGGGAGAGGCAAAGAGAAATCAAATAAAGTTGATAGTTACAGGAAACCCTGATGATATCGCCTTGCTCTCCTTTCAAATTCTTGGTCCACCGTGTCGCACTTTTCCCTTCGATACTCAAGTTGACCAATGCTCGCACCCAGAATGAATCTACGCCCATAATGGCCACTGATGCGAATCTTTGAGAATGACCAAATAAAGGAAAGAAAAGAAATCAATACCGGTTGAACGGGGAATCAATCCAACCTCTCCCGATTGGAGATCTTGAGCCACCCAAATACCTTCTTTGGACGCAGGATGGCAAGTGATGCACAACCAATATTTATGCAGATAGGATTTTGAGGGTGTGACGGCAAGGAAGGGAAGATTGCATTGGTTGTCCTTTTTGCGCCCGGGGATGGAGGAGAATCCAATCTTCTTTGCCTTCTTTGGAGATGATTTCCTGATGGCCATCGCTCGCTGGAATCCTGAATTGCCAATCGTGATCATGTCACAAGCTCGAAGCAATAAAGATTCACCTGTTAACCATCTCAATTTCCAATTGGTGAGATGAGATGAGAAATACCTTGCAGATTGGCAACTCTCCATTCAACTTTCTCGTCCTCACCGTCCGTTGAGATCTTGCCGGTATTCCATTCCATCAATGTGAACAAATGATACCGCCCATCAGCTGAACCTGTTTCTGTGGTTAATTTTTGCTTGAGGAAGAAGAGTATGATGAATGGATACTTCTCGTCAGCCAGGACAATCCAGAAGGTTCTCGATCATTGGACATGATGAAATCCTTTGATGGATATTGAATCACTCCCTGCTTCCCATTGGATGATTCAATCCTCCATGCCGGAACACCGTCCCTCTCTTCTTCAAAGCCCACAACATCAACAATCTCATTCACCTTCAAAGGGAATGGATCATTCTCGAATGATCTTTGACTACACAATCGAAACAACAATCGGTGTCGCCTTGACCGTTGCGGAATTCCATGAAAGGAAGAAGATCGAAGAACCACCATCCATTTGGGAGAAATGATTCCTTCCTTCCCATCCTCATTCCTCACCTTCCATCGATAAGGATAATTCTTACTCCCTTCCTTCCTGAATACCGCTGAGACAGTCAGGATTTCTCCAGCATGGATCTTCTTTGGTAATCCTTCATTTCCTTTCTTCTTGGATTTGAAGGATTTCAATGTGAGTGCTTGGAATGTTCCATCATCATCCAATTGGGCAACAAATTGTGGGAAAACCATTCCTGAATTCATGAAAATCAGAATACTATCAATAGGTAACATTCAGGTGGTAAGTGGGAAGAGGAGGCGAACCAAATTCTCGGGTAACAGTGGATCTTGCATATACACGGGAATAGCTTTGCTCAGCCAGATCCAAGATATCACCTAACATTTCATTTGATCAGCTCCCTCATTTGCATCAAAATAGATCAAACTTACCTGCATTCATGGCTGAAAATGGATCTTCCCAAGAGGGGCAGTCAAAGAGTGCGATGCCTTTGGACTGGCAATCCTTCTTTTCCTTGTGAGATGCTCGCTTGTCTATTGCTTCCTTTTCCCGGCCTTGTGCTCCTTTAGCGGGACCTTTCTTTTCCTTCTTTCTTGGCTTCTTCGTTACACCCTGTTCAACCGGTGGTTTGATTTTAACACTCGAGGCACTGATGGGAACAGTAACACCAAGGCTGTTCAATGCAAGGAATTCATTCCTTCGACTTGCTGTTCCAACGAGCAGAAGAACATCGTCCTAAAGATGGAAAATATGTTACAACTAGGTGAAATAGGCAAGGAGTATGACCTTTTTCAAGGAAAATCTGGCATCTGGTGGATTATAGGGACCCACAACCCGCAACTGCACAACATTCTCCTTGGCACATCGAAGGGCATTCACCATGGATACCCAAGCAAAGATCGTGTCCTCATGCAGCTCAATGTAGATTTCGTTGCTGTCGCTGGACTTTGACTTATTGTTGTTGTGGTAGCTGTGCCTGGATGTATGGTAGAGGAAGGGTTGCAAGAACAACTCATTGGTGGAGTTGTGGAGCGCGGAGAAGAGAAACAAGATCTGACGAATCATGTTGTGGTTGACTTGACCCCCTCTCAAAAGAAATTGGAGGGTTCGAAGAACTTCCATTTTGATGATGTCCGATGGAATCCCTGCGGGTTCATCCTCATATTCCGAAGAATCGGAATCTTCACCGGTGGTGGTAGGTGTTGGAGGGATGGAGGCTAATTGTTCTTTTTCCTCAGGAGTTGGATTGCGGACAGCATTGGCCCAGCTTCCATCCAGGAGGAACCACGTGTCTTCAAATTTGACCATAAAACCTGAATCGGGAGGAGCGCCGTGCATATGGTTGGAGCTCGATATTTTCCAGATGTCGAACGTTGGGAAAATATGTTGCTTTGCCTTGCAGGCCCGCGTAAGCGGAGCCTTATATGTGTAAGAGTACTTCTTTATCCTGCAATACTCTGCAAGGGGAATGAAGAGGTGAGATGTCATGCTCAAGGTTGCTGAGAGAAAAGTACCTTCAACAGCAGCTCTATGCTCCGGTGGCTGAAGACCAAAGGGGTAATAGTTGACGAAGTGAGGGATGGATTGATGCAACAAATGACTCATTGAAGCTCCAAAGAATTGCATTGATGATCGCGATTGATCCATCGGTTCAATGGAAGAAGAGGGGGTGGGCAAACCCCAAGCACAACAATGCTTCAACCACAGAAAATCAAAGTTGCTGATGACTGAGTGCCAACTGTGACAGACCATGGAGCAAGAAACAAGATCGAACCATGGAATAAAAAAGAACATCTGAACGACCATTTCTTGTGGGAGTCCCTCCCAGGTGAGGCTGTCTCCTCCTTCCATCGCTTAGTTTCTTCTTTCTGAATTCCTCGAAATTTATTTATGTATTTGGCTACAAAACTCGCGTGCTCTGGAGTGCTTGATCCATCTCCTCAACAATCTCTCCAACCCGAGGAAGAGCATCAACTGACCAACCCCTCAGAGTCTTCAATACTGGCATCAGCACACCAGCAACTTGGGATCGTCCTTCAATCGGTTGGATCTGATCAGCGCTTCCCATATATTGCATGCACCAAGAAAGAATTGTGGTCGATCAACTGAGTCCTCTTCACATGTCGATATAGGATTCGAGTAGCTTTGAGAAAGAGAGAGAGAAAGAGAGAGGAGAG
>Ga0209935_1005081_pt1 | contig 11437 bp, 22 predicted proteins | sample ThiBio_1000_plan_2_FD_183958 | JGI IMG/M metagenome (GOLD analysis project Ga0209935, IMG submission 183958) | Wastewater bioreactor microbial communities from Cape Town, South Africa - Thiocy_cont_1000_plan (SPAdes) | ecosystem: Engineered > Bioreactor > Thiocyanate-remediating >... | reverse complement strand
TTGCGGTGGCACAAGTACACGAATTGCTCGATAAAGGTCGTTGAGTACTGCGAGTGTGGTCACCCAACCGCGGCGCATCGCGACGAGAAGGAGGATAAGTAAGACGCAAGCGCACATTAATGGAGGTCCGGCGTTAGGCTACGTACTCGACCAGGGTCCATTCCGCACGTCGCCAAAATGAAGTATAGGAGACGCAAGAAGATGGGAGGGTGTGCTGCTGCTCGCTTGCGGGTCTCCGGCTGCTTGCTATCGACTGCAACAATATCCGAGTCGCCAGATGACGAAGAATCAGCGTTGACCGAGGTGACTGCGGCACCCTTCTCAATGTCGACGCCAGATTGCTCTGAATCAACAAACGAACACGTTAGATTGATAAATAGACGCGATCCTGAGTGCAGCACACTCGCGATGGAGTACGAACTTTTAAGCTGCTCCTGATAGTGGTTGCACAGGAGATCAACATTCTTGGCACGCTCGTAGTACTTTACGACCTCGACTGGAGAGAGCGAAACCACCGATACCAGCGTGCGTGAGCGAATGGGCCCTTGTCAGCCGGAGCGGCGATCGATGGAGGGATGGTCAATGATATTACGTACGAGCAAACTCGGCGTGGTTGGCGTTGCGAGGAATCTCATAGCCCAAGGTCTGTGCACGGAACGGAAGGGAGCAGCGAGTTATTGACCACTATCGATTGCAACCGAGCACGAGATCCTCCTTGAAGACATACGGCAAAGTAAGGCTTCAAGTCGCGTGTCGCTCCCGAATAGACCGTCCTTCCACCGGAGAGAATGACGGCCGAGTCAAAGAGCTCCCACATTGCTTGCGTCGGCTGGTGAATACACATGATGACCGTGCGGTTTGCAATGCGCGTCATGACGCGGCACAGCTCGACGACATTGAAGGCCGACTCGCTGTCGAGTCCCGAGGTCGGCTCATCGAGGAACAGCACGCCTGGAGAATCAGAGCCCAGTGAGACACACGACCGGCGAATGGTTCAGTGATCAAGGTCGGTGGAGGGACTCAACGCACTGGGCTTGGTGACTAGCTCGACTCCGATCGAAACACGGCGCTTCTGGCCGCCACTGAGCACCGGGTGGTCGGCAGAGCCGATTCGAGACTCTGCGACGTTCGTCATGCCGAGCATCTCAATCACTTGTTCGACGCGTGCGTTCTTCTTTGCGAGGGACATTGAGGTCGGCAGTCGCATCCAAGCTGCGTATCGCAGAGTTTCCTATGGGGAGTGAGTTGCACCGAGTGTGGTCAGTGCCGTTGTACCACACGAGCGCGCACTATGCCATCGCAAGAACGCCACGAATGCGAACATACTCGGACTGTCAAGTTGGGGAAGAGGGCGTCGTCTTGGTACACAAAACCGATGCATCCCGATCCGAAGGCTCTTGCCAGTTGCTAGGTTGCGCGCACGACAACAATCGAGATTCTCGATTGTCAGGTTGCAACCAACATGGTAGAGGTGCGAAAGGCGCAAAAACGTGGAAAGCGTACCGGGCGGTTTCGAATATCGACCACGTGTGTCGAGTTGGAGAGCTCCATGACGCCCTTGAGGTTATCGGCTTGAATCTTGCCCGAGAGCAGACCGAGTAGCGTGCTCTTGCCGGCACCAGAGGGGCCGATGAGAGCAATCAGACTTCCGGGCTCGATATGACCTGAGACGTTGGAGAGGAGATATTTCTCGGGCGTGGCGAATCGCCTCAAGCCCGGCACATGCGAAGCGACGCGCGAGAAAATCGAGCGATCGAGCTTGAAGGTGAGGTTCTCGAACGTGAGCGCCACCGGCTCGACATCGGTGATGAAGGCCGCCGCGTTCTGGCGCTGCTTTCCGACCGTCGAACGAGGCATCTGTGCTTCGTTGTCGGGCGACCTGGAAGCGCGAATCCAGCTGACGACCGTGGCCGTGCGACCGCGCTTGGCGGTCGGCCTTCGCGGCGCTGGGTCCTCAGAAGGGCCACCGAGGCCGCCGACCGCCATTTCGATCGAGCGCTTGAGTGCTAGCGACCGACGGCCGTAGAGACGAATATCGCTCGAGTCATTAATGTCGAACGAGAGATTGCGCTCAAACTCGCTGTCGACCGGTGATTGGAGCATTTCGTGCCCGTGCCCGTGCTCGTGCTGGAACATTGCGGCGAGTTGCTCTTGCGTCATGTGCGTGCTGGCACGGTAGGTGTACTTGCGTGCGCGGTCGTCGGCACGAAACGTGGACGATGCATCGGGCAACGACGGGCGAGGCGAGCGAATGGCAGCAGAACGCGGCGACAACGGTGAGCTACCGATCGCTCGTGGCGACGAGACGGCAGCACCGCTACCGGATTGCTCCTCGGCCTCGACCTCTTGGATCGAGTTGAGCGACTCGCGGAGACGAGTCGCAAGTACCGAGGGCAGCTCGTTCGAGGTCCAGAACTCGTCGCTGCTGGCGAGGTCGCCGGCCGACTGCACGCCGGTGGACGAGAACTCGGCCATGGCTTGCTCACGCCAGCGAGCTTTCTTGCTGTCATCGGCAGAGATGCCATCAAGAGTAACATCTGTGTAAGTGTGTGGGTGCGTGCGAGAGACCAACAAAAATCATCAGACAGCGAGTGAGTGAGTTAGCAGCTTCGAACACCAAGGACGAAATCCACGCGAGCCAGCGAAGAGAGAAATGCTAGTACTGCGGCAGGTAAGGAGGGAGGCCGTACCGAGTAACTCTGTCACCTTAAGGTCCATCTCTCTCTCAGAGATCGGCGAGGATCGAGAAGTAGCGAGCCGACAAACGGCAGTCGTAGGCGACAGGCGTGCGCGTGTGCGAGTACTACTGTGGTGCGCGAGCGCGAAGGCCAACCTTGCCTGCCTAGTAGCGGGTGCAGTGAGCGGCAAGGCCTGGTGGCGGGAGAAGGGAGAGTATGCCACGAGCGCGCAAGCAGCCAAGCGTATGCAGCGACAGGCGTGTGGGCGAGAGAAGAATGGCACGATACGGTGTGCAGCGACAGCTAAATACCAGCGCCTTCAGCTAGATAAGGCTCTCGGCCGTGCGCTGAGGCGGGGAGGCCATCACTGAAGGCGGTAGCGCATTTTCGCCTTTGCGCCAAATCAGCTTTCGCCCACCTCCGCTGAGCTGTAGCGCCCGAAAATCCGCGTCGCGGCCGCTCCTTTCGCGCCCCATCAAGCCCAAAACCTCGCAATATCATCTAGCACCGAACGAACCACGCTTTCCCCTTCAAACACCAGTCCGAACCGCGCAAGAACGAGCCGTATCGACACGCACCGATCGCCGACCAGATTTCGCTGAGGCGGGGTACAATCTGGGGTACGATTTGGGGTATGTTTGGGGTACGCGTTCTGATTTCTTACTGTTGCGGATGCATCAGCAACGACAAGCAACTCAGAGTTCGTTTGTTTGCTTGCTTGGTGGCGTGAGTGGGAGGTTGATAGATTGATCGATCGAGGAGGCGGCAATGGCTGTTGTGGTAGTGAACGAACGAACGGAAGCGGGTACTCCGGTGTTGACAACGGCCGAGAGTGAGATCTACGCGGCATCCAACGTATGTCTGCGTCAGTGTGTGCGCGTATGTGTGAGTATGTGTGGAATATCTCTGGTGACACTCGTGCGAGTAGGTGCGTCTCTTTGTCGAGGATCAGGATCGCGGCGATGGTGCCGTGTTCGTGACGTCGTCGCGCGTCGTGTGGCTGCCATCGGCGAGGCACGAGAGCGGCTTGGCGATCGACTTTCGATCGATCGGCATCCATGCGATCTCGCGCGACCCAGAGAGCTTCCCACACGCGTGTCTGTACTGCCAGATCGACTCCGAGGCTCTGTCCGAGATCCGCTTCGTTCCAGCCGAAGATTGTCGTATGTCGTGAGCCTCGAGTTGCATCAAGCTCGTTCGTTGGAGGCTCATCGCGTGTATGCGTGTGTGCGCAGTCGAGCAGTTGTACCAAGCCTTCAACCACGGCGCTTCGTTGAATCCCGACCCTGAGGAAGATGCTCCTGGACCATTCTTCGATGCATCGAACATTGGCGACTTTACAGCGGTATGTGGCAGCAATATCATTCGATCGAGTGAGTGACTGAGGCGTTGAAGGAGGAGGATCTCTGATGCTGGTGCTTGTTGAATCTCAGGATGGTCCTGACATCATCGATCCCTATGGCGATGTCGATGAGGGGGACGATGAGCCTGAGGAAGATGGAGAACACGACAGTATGGATGTGTGAGAGTGAGCATATGTAGCTCTCATTGTTTGATGTTTAGTTGAGAGTGAGAGAGAGAGAGAGAGAGAGAGAGAGAGAGAGATGCGTAGAGCGACACCTACTGAGTTAGTGAATGGGTGGATCGATAGTATGTGTGTGCGTGCGTGCATCTCTGTGGTGAGGTCGCTCATTTTGATGGCATCTTGAAACGAAGCGTATGCATTCAGAAATGTATGTATGAATGTATGCGATGGCTTGTACCGCAAGCGAGAGAGAGAGAGAGAGAGAGAGAGAGAGAGAGAGAGAGAGAGGGGAGGTATTGCTGGCCCTTCAGTTGTGGAGCCTCATCATAGGAGATTGCTCGAGCTACGACTCAATCGTCGCTGTTTAGGGGCCTTGCGAGCTGGTTCCTTGCTCGATGGCGCTACTGCGGTAGCGGTTGAGGAGGAGGAGGAAGTTGTCGCAGTGGTAGCAGGCATGTCGGCAGCGAGAGATTCGGTGTTGCTGTCATCGGATATCGGTTGCAAGGCATGAGGCTCTCGCGAGCGCCAATGAGACGCGCTACAATCGTCATCACTCAAGTTGTCGGGTAACGATGCCCAGCTCGACGACGCCACTGTCGCTGGCTGCGACGACGCAACGCTCGCCGTCGATGAAGTGCCGCCCACTCGCCGCTTCTTGCTCGCTGCTGCGACCGACGGCTCTTGAGACACGCCCTTGCGCTTGGCGCGCGTTCTCTTCGTGGCGGTGGCAGTAGTGGTACTCGTTGTCGTAGCTGTCGAGGGCTGCGATGAGCCCGACACCGAGCCGTCCGTCTCTCGACGTTGGTGCCATTGGCGAACGAGTTCTTGCCAGTGGATTGAAGCGGAGCACTTGGGGCATGTGGAATGCGTTGGTAGGAGACAGTCGCTCGACTCGTGACGCAGAAACCACTGTATCGATCGACAGAGAGAGTAAATGTAAATGGTCCAATCAGAGACAGTCTTGCAACAGCCATCTATCGAGTCGATGGTCTCAGAACGAAGGAGTACACTACCTTGGCCATGCAAGTGATATGCGCTTGTACGGAGCAGACCTGATGGTTGGTGCACATGACGAACCGATCGCTCGACGTACGTATTGCCAATTGACACAAGTAACAAGTGACCTTGCTGATTGCTTGCTTGTGGTTGGTGGTACCGACGCCAGCGTCCGTCTCGGTCGCATAGCTGCTGCTACTACACGCCGCATCCTCCTCATCGCCGTAGACATCAGAAGCATCGCTACTTCCTGCCTCGGAATCTAAACACAGGCCAACACACCAATCAGGCCACGAACTAGGCATCGAGAGATCGAGAGATCGAGCGTATCGTACCGCTATCTGCAGTGTTGCAGTACATGGACAGGTCGAGCGTATCGATAGCAGCGACATCCACGCCCACGTGTGCTGGCGGCTCGGGTGCATCGTTGGCAAGGTGCTTGTGGTGTGCCGCCAACCATTGCACTCGAAGCGGGAACCTATTCCATGGAGAGATGTGCAACATCTCGTACAAATATCGAATCTTGGCTCTATCGTGGGAAGAGCAGTGAGTTACGGTCGTCAAGGAATGCGTTGTCGTGAGTGCGGCTTGGAGTATCTCATACCTGAGGAAGTGCACGTTGCCGATACGCTTCAATCGTGTGGCGACTGTGTGTGGAGATAGATCCACGATTGATCAGCTTCCATTTGGTTGTTTATAGTAGGATATGGATGAGGCGCTCGGTATGTGTACCTTCGCGAGTCTTGAGCGAGCGTTTGGGATGCTGCCAGCTCCACTCAAACTGCAAGGCGGCGGTCTTGCTCGGGAAGCCGTGAACCAACACTACCATCTCCCTGTGTATTCGATCTCCAGCGGCGTAAACAAACAAGCGGCGACTACGATTCACCGCCGTCATCATCGCCACGTCGTACCATGGTCTCTTGGAGCGAGTGCGCTTGGCACCTTGTGTAATCTCGCCATTGTGTTGTCGAATACGTCGTTGCGGATTGACCGTGAAGCCGACATACGTGTGCTGCACGAATCTCGGCTGCAACGACGTCAACAAGTAGCACGCATACAAGCGCTTCGCACACATGGTGGATCTCTGAGAAGAATAAAGAAAACTCGCCCTTCTCCTGTGGGGCTCCCAACACCGGATACCACGCCAAAGCAACCACGAGAAACAAAAGAGAGAGCGAAGAAGCTGCCTTTTGTTGAAGTAGTAGAAGAACAGCAAGAGCGCGGGAAAGTGTCAAACAAATCTCGGGTGTCAAACAATCGCACCTCTTTCCGTCTTCCTTCCTCCTCCACGCCGCTGTTCTCCGACGCATTGTATCTCCGACTTGGGTTTTATTGTCGGCTGCTGGGCGCACCCTACGCTCACTCTCCTCTTTGCTGCCTCGTTGCTGCCTCCCACTCGCCTGCCCCTCTCGCCGCTACTCCTCCCGAAGCTTCTCGAGTGTCGGGTCGCGTTGCGTTCGTTGTGTCCGTTTCGTTTCGTCGGTTTCGGTTTCGGTTCTCCCCAACTCAGTAGAGTAGCGCGCATCTATCTGCACCTCTCGCTGGTTCCCTTGCTTTGCGCGTTCGCTTCAATGTTTATACGACCGCCCACGCACCAAAGATCTTTATCGAAGCAACAACACCACCACCAAGTAGTACATCCACTACCACACGCAGTGCCCTTCGTACGACACCTGCGTGGCCCAAACACAGTGCGCTTCTCTTCTCCCACGGCTGCCTGCGTCGCCTTGCTGTTCTCCTCCTCGGTCGACGAGGGAATCGGCTAAGGTCCCTTCTTCCGCTACTACTTCTACTATCACATCGCCGTTCTCATGGCATCGGTACTCGATGCCGAGTGCGTGGCTCGTGCCCATGCCATCATCACCAACAACCTCGCTGCCAAGGAGCAGCGCCGCCGCCTCCGCTACCGCGTCGCTGCGTGTGCCTCCTGCCACCGCATGAGCGTGCCGGTCGTGGTCGCCGAGGCCGGCTCGTGCGCCACCTCCTTCTGCTCGCTCGTTTGCTACTCGCAGTGCAAGAAGAATCATTGACGCCACTCTCCTCCACTGCAACGGTCTTTGATTGCTTTGTACATTGGCCGTTCCAAGCAATACACAGCCAATCCACCGCGCTCGCACTGCGCATAATCCGTTACTGGCGTCGCTCGTGCGGCTCGGAAACTTGTCGCTCGCTGTCGCCTTACACTTGCGCATAGGCTGCACGCTTCTTGCGCTGCCCGCGAAGGTAGATGCACACGCCAAACGACGTCAGGAGCAATATCAAGATGCCCACGCTCGTCACGAACAAGATGCGAATCGGATGCCACTCCCATCCAGGCTCTTTGGAGGATGAGTGACGATCGAGTAAACGATCGAACGTACGGTTAGCTTGAGTCCCAGCAAATAGACACGGACAGACAGACAAGGGCGCACTACGTACTATTTCCGCTCCATTGGATCTCGTACGAAACGCCAACCTCGCTGCTCTCAAGCGCAAAGTTCCAAGTACCGCTCTTTGAGGCCGTGAACTTGGCCGATACCGAGGAAGCCGTCGAGTTGAAGACCTGCTGCGAGACGGAGGATGAGCTCGCGTTGCTTGGGTTTCCATCAATACCGAACGTCGGGCAATCGGCAAGGCTCGCGGATAATGACCGCAACTATCAGGATGCAGAGAAGCGTGCCAATGGATGCGATGTGAGCGGGCAATGAGTTTCAACGTGTACGAATGAGAACGAATGAGAACGAATGCGAGTGAGGACACTGTACCCAGCTTACTGATCCTGCTGGGTTCACGGCGTTGATCGTCACCGTCGCGCTTCCATAGTCAGGAGATATGGATATCGAGAAGTAGCTCACCAGTGCATTGGCTGTGGCACTGTACAGCGTTTTCTGGGCACTCAATGGCCCTTGCTCTGTGAAGGTTCACGCGCGCGTGTGTGTGAGAACAGCAATCCGCCACGCAAAAGTCACTGACGTGCTTGCTAGAAGGCGCAGTGTCTCTTACGAGAACCGATGGTGATCGTAACGTTGAGAGTTACTCCCTCCGAGATATTGGCAGTCTGAATGAATGACAGCTGCCACTCTCCAACCTTGTTGCCTGCATCGTCGAGGCGCCGAGTTGATGTCGGTCAGCTTTCTCTCAAAGATCGATCTTTCATGCTTCACTCGGTAGCGATACGTACCAACAGTGGCATTCTGAGAGGCGCCCAATGGCGTGAAGATCGTCGAGCAGGTCGAATAGCTTCCCGTGATCGTAGTGGAGCTCGAGTTCGTTGCCGTCGCTGCCAGAATCGTGGTGTTGGTGCCGTCTATCGAATTGGATATCAGCAACTCGAACACGAGCTCTCGAACCACACACGCTTTCGAGACCGATAGATGGTGCAATCACGTACTATTGCTAGGAGGCGGGGGAGGAGAGGGAGGAACAGTGACAGCGGTGTAGTTGATGGGTCTCGTGAGGAGCTGCTGCACCGACGAGCCATTGATGAACGCGAGATACAATACTCCCAGCTCTTCGAGTTCGATATCTTGATCGGCTGAGATTGTCACGCTGTCGATCTCGCCACGGTGAGAGATTGTATGATTGGGTTGGAGCTTGGTCGCGAGCAATAGCAGCTGCACGTACGAGTAGAAGATCATCGGATCGACGAGCGTGTTGTTCAGCGTGGCGGTCAAGTTGCGCATCTCTGTGGAGTCGAGGCTCACGGCGTTCGATTGACTCTGAACCTCCAGGGCAGTTACAGTAGGCGAGCCAGCCTATCTCACACGACCGAGTATATTGATAAATCACCAAGTACAACTCATCGCGATTAGTTCAACAGGACCTGTCACTAATCCACAATAACAATAACAACGACACAACCAATCAACCGCTTGTGTGTACCTGTACCAGTACCGTAGTGCAGGTACTCACCAACGCCACGACCACTAGCACCGCCACGACCACTCTCCTCAGCTCCATCGATGCGAAATATCTCGATATATAGTTGGTGTGAGCGTGTGTGCGTGTGTGTGAGAGGAAGCGAACGAATGTGATGATCGATCGATCGTGGCGTACTTGAACGAAGCTCGTTTCGCTTTAGTAAAAATGCCTCTCAAGTACATCGGGGTACTCTCTTCGATCGATCGATTGTTTGTTTCGTTGGCTCTCGCTCTCGCACGCAGCTCCGGATCTCTACGTACGCCGTACAGGACGCTCGTGGAGTTAGAGATGGCGGAGAGTGGTGGTAGTGGTAGTGCGGCACATAGGAGATATCAGGAGTACTTGAACAAGCGAAGGGAGGAGGAGAGATGTACAGTGTTTGCGACGGCGTTTGGCGATGGTGGAGCTGGAGCAGCCGAGCGTGGATTGTGGATGGTATCGGCGTCATCGACGGGCCGCGTATCGATGTGGCTGTTACCACGATTGCTGGTTCGTTGATTCATATTCTTCTGCCGATATTTGTTCGTTAAGATACCGGGAGAGAGAGAATTATGTTCGCGATACTGATCGATCGGGTTGATATCGCGTAGGATGCGTCGGCGTGGTATGAATCCACTGAACCGTACGTCGATCGATCGATCGATCTCCACACGATATCGAGAGAGTATATTGATGTTGATATCGAGCTGGTGATCAAGAAACTTGAGGCCGTATGCGTCGTTCGTAGCACACGAGGATGGACCCATCTACTGCGTGAGCTTCTCGCTCGACGGCCGCTTCCTCATCACGTACGATCAATCAACCAATCAATCAATCCATTAATCAAGCCAAATAATCAACACAAAAAATGCTTGATATCAACGACGATCATGTGGATCGATCCCCGAGAGAGAGGACTAATTGTGTGGTTGATTTTTAGTGGCGGACTCGAAGAGATTCGGGTTTGGGATTGGGCGCGCATACTCGATGAGATACGAGCGTCGGAGGCTGCTCGAGATGACACGACGAGCTCGTCCGGCACTGCCACGCCAGCGACGACTATCGAGATACAAGCCACGTGTGCTCATCGACTTCGAGCCGATCAACGTCATGGTCTCCGTGGAAGTGTTGCCATGCGGCCCGAAACGAATTCGCTCGCGATCGATGAGTTGGTACATACTGCGCTTGAGTCTCTTGATGATTACGATTGAATCGATCTATCGATCGATGGCGCCTCGGTCTCTTCGATTGGATCTCGACAATAGTCATTGTTGGACCTTCTCGAACGACTTGATGCAATTCATTCGTATTGCTACACTGATTATACGGCATACTTATTTCGTTTCTTATCGATCTCTCTTGTGTGTGTAGAGCGGACATCTCATGAGCGCTGGTGGCGATGGAGTGGCACGTACATGGGACCTCACCACCGGCCAGTGCGTGAATTCGTTCCAAGCAACTGCCGCGAGCGACGACTACCTGCACTGCATCGTCGCTCGACCGAAGCAACGACAGTTCCTCGCTGGAAGTGACCACGGCATGCTGAGCCTCTGGGGTACGCACACGCGCGTCTATGTGTGGTTGCATCGAAAAAATCGAAATGTTGTTGGTTTGGTATTGGTTCACGTCCAAACATCGATATTATCGTCGCGTGTATGATTCTCGTCATGATTAGTGGAGTATTGAATTTTTTGGGGTCGTCTCTCGAGCGATTTGATGTGATTTTTCGATTCGTTATTCCTTCAGTAGTGCATGCTAACGATGCGTGATTGATTGTACTTGAACCCTCCAAACACACGCTCGCGCATCTGTATGTATTTGTGATAGATGTACGAAGCGGCTCGGCAACGAACGTATTGGATCTTCAAAGTGGAACGGCGCGCGCTGCGGTCGTCACGTCTGCCAAACGCCAACCGCACGTCTCGTGTATGGCCATCGATGCCAGTAACGATTGGCTGGTACGTCTACCGCACCAAAAAATCCTTATCATTATCAAGGCTTCGCCGTGGGGTTTCTTTGATATACTCATAACGATGAGCTGTGCGCCATGAATTTTTTGTTATTTGGAGTAGGTTGCTGGTAGTGGAGCGGGTTATTTAACATTGTGGTACTTGCCTTCGTTGCTTGCGACGGCCGTGATGCCAACCGCAGGCACGCCGCACTCGGTTCTATTCGACGATGATGTCGTACGTCTCAATACCACCAACGACGCTTGTATACCTCACTCCCAGCACGAAGCACGATTTTTAACGGCCGTACGATTTTTTGGTGATGTGCTATTCGGTAGATCGTGTCGGGCGGCAATGATACGGCACTATCGCAGTGGAGTATCTCAGGCAAATTGATGCAACGCGTACCA
>Ga0209935_1005078_pt1 | contig 11444 bp, 18 predicted proteins | sample ThiBio_1000_plan_2_FD_183958 | JGI IMG/M metagenome (GOLD analysis project Ga0209935, IMG submission 183958) | Wastewater bioreactor microbial communities from Cape Town, South Africa - Thiocy_cont_1000_plan (SPAdes) | ecosystem: Engineered > Bioreactor > Thiocyanate-remediating >... | reverse complement strand
TAATAATCTGCTAACACTAGCACCATCTGATTCCCTTTCTTCCTCCCACTGAAAGCACTTGTAACAAGCAATATACCATCCATCTTTACATCATTCATTTCATGTATGTATCCAAGGGAGTAAGAGATAGTATATGTATATTCAAGACAGAGAGAGAGATCTTATGCAACACATGGTAGCTATCATTTATCATTCTATCAAGATAACAATGATGACACTCAAACAATCAATCTTATCAAACAAACCAATCAAGACAAGTACACGGATCATTGTGCCGAACTCGTGGCAACCGTAAGGAAGGATGGCAGTGTTGGATCGTCATTAGAAATCCAGAGAAATGTACAATCATCCACGGTGAGAGTCGAGCAGGTAGCAGTACAAGTAAATACAGAACAGGGTCAACCGCAGCAGCGCAGCAGGCTCGAGTTCAAACCGGGGTCGGTTCGCCCTCGCTCACCGAAGACGGAGGAGACGGCATCAATGATGCTCCCAACTGGAAGAGGGCGGGGTTGGAAGAAGACTCACACTGCGAGAAGAGCGCATCCGATCAGTACAACGAGCACGCATGTGGTAATTCAGACTTGAGCAGTAGGTTCAACGTACTGGACAGAGCTTCGGCGAGGGTAGCTTGTTGGTGTCGAGCTGGAGCTGCTCGACGATGCTGTTGAGCATCTCTTGGAGGTCGTCGAGGTCGACATATCGAACGTGCCACGCGAGACAGCCATCGTCGTTTCGGATCGTTGGGTCAGCTCCACCACGAAGGAGGGCGGCAGCCACCGTTTCGTCGAGGATCTCGCACGCGTAGTACAGCGGCGTTCGACCGTCGAGGTCCTTGTCGTTAGGGTCGACGCCGTGTTGCAGGCCATATTCGACGCAGTCGGTAGCTCCGTGCGAGGCCGCCACATGCAGCAGGCTTCTCAACTGTAAGAGCACCCAAGCGCAAATCCATCCATTAAACCCAGCGCGTGAGTTTGAGTATTCATAAAGTGCCTCCCCACGGAAGGGCGGGCTTGGGAGCTCGCGCAACTGGTACGCCGGCGTACCTGCGTGTCGGAGTACTTGGCGGCTGGGATGCGCATCTGACAAAAGAGCGTGCTCAGGACCTCGGAGCGGTCGTGGGCGCACGCTTCTGCGATGAGCGAGTGATACGGCACGGGTGTGCTCACGTGACGCAGCAGCAAGCGGAGCGCTCCCGCTGAGCCGCTGGCTGCCGCGAGATGCAGCGAATCCTTTCCACACTGCAGAGAAGCGGAGCAGGAGAGTTAGCTGCTGGCTATCGTAGAAGTGTATGGGTATCAGACGACAGCGCGGTATATACCTTATCGGTGGCCAGTACGTCGGCCTCGTGCTCGAGCATCAAGCACACGAGCTCGTTAAAGTCCCAAACGACAGCGTACATCAACACGGTCCTACGCTTCTAGATATGTGAACCAAGTCGAGCGAGTATGGGAGTTAGCAAGGCCACGAAACAGGTGTGAGCTGAGGGCGGAGCCTATTGGCCGAGGTGGGCAGGTGTTACGCCTTGCGGCAAGGCAGCGAGGACGAGGACGGCGACGTACTGTGTCGCGGACCTGCGCCAAGCGCTCGGCCGATATCTGCTCCAGAAGCTCCTCCAGACGGAGCGTGCAGCGCTTCACGCAGGCGCTCTGGAGCAAGGCCCACATCTCCCGATTCATGGCGAGGTCGTGCGAGCAAGCGAGCGGGTGGGTGGTGGGTGGTGGGTGGTGGGTGGGAGAGCAGTGAACATACAAAGACCAACGAGCACGGCGCTGGAGGCTACCGCGTGCAGCCGGTGGCGCGTGCTCGGGAGCTCGGCAGTACGTTGCCGTTGGTAGCGAGATATACGAGCTCCTCCATCGGCAATTTACTGCGGCGCGTGCGCTACCCCGTGTTTTTGGGCGGTTTCGCGGCGTACGGCGCAGGCGACTGGCCGCGTTGTAAGGTCGCAAGCAAGCAGGAACTCGTACCGCAACACGAGTAGATGGGTAAATTGACGAGAGCGATGGAATGGCACACCAATTAATTAGATTGGACGTGCACACATGCTATGCACTAGATGATGAGCGAACGCACTCATCTTTCCTGCTCGGGGTACATCGTGAGCAGTGCTGGACCAGTGGCGCCACTACCGTACTCCCTTTCGCCTACATTGCAGCTCTTGCATAGTCGAGCGCCTTGCAGTGGGGCTCCGGCGGTCCGAGCGAGCAGGAGGAGTAATACCAAAGAAGCATCGAGCCAATCGCGCACACGCAGTACGTGTCGAGCGAAAGCCGCCCTATTTGCCGCGGAGTAAACCAGCCACCTCGGCTTGCTTCTCCGTACCGCAGCCGGGGAGGTTCCTCGGTCCTCCTCCTCCTTCTCGGTGGCTGATTTTGTGGTTGTAGCAGGCTTCGGCCAATCAGATAGAAGAGGAACACCTCAGGAGTAGATGCCTCAGGTAAGGTGCGCTGGTTTGCTTGTCGTAGTTACTGTTCTCGTTGGTAGTGCTCGCGTGCGACTCACACCACCACCATGTGGTCCTCGTCTCGCTCGAGCGACTCGTGTTGAATACCGCTCGGCGTTGATGCTCTTCAGGGCACTGGTTAATTAGATAGATTTGGGTGCGTGTGCTCATTACTTTGTGCATTTGTGGGCGCTCACAAAAGTCAGTCACAACGTACATGAGGTACACGAGGTACACGAAGTACAAGAGGTACAAGAGGTACAAGAGGTACAGTATGATACACTCGACAGCTCTCACTGTCTACGCCAAGATCGCAGGCGTTCGGCGCCTCTGTACTTGCACAATCGAGTGTACGGCAGTGCGACTCGAGCGGAAGGACGAACACTGTGTCGAAACAGCAGAGCACCATGCAGACCCAAGGAGCATATAACGTGAGCCAACACGAGCCAGTGTGCCTCGTCGTTCACGACTCCTGAGCGAGCGAACGTACGGGACATGGCTCTTCGAAGCGTGTAATCGGAATGTCTGTGGCTGCTACGACGCTGTGGATCAAGCTCTCAAAGTCTTCTGTGACGTGCGTCAGGTGCGAGACATGCCACGGAACGCATCCATTGCGATCCACCACCACGAGATCCGCTCCGGCACCCAGCAGCTGCAGGATCGCTGGCTCCATCAAGGACTCGAAGCTCTCGTGCAACGCTGTGCGACCGAGCTTGTCTCGCGCATTGACGTCGACACCAGCCTCGAGCGCAAAGGCAATCACGTCGCAGCTGCCGGCCGATGCTGCGAGATGGAGAAGGCTTCGACCCTGCTCGAAATGCCGCGAGTCAATATCTCGACTCAAGGACCTTGTTGTGGTGGCTGTGCGCAAGTGGACGGGAGGCGAAAGAGACACCCAACGAACCTCTGCGTCTCGATACTTGGCCGCTGAGACCCTGGCTCGCGCCAGCAACACCTGAAGAACATTCGGATAGTCGCTGGCGCATGCGTCAGCGATCAGCTGGGCGTAGGGTACTGGCTTGGTCGCAAAGAAGATCAGCGCCGTGAGAATGCGCAGGTTGCCTGTGTCGACTGCACAGTGGAAGGCCGACTTGTTCTCCTGCGTGAGCGTTGGCCGAGCCCGAACACGGATGGCGGATGAGTGACTGCTAGAGAGTGGGTCGCGGGAGTGGCGGAGCTTTCAAGCAAGAGTGCTTGCGTGTGCGTGCAGAGAGGCGGGAGTCATCGTCGTACCTTGTCGGCGGCGCACGGATCTGCACCGCTATTCAGCAACAAGTTCACCAACTCTTGAAAGTCCCAGATACACGCGTGATGGAGAACCGTGCGGTGGTTCTGGTCGCAGACAAGCAGAGATGAATCGATGAGCCGAGCAGCCTCGCGGCACTCCAAAACCCATTCCAGGGCTACCGAGCAAGACGCGCACACAGGCGGAACGTACGTCATCTTTCTGCTTTACGATTTCGGAAGGCGAGGCCAGCGACAAGAGTGCCTGCAGCTCGTGAGGCTTTTGCGTGGCGCAAGCGCGTTGAACCGCTTGCCAGAAGACGTCGGTCGGACTCATGATCGAAGCAGGTTAGATCTGACGCGCGGCGGCCAGCGGCAATAGCGGCGGCGGTGGCGAGGGCGCAGAGGAGCAAGGTACACGACGCAGCACCAACTCAGAGAGAACTGGCGAGTTTCGTGGGGGTGTGTGGCGCTCAAGTGGCAGCACAATGGCAATCTGCGGGATTTCGATTTCATCCTGACAGTTCGTGAGCTCGGCCTACGGGCATACTGAGGATGAGTGAGGGTCTCTGCGCCGGTGTGGCTACGCTTTGCTGCTGGATTGCGGCGAGGTACCCAGGTGGACCGCCCACATATGAATGTATGCGAGTTCGAGTGAAGGTCTCTGCGTATATTGATACATAGGCGGTGGTGTAGTAGTAGTGGGTGATCGGTTGGTAAAGGTACAGGAAATGCAAAACAATCGCGGTGCTCTGCTCCGCTACGAATGTAGTTGTACATGCAAAGGCTCTAACTGCAACTGCTAGTCAGCAAGATGCAAGTGAACACGGTGTGCTGTCATCCCGCGGGGTGTGGGAGGTGTGTGCGCCTGGTGGAGAGTGGCACTGTAGAGAACAGCGAGAGGCGATCTCGTTGGGTGAGCAAGAACTATCCGCAGCCTTGAAGGAGCGAGCGAGCGAGCGAACGTACGGGACATGGCTCTTCGAAGCGTGTAATCGGAATGCCTGTGGCTCCAGCAACGCTTTCGATCAGGTGTCCGAGATCTTCAGTAGAGTTGCTGCTCGCCAGGGAGACGTGCCACGGAACGCATCCCGAGTTATCAAGGGATTCGAGATCCGCTCCGGCACCCAGCAGCTGCAGCACTGCGGGCTCCATCAAGGACTCGAAGCTCTCGTGCAACGCCGTGCGACCGAGCTTGTCTCGCGCATTGACGTCGACACCAGCCTCGAGCGCAAAGGCAATCACTTCGCAGCTGCCTGCCGATGCTGCGAGATGGAGAAGGCTTCGACCCTGCTCGAAAGGCCGCGAGTCAATATCTCGACTCAAGGACCTTGTTGTAGAGGCTGTGTGCAAGTGGACGGGAGGCGAAAAGAGACACCCAACGAACCTCTGCGTCTCGATACTTGGCGGCAGGGGTCTTGGTCCTTGCCAAGAGAGTAGGCAGCACGTGCACGTGGTTGAGCGTGCATGCGTCCGCGATCAACTGGGCGTAGGGTACTGGCTTGGTCGCAAAGAAGATCAACGTATTCAGGGTGCGCGAGTTGTCGGTGGCCACCGCAAAGTGGAAGGCACTCTTGCCCTCCTGTTAAGATGGAACGGGAAAGGGAGGCAGATAGCGGCGAGCGTGAGCGTGTGTGCTAGAAACTCCACCGAACGAACTCAAACGGATATTTGCGGGGTTGAAGGCGTGTTCGAGAGTCGAGGCATACCTTGTCGACGGCGTTGGGGTCCGCACCGTTATTCAGCATCAAGTTTACGAGCTCGTGGAACTCCCAGATACAACCGTGGTGGAGAACCGTGCGGCGTTTCTGTCGAGCGCAGTCTGGTTAGCATCCAAGGTGTTCGGCGAGGCAGCTTCTGACCGACGTACGCCGTCCCGCAGGCGGGCCATCTCCACTGGAGGCAGCAGCGAGGCGAGCACTTGGAGGTCGGTGGGCTTCTGCGTGACGCAGGCACGCTGGACCGCTCGCCAGAAAACCTCGTCGTTGCTCATCTTGTACAGTGGGAGGAAGCAAACTCGTGCACGAGATTGGGCTCTAGATCGTGTGCTCAGGTGCGTGTGGAGAGCACGGTGGGGAGCGCGCGTGAGAAGACGAGAGGAAGAGAGAAACGGTGGCCGGCGTGCCAGGTGCTCAGGCTTTTATACCGGGGCCTTGGTTGGCTGGGCGACCATTGCTCCCTCGTCCCAGCAACACAGGGAAACTCTGGGCGACGGCAAGCACCGCTGCCACGCCACACGCACGGATCCACACGTACGCACACACATCTTCCTACACACACGAGATGGAAGAATCCTGGGTGATGGTTCGCAAGGGGGGAGTTCAGGGATGCTCACACACCAGAAAGTTCTGCCTGTGCAGGGGCGGCTGCTCATACAAGAACTGATAACGGAACAGCAACAGCAGCTTCATTAGTTGATTGATTGCTCTCTCTCTCTCTCTCTCTCTCTCTCTCTCTCTCTCACCCATTCTCATATCGTTGACATTGGAGTAGAATGTCTTGGTCGGGATTAGTGGCGTTGGTTGTGGCGTTGGTGTTGTGTATCGTATCGTCGTCGTACGGCGTTCGGTTGCCAACACGTGGAACGCTGATGGCGGTCGCGTACGGCGACCAGTACTGGGTCGCTGCTGGTGTCGGTGGCAATGTCTACGTCTCGGATGACGGTATCTCGTGGGATCTACGCTCGTCAGGAGTTACAGTAACGCTGTATGGCGCTGCGTATTGCCCTGATACCAAGGTACATAGACACCACGCACACGCCGTTGATGATGCATATGAGCGAGCGATCGAGTGAATGATCGAGAGATATTTGGTTCGTCGCGGCCAGGCGTTCGTAGCCGTAGGCGACAATATGGGTATCGTGTTCTCGGATGACATGGGTGAGACGTGGTACGTCGTCAACCCTCCGAAGGCCAACACGGCGCGCCTCAAGGTACTACTACCCACTGAACGATGCGATCGACTCGATCCATATGCATGGAATCTCGCCTCACGTACTCACGCCGAATCCAACCCAGGGCGTCGCATGCGTCAACAGCACCTTCACGGCCGTCACGAGCGGTGGCAACGTACTGCAGTCTCCCAATGGCTACGAATGGGCGATCGTGACGCCTGGCCTCGGCGGCAATGCATTGTGGACTGTCCGCAGCATCAACAATACGTTCTACGCTGGCGGCACTGGCTCGATCTTTACGAGCGACAAGGGCGCCAAGTACATTCCGCATCCGCTGTCGCAGTCGACCGTCTACGTCTTTGATCTCTCGGGAGGTACGACTCGAACGAAAGCACCAATCAAACGACCGTACAGCAACCACAGCACGAGACGAACAGCGTGATCGGGAGTGAGAGATGGCGTGGCCCATGTTGACTCGATACGATCGCTGCGTGCTTGAATCGATGCTTCGATGTGACACAGTATCGCCCACGCCTGGAAGCGTCGTGTATTGCTTGGCTGCATCACAATCAATCCTCCTGGCTGACGAGGACCTCTATCGTACTCGATCGGTGATACGACTGCCTAACGGCGATCAGGCACTTGGTACGTCGATCGAGCACACGCATACGCGACATCTATCGGCCACGATACCAAGCTTACCAAGCGCGCTCGCTCGCACGCACGCACGACGTGCCGTTCTCACAGGCTCGGCGTACGTTGCGTTCTTGGGCAAGTTCGCTGTCGCTGCCACCAACGGTGTCTACATGTCGGATACTACGCTCCAGTACGCAACGCTCGCCTGCTCGCTCGCTGCTACTGCTGCCGAATACACTCACTTACTCGTTTATTGGTTCGGCCACCAATAGGAAGTTCGACCTAGCGCCACAGAGTACTGCCGGTAGGTTCTGGTCGATCGCGGTATCGCCCAGTCGTATCGTTGCTGTTGGCGATTCGGGAGGCAACTCGGCAGCCTTCTCGTCGGCTGATGGCACCCGCTGGGTCTAGCGAGTCAGTTCAGGGCCTCATGTGGGCGGCGTTGGTTGGCCCTCCAATCCATCGACTATTGCTCTAGAGAGGGGCATTCGATAGACTGGTGTGGCATGTTGTCTTGTCGTGTGCGTGTCTGCGTGTGTCTGCGGTCTCTGTGCCTATCGATATCGATCGACATCGAGCTCCAATGGCTGGAGTTGCTTCTCTTCCTTGCCATCGCTGCGTCTCCTCCTCCTCTTCCGCAAGTATATCAGCGCGACCGAACCCATCCATGGCCGAGGATCTGAACCAACACTTGGATCAATGCCCGCTTGCGGCGGTGATCCTCGAGTCGTTGGGGGAGGAGTTGGAAGAAGCGATCCGCACGAAGCTCCTGAGTAGGGAGGCTAGGCGGATCGAGCGGCCGTCCGTGCGGCACTTCTATCCATCTTGCTTCGTGGTGCAGGGCAGCTTGGGCGAGCCGTCGTTGTACATCGGACACGGCCGTAGAGTCTCTCTCGAAGTGTGCCTCAAGCCTGCCGAGCTTTCGACCTTGCTCGGCGAGAACTGGGATCTGATGAGCGTGAACCTGCACGATGGAGCGACCTGCGCATGGGGAGGTAGTTGCAAGCATCATGGCGGCTTGGTGGAGGTCCTTGGCGTCACGCTTCGTATGAAGGAATCCAAGCTGTCCATGCGCTTTGATGTGTCAATGACGCACCCTGCAAGAGAGATCGAGAAGTACGCGTCGCTCGCCTGCGTGGCACGATGGCACACGACACGAACTAACAACATCGGATCATCCATGCGCAGCGAGGAAGCTCGAGAGCGCCTTGCTGCCATACTAAAGGCGCAACAAGAAAGCGAGCCAGACGAGTGAGCGAATCTTCTATTGGTTGTTGTACTACCTTCCTTGTGGCACACTCATACTCGTGTAACGCATTGTGAGATAGATGGTGACAGGGACCGTGTACGAGGTATGCAACGAGCGATACACGATACAAGACCGATGGATCTCTCAAAGTATCAATGTCCTATCTATCATTCATCTCTATCTGTCTGGGTGTACGGCAGTGGATCGATCATATCCCTATCATCAACCTGCTACGATAAAAGAGCCAATTATCTCAAGATCATGGTTCGATAGATGGTCCAATGTACTCCGAGATATCAGCCAGATAATTATAGCGACATTCCCTATCGATCGATCGATCGCTGCGCATCCATCGATCCATCGATCCATCGAGTGAATAACACGGATGTGCTTCAACTCCTCACTCGGCGGTTGGCAACTACCTCCTGTGTATCTATCTAGTTGCATCGCTAGCTAGTCTACAAGGTCTACCGCGGCATCGGTGGTGGATTGGTTCATCGAGCGAGCGTCGTTCATCGTCGACGTCATTCATCTGCTGCCATCACACCATCGCCATCATCTCTCTCTCTCTCTCTCTCTCTCTCTCTCATTCATCCATACACAAAAACACACCTACGACCAACGATTGTCGTAGCGTGCCATCGCGGTAGCCATGCTGCTATTCGTGGTGCTACAAATATTCGTGGCATTCGTGATCGGATTCGCTACGGCGATCTCGTTGGCCGTGTGGGCGCTGCGCAACCTCAACGTCTTCCAACTCTTTGGACTCGAGCGTCGAGCGCGACAACTCAAGCGTGAGGATGTCATCTCGGCGAGTCTGCGCGATCGATCGCAACTTCAATGGCGAGAGCAACAGCTCCATAACGAGTTCGTCAAGCGTAGATTCGGAGAGCTCGAGCTCGATATCGAGCGCGTCGTGGCGGTCGTCAACGCCTACCAGGAGATCGTCATGCAGCGATTGATCTCGGTCGCAGACCCCGAGGCACAATCCGACGCCAAGAAGGCCTCCAAGGCATCGTCCAAGTCTCGTAAAGCCTCGCATACACGTACGATCGCTGGTCCTCTATCTATCTATCTATCTATCTATCAATCTCGCGAGATCGATCGATATCGTTGTATGATGGCTGACCTTGCTCGTGTGCGTGTGTGGATTCCAGCGAGCCTCCCGCTCACGAAGGAATCAGGTACCTCGATCTTGATGATTGATCGATTGCAATAGAGCGAGTATCGCTCACACTTGTGCAACGAATGATTGCGAACGTATGTCCAGGCACGTCGTCGAGCAGCATGAGCAGCCTGCCGCTCACGATCCCGAACACGAGCCGCGTCAACATCTCGAACTCGGATGGCTCCAACACGGCAGGCTCTCCCGACGACAAGGGTCGAGCACTCACTCGATTCAAGGACGAGTCCGCTTCGTCTTCGTCTCGTACGTCGCCATCGATCGATGTACATTGCACGTTGGCGGATGGATGTTGATCGCGGGGGGAGCATGGCGCGCGCGTAGGCGACAAGCTCTCGGGCTCTCCGACCATGAGCTCGACGATTGCCGCGTTGGCGCTGGCGACTCCGGGAGCGAGCGGCGATCGATTGCCGTCGTCGGGAGCCAACGACATTGACGATGATGGAGCTGACGAGAGCAAGAAGCGCTTCCTCGTCGAACTCAAGAGCATGTTCAAGCCCGAGCATGCCGATGGCGTCGTACGTGAATGACAGCGACAGCGACAGCGACTGTATCGCTCCAAGGAGGCTGCTGTCACTGACAGTGCGCTGTCTGTGACGCGTATAGTTCACGGTATCGCCGGGAGATGTCAAGCGTTCCTCGTCGCCACCGGCCGAGTCGCTGGAGGAGACGCAGGTGATTCGTGAGGGCTGGATGTATGTCAAGACCATGGGCATGTGGCAGAAGCGCTACTTCAAGCTCGCGGGCCAGCTGCTGTCATTCTACAAGGCCAAGGGCGGAGAGGATCAATGCCTCGGCAGCATCAAGCTCCAGGGATGCCAGATTCGACGCAAGACCGCCAAGGGCACCAAGACCAAGAAGGCACCGTCGCTGCAGTTCGACATCTATCATCCCGAGAAGAAGCCCATCTTCAAGACTCAGATGCAAGGACTCTTGCCGTCGAGCGTCTTGCAAATGGGCGACCATCTACAGAACCTGCCGCCCTCGATGCGGTACGATTGATCGAGACTCACACGGCATGGCACCACACTCACGAGGCTCGTACTGATTGCGTGAATGCGCTGACGTCATCATCGTTGTCGTTGTAATCTAGTGAGTTGCACAATACGTTGCACCAGGGAACGCTCGATCTCATCGATCGCAAGAAGATTCGTCTTGAGAATGTCGAGAAGCGCGTGCCGATCGAGGCTCGTCGCTTGATTCAAAACACGGTCCAGCGTCAGACCAATCGCTGGATATGCTCGCTGCGCGTCAAGGAGCAGGCCGAATTCGACGCGTGGCTCCACAACATCTACTCAGTCATCAGCCAGGTACGTGGCGGTCTGTTGCAACCACCATCAGACGCCATCACTGACGCCAGGATTCCTTTTGCCTGCAGGATGAGGAGATTGCGATCGAGGAGGTTCCGGAGGACGACGAGGGACCCGACCCGCTGCTGGAGGCCGAGCTCGAAGCCGCTCGTGCTGACGAGAGCGACGAGAATCAGCTGTTCCTGCAAATCGAAGAGATCGAGAAGCAACGCGAGTTGGAGGAGCGCCAGAAGGAGCGTGACAAGTATCCATCGCTCTACAGTGAGCCGGGAGTATCTCGTGAAGAGCGTGAACAGGTTGGTATTCGCACAAGCAAGGGAGAGAAAGAGAGCGAGCCTTGTGGTAGCGACTCGCTCATGTACCTACTCACTCAACGTGGTCATGGTTGATTGTAGCAATTGATGGCCGAGCTTCGCAGGCGCATTCAGCACTGGGCCGAGGACGAGGGCGTGACGCTCATTGATCGAGCTTTCGAGCAACGCGTGATGCGACGCTTCTTCCGTGCA
>Ga0209935_1005077_pt1 | contig 11445 bp, 10 predicted proteins | sample ThiBio_1000_plan_2_FD_183958 | JGI IMG/M metagenome (GOLD analysis project Ga0209935, IMG submission 183958) | Wastewater bioreactor microbial communities from Cape Town, South Africa - Thiocy_cont_1000_plan (SPAdes) | ecosystem: Engineered > Bioreactor > Thiocyanate-remediating >... | reverse complement strand
CGGGCAGTCGGTCATCGTCGGCCGTAGTCACGGTGGCGAACGAGAGCATCTCGAGCAGTTGGCGGCGATGGTACGTGGTCGGGTTGAGCAACAGCAACGTGTGAAGCGACACGTAGTTCCAGTCGATCGGCGTCCGCTTGAGCGTGAGCTTCGGTGGCAGCTGCACGCCGTCAATCATCTTGGAGGTGCCGAATGCCTTGACGTCGGCCATCGGACGTATGAACGCCTGCTCGGGCGTGATCTTCTCGTCCTCGCCGTCGCTGTCGCTCGACCACGAGGACTTGCGCTTCTTGTCGTCCTTCTTCTTGTCCTTCTCCTTCTCCTTGTCCTTGTTGGGGTCGATGCGCTCGGTGAACGAGACCTCGAGCGGAATCTCGACCTGGCAGCCATAGCCAGCGTTCTGCTGCTTGGCACAGGCGTATGGCATCGTGCGATTGAATGGCTTCGAGATGTGGAAGGCGACAGCTCGATAGCGCTCACTGTCACTCAGCGTCTCGATCGAACCACTCAATCCCTCGGCCTCGGCGGCTTCGGCCACGAGTCGCCTCACGCTGCCACCCCAAGGACGCAGGTACTTGTCGTACATCTCTTGGCGTGGGAAGATGACTGCCGTGTGCGCTGCGAGACTCAGTTGTTGTCCAATGACTCGCGTAATCTCATGAGGCAAGAGCTCCGAGATGAGTGCTTGTAAGTTGGCAAGAACCTGCGAGTGAGAGTGAGCGAGAGGGAACGAGTATTGCATCGTTAGTGAACGAGAGAGATGAGCAACATTCGAGCCAAGCATTCGAGCGTACTTGATAACGGAAGAGAGCAGTCGAATGGTAGTAGAGGTCCTCGACAAGATCGACCGACAACGGACGCTGGCATACAACGTTGTTGGGATATCCTTGCTCCTTGAGTCGCATCGTGTGGTTGTGGATGGCCTCGAGGTTGCTCTCGACCGAGATCACGGGCGACGACACGAACTTCTTGGCGACTCGCATCGAGACCGTGCCGATGCCGCTGCCGAACACGAGCACGCTGCCTTGATAGTTGCTGTCAAAGAAGTGATCGAGGAAGTCCCAATGACCCGACGAGACGGCGAGCGCAGCGCGATAGTCGCTGCTGTGCTCCATGTGTCGCAGAGGCTCTTCGATCGGTGGATGCAGCATCTCCCAGAGCAGGTTCGAGTATGCGAGTGAATCATCGATCGGTGGTTCGTTGGTTGGATCCTTCAGCTTGCTGTTGCTGCTGCTGACGGTGGAGCTCTTGAGCGTTCGTTCGGTCGAGATGTTGTGGAGTGTACGATGTCGTGCATCGCGTGGAGCTTCTTCGACGAGTGCTTGAGGTAGCTCATCGTGTTGTTGCTGCTGTTCATGCTTGATGGCATTGGTTGTAACTACAACAGGAGCAGTAACATCGACAACTCCAACCTTGTTGTTGTCGTCGTCATTGTTGATACCCACACGATTCATAGCATTCCTCGTGGAAGCAGCAGTAGCAGTAGCAGCATCACCGCCATCATCGATCGCACGTTGTCGAGCATGATCACGTTGTTGCTGTTCATGCTCGATCACGAGACGCTGTCGTTCTTGCTCACGCTGAGCCAGATCGAGTTGTAGCTGCCTCTCCTGTTGTGCCTTCGAGACGAGTTCAAGCTCTCGTTGTTGTTGAGCGAGATGTTCACGTTCCAATCGAAGAGCCTGTTCCTTTTGTGCCAGGTTGTTGATCATGACTCGTGGCGGTGGTTGATTCAATGGACTGCCATCGATCGCGACGCGGTTCGTCCATGATACCATGACTGTCAACACGCCACACACGTAAGAAATCACGTCGATTTGTTGGAGTATGTATGGAACGTGTCTCGAATGGATGATCGAGGGGTTTGGTTCGAGAGGCAGGTACCTGAGATGAGAGCGAGCCAGACGATCAACACGATCACCAGCACCGCTCGTAGCGAGCGTCCGAGCAGCGACATTGCTCTCGGACCTCGCGAGCCACACCGCGTCAACCTCACCGATCACGACCACTGCAACTATCTCGTGTCTCGCTATTGCTGCTTCTCTATTGATAGAGCAAGATCCGTGGTAGCAAGCCAAGAGAGAGAGACGGGAGAGTGTGAGCGTGACGTGGGCAGCAAGCAAACACCACCATCGACCCATCGCCAAGGGTACTCTACTGCCCTCGAGACCTCATCCCAGGCCTCACTCCAGCGCCACACTGGGTGATGGCGTCATGATCAACGCCACGATCGCTTCTTTAGATTGGATATCCTTAGGATATCGATAGAGATTGATAGAGATCTCGTGTCGTTCGATGGATGGATACTATCCGAACACTCGATGGAAGATTCTCTTCACGCACACGAACGAGATCAAGTAACTCTAACAATCCACCAATCGATTCTATTTGATGACATTCACAAGTGATATAGATACCGATCGACAGCAATAGATACACAAGTTGATAAGTAACTTGCTGGCCGGGAGTAAATAGTACTGCTACTGTTGCGACTAGGATACACTTCTCGAACTGCCACTACGATTGAGGCGTAGAGGAGCCTTTGAGTCGAAAGACTCGCAATCGAGCGAACTCGGACGTCGGCGCAATCATGAGCTGCTCCTTGTCGGCGCGATAGAGACACCGCGTGGCGCCTTTCTTCCTTCGAATGATGAAGAGCTCGCGATAGATCGTGATGCTCTTCTCGATCATGATCTTGTTCCAGAGCTCGGAGCGGAACGATACGCGAGAGTCCTTGCGTCGCATCGTAAAGTGCGTGTCGCGCATGTTGTCGGTCGCCATCGGAGTGTCGGCAAACACACGGCCGTCCTCGTGCATGCGGACGAAGCACTTGTTGTCGATGCAGTAGATGGCGACACGTGCGCCATCGGGATACACGGCCTCTGGTGCTGCGTCGAGATACGGATGCTCTACATGTACGCCGTGAGGTTGTCAGTATCGTGAAGCCATCGGACGTACAGGCTCTTGCTGGCTATCGTTGGGGGATGGGTACCTTCGAGCAACGCCTGCACTTCCTCCTCGGACATTGGCGTCGAGATGTAGCCCAAGATGAAGGGTGGCAGGTCGGAATCAGGCTTGGTCGGTCGTCGACGAAACGTGGCAGCACGACTGGGCTTGGGCTTGATGGTCTCGAGCGTGAAGCGCAGCGTGGGATTCGAGGAGCTCTGCGGCGTGCCATGCGAGTGCTTGTATGCCTCCTGTGGCGAGACCGTGCGTGTGATGCTGCCACTGCTGTCGGCATGATCGAGTGCCGGCGACGACGAGCTGCCATGCATAGCGATCGAGGACGACGAGCTGCTTTGCGATACGAGCGACGAGGTGCTGCTCGATGCCGAGACCGAGTCGCTCGATAGCAGACTCGAGTTGCTCAAGCTGCCTTCGAGCGATAGACTGCTACCGACGGCGCCGCTCTCTTCTCGTTTCAGCTGCTCGGTAACGATTCGAAGACGCGGTGTGGAACCGATCGAAGGAGGCACGCGATAGTACAGCGGCACGATAGGAGGCGGTACTCGGCGCTCGGTGAGGCTCTCGTACGCGACGGCGGCCTTCTTGAGGCACTCTTTCAGATGCGGTGCGCCTGCGTGCACGATCTGCGTGCAGAAGGGACACTGCAACGCCACGACTGCTGTTTGATGATCGGTCGATTGCAGCAACTGGTGGGTTGCGTAGAGTGTGAGCCGACGAGCCAACGACGAGGCAACGGATCAACGAGAACGGAGCGACGCGCTCGTTCGTACCTGGCTGAGGAGCGGCATGAAGTAGCGCTTGGGTGGCGGTGGCGCATCGACCGTGCCTGCTTGACGCGAGACCGACTGCCACTGCGACTGCCCGAGGAAGGGCGGCCGCAGCACCAGCGGCTTGTTGGCGGCACTCAGGCATTGGCGCGTATGTTGCGGTAGCTCGGGCACGTACTGCGCGCACAACAGACACAGCAGCCCCGATGGCTTCTGCAGCACCACGGTTCGTCGCTCGCGCAACAGTATCGACGGCGGTCGTTGCGGCGCATTGTCGGTCGGCTGTATGGGCTCCCCGAGCGTATTCTTGCGAGCCGACGTGGCCATGAGGCGAGCGAGGCACGCAGCAGCGAGCAAGCAAGAGAATGACGAGCGACTAATGCGCTGAGAGCGAGGTCGATGTGACGAGCAGAGCAATGTGAGCGTAGTAGCGGCACCTTAATATCCAATCACTGTTCTTATCCTTCCATTCGCTCGATTCTGTTCGATTCTCTCGCGCTCTGCAGCATGATGGTGGATACTCGATCCGCGCCAAGCGACTCGGCACTCGTTACGATCGACTCGTTCACACACACGCTGCAGAGATGCTTGGTTGAGCTCGTGGAAGCGGAGCAGATCGAGGCCGTTCATCGAGCGCTCTCGAACGCGATCGCGGCCATTCAAGCCACTCCACGCTCGGCACTCACGCAGACTCGCGAATGGGACTCGGCTGTGCAAGATCTCTTGGTGGTGCTCGTTCGCGTGACGGCAGCCTCGTGGTTGAGCGCCTCGCTCCTTGATGACACGACGACCACCTCGCAGACGAGGCTCGCGTTTGATCGACTCTTCACGGACGCGACGCTCGTTCCTGCATCGACTCGGTTGGGTGCCATCCTGTCATGTCTCGCCCACTGCGATGGCAGTGCAAGAGCAAGCAACAAGTCACTGTTCGATGCGGGCACCAACTCAGACTCCATGGTTCGAATCGTTCATACACCGTCGGTGGCAGCTCGAATCTCGGCGGCATTCGCATCGCGGGCTCTGCGTTCGTATGCTGCGCGCGAGACTGTGCGCTTGGTGGAGTTGGTGCTCGAGCCTTCTCGTCGGACATTGCAACTCTTGGCTATCGAGCTCTCGAACGGCACCAGCGACGGTGAACGAGCGGCAAACTGGGAGCAGTGGGTGGCGCTACTATGCAGCCTGCCCGATCGTGCTTCGAACGCAGCGGCACTCGGCGATGCAGCACTTGGCGACATCACGGGCATGCTTGCCGATGGCGCAATGCTGCTCGTATCGTTGCATCCAAGGTGCCAGCAATCGAACACGAGCGAGGTCTTGGAAGAGAGCGAGCACGGCGCGGCACAGCAATGTGCCATGATGCTGTCTCGCTTGTGTCTGCGGCATTCGCCCGATGTCGCCAGCCGCGCCATCCTGCACGCACTCAATGCGATCATCGAACGTCGTTGCTGTGAAGCAGCAAGTCGAGACGCTATCAATCGCGTGGCAGTGATCGTATCGCTACTTCACACGTCGTGCATCGAGCCAGTCATCGCCGTGCTGCTGGCTGATGCGATTGGCGGACGATCAGGCACCTCGAGGCTGCTGGCATCGAATCACATCAACGACGATCGAGCGCTGTTCGTTCGCAGCATCGCGTTGCAGGACCATCGCGAAGCCACTGATGCGATTCGCAGCGTCGCAGAGTATATCGTGTGCGATCGGCTGTTGCTTGGACACTCAGCTGATACGCCGGCTATCGGCTTGCTTGCGACTCCAGCCATCGAGGCGCTGGTCGATGCATGTGCTGCCACGGCGAGAGAGCGATTGATTCGAGCCTTCCAGTCGATCGTGCAGCTGTGGTCCGATGCATCGTTCATACGGCGAGCAACGTTGGCGCGACATGGATGTACGCCTGGCTTGAGAGTACGATGCGCGAGATGCATCTTCTCATACAATGCGTGCTTGATTGGTAGATGTCAGCAAGTGCCTCGAGTTGGTGTTGCGGCGCTTTGTTGGTGACCGCCAGGCAATCGAGCACTCAGAGTCGATGTCACAGCTGATGGACGGCATTCAGAAGCGACTGGGTTCGACGCTGCCATCGATTCGAGCGTGGGGAATGGTACAGCGATGCTTTGAATGATGCTGCATGAACGATACGCTAACGCGTAGTCTGCAGCGTATTGCTGAGGAGATGGCTGCCGTGCTCGATAGTGGACACGAGCTCAAGTTCGAGTACGATGCCAGTGCACTATCGTGGCCGGGAGAGCACGGACCACTTGCTCAACGAGAGCTCTCCAGCTCGCCGTTCGAAGCGACCGCTTCGCACGAGCCTCTCGACGATGATGATGGCAGCGAGGCCGACCAGCAATCAGACAACGGCGAGGAGAGCGACGACAGCTTGCCAGCCTACGACCTCCAAGAAGACGATGAAGATGGCAACAACGGCAGCGCACAAGCCGAGGAGCCTGACGACGGACAGACTGCCCGCAAGTCGGTCGCTGCGCCGGTGTACCTGCGCGAGTGTCTCAGGATGATGCGTGCCACTGAGGAGCGTGACGAGGTGCAGATGGCGCTCCATGCAACCGAGCGCATCGTACGCTCGAACCCAGATGATCTGTGCGACGTTGCGCTCGAGATGGCGCTGCAGCTGCTACATCTGCGAGACGATCTCTGCGTCGATCAGTTCGACGTGTGCCGATATCGCACGATGGTGGCTCTCGTCGCCATGCAACCTCTCGCCGTGGGAACGTACGTCCTGCCGTTGGACTCTCTGCGCTCAACTACTCACTCGACTACTCACTCTGCGGCGATTGTAGTCGGCTGGCTCAGGAGTTCTATGCCAACGAGTACAGCTTGCAGCAACGATTCGACATTCTCCGCGTGCTCTCTCGAGCAGCCGAGGAGTTATCGGGCCAACAACAAGACGACGAACCTGCATCGGCTGTTGACGCACCTCGGAGCAGCGAACAGAGTGTGCCAGCCGCCTTCATTCTGCAAGCCAACGGTGGTGACGGCCGACCACAGCCAGTCTCTCGAAGATGGGGCTCTCGAGTGCCAGCTCATCGCACGATCACCAATCGGTTCCACCCTCTCGCAGGCGAGATGTTCTTTCCGCTCTTGGAGCGGTACGACCGAGCAGGGTACGAGTGATGCCCACGGTGCATGCTTGTACGCGGACTGACAAACTTGCTTCTTGAGTAGGGATGGCACCTACGACCTTCTTGGAGAGGACGGCTTCTTGCTGGCCCAGCTGGTGACCACTCTCGCAACCTTTATTCGTTGTACTGTTGGTACGGGTCCACGCTGGAGTATGCACGAGTCTGCTCGGATCAAGGATTGACTCGTGGGCAACGTACATAGAGGGATCGGTGGAGTGCAATCGAATGAGTACGGCGATGGTGGACGTGATATTGGCGCTGCGGTATCACGCGCTGGCAGCTGTGCGACAAAGCCTGCTGTACTGCTGTGCCATGGTATTCGACGGCGCCTCGAAGCAGGTGCTCCAGCAGGACCTTGAAGCCGAGGCGCACGAACTCGTACAATGGCTCGAACGTACGCCTTTGTCCTGTTCACCTGCTCAACGAGAATGGCGCCAACTAATGGTGCTCACGCTGTGTCATAGTGGTGCACGAATGCGACGCCGACGAGCAATGCCGACAACTCGCCATCGCGGCATTGATGCAGCTTCGGATCAAGCTTCAGAGCTGAGTCTATTACCAATACAATCACAACTGCAACTACACACCACAAACACAAAGATCTCAATACAACAATCTCTCAATCGACTTCCTTCTCAACCAACCTCGAGCTCACTCAATCAACCCAACTCATTGATCGGATGATCGAGGTGTTGCGATCAACTGACCCGCTTGAACAAGAGCTGCTTGTCGTTCTCGCTTCAACAACATCATCGCAAACATCAACTGCTCGATCGTCATCTTCGGCACTTGTTCCTCCTCCTCGTTGTTGTTGTTGTTGAAGCCTGCTTCTTGTTGAGCCATGATCTCAGCCACCAATCGACATTGTTGATCCTTGATCCATCGCACTCGATCTCGATCCTCGACTCCTTCCATCGGCCACAGTGCTCGCTCGACTGATTCGATCATCTCTCGAGCCTCTCCTCGTCGTGAAGCATCTCGAACAAGGAGCTTCCTGCTCACGACTTCTCCAAGTGCCGACTTGATTCGATTCTCGTGCTCGTCGGCTCCTTCGCGAGCTCGCCAACATTCCGACAACCGAGGAATCTCTCCCATTCGAATGCGAGCCATCGTGCGAACATCATCGCCTCGAACGATGAATGGATGACGACCTTCGAGCATCTCGAATATCACACATCCGACAGACCACTTGTCACATTGCTTGATGTTGATCCTCTCGTTGTCTGGCGCAAACAACGCTTCTGGTGCTCGATTGGCAGCGTTGCCGACAAGACCTTGCCCAGCAGGAAGAGAAACAACATCGATGCCGATCTTCGACGTGCCAAAGTCCCCAATCACGACTTGAGGAACATCTCGCTGCTCGATGCCTCCTCGAGCATCGATGACGAACAAGTTGTCGAGCTTGATGTCCAAGTGTCGCACTCGATGTCGATCCAAGTGATCGAGAGCATGGAGCAGCTGCAACACAACCAACAGTGCTTGTCGGTGCTCGGTCGATGGATCGAACGCCATCAATCCATTCTCTTGCTGCTCGCCTCGTTCTTGTGCTCCTCCTCCTCCTCGTGGAGCAACGGCATCACTTGATTCTCGATGATCGACTCGTCGAGATTGAGATCGATCTCGAAGCCAACGCTCGAGATCTGATCGACATGCCTCCATCGTGAAGTATGCCGTTGTTGGATGGAAGAACGATGGATCGAACGGCTCTTCTGGTGGTGCGAGCAACGACCTGACGATGGCGCTTCGAAAGTAGTTGAACACATTGACGATGCTCCAGTGAGGATGTTGGAGAGCCACTTGATACTCTTGATCGAACTTGCTCTTCTGCAACACTGTTTGTCGCAGGTCGTCGTCGTGGGCATAGTTGAACATCGCCTTGATCGCCACTTGTTTGTTGGTCTGGAACATCACTCCTCGATCAGGATTGTTGTTGGTTGGTGTGACGATGCTCACGGCTCCACAGCTTCCCTTGGCGACGAATCGATGAGATGGCTCGCCGACATCAAAGTCAGCGAGCTCGGCCACTCTCAGTGCTCCAGCTTCGAAGGTTGTGTGGGTCGATACCCAACAATCGAGCAATAATGCTGATGATGCTGAGGCAGTGTCAATCATGATGCATCAGAATGAGAGGCTGAGTGAGTATTGCGCTGTTGGAGTGAAAGCAAAACCAGAAAGCAGGCGAACCTCGTGATTGTTCTTGAGCAAGAGATTGTTGTGCTTCAATTAGAGATGCTTCCAATCGATCAATCGATTCGAGTGCTTGAGCCAACGCTTGATTCGACGATGCAAGCTCTCTCTCAATCTCAGGTCGACCTTCCAGAAATCGCCGAATCAATTGTCGGTCTTGATCAATGGTTCGAGAAGGAGCAACGATCAATGAGTTGGATGGAAGCTCTCGAAGCCACTTGATATCGCATTGTTGATGATCGAGCAGCTCAAGAGCTTGTTCAACATCGCCTTCGACGAATGCTCTCATCAATCTCCTCGACATTGGTGTTGGTATCTCTTTGCATCCTCTGATGTAGTTTTCCTGTGGTTGGTGATGGGGATTGGTGAGAGATAGATTCAATCAATCAAGCAACTCAGTATCCAACGTACATTAAGCTGAAGTTTTGTGATGGAGTGGTTGAAGATGAGAGCATGTTTGAGGGCTTGGAATCCTTCATCTCCAATATTGTTGACCTGTATCAATGTATCAATCAATCAATCAATGAATCAATGAAGAAGGAGAGAATGAAAGTGAGTGAGAGTGGTTGATGGTTGATGAGTGATTGAGTGATTGATCGAGTGACTCAATGAGATCGACATCAAATCAATCATCAAATCAAACTCTCTCCAAAAACCCCCAAGAATCCTCAATATGAGAGACACGTACTGCAAGGTCGATGGAGGTGATGGTGGAGTTGTGTTGAAGAGCATCGCTGATGTGTCGTGCTCCTTCTGCTCCCATATCGTTGCTCTGAATCAATCAATCAATCAATGAATCAATGAAGAAGAAGAGAATGAGAGTGAGTGAGAGTGGTTGGTGATTGATGAGTGATTGAGTGATTGATCGAGTGACTCAATGAGATCGACATCGAATCAATCATCAAATCAAACTCTCTCCCAAAAACAACCCCAAGAATCCTCAATATGAGAGACACGTACTCCAAGGTTGGTGGAGGTGATGGTGGAGTTGTGTTGAAGAGCATCGCTGATGTGTCGTGCTCCTTCTGCTCCCATATCGTTGCTCTGTATCAATGAATCAATGAATCAATGAATCAATGAATCAATGAATCAATGAATCAATGAATCAATGAATCAATGAATCAATCAAGAAGAGAATGAGAATGAGTGAGAGTGGTTGGTGATTGATGATTGATGATGATTGATCGAGTGACTCAATGAGATCGACATCAAATCAATCATCAAATCAAACTCTCTCCCAAAAACACCCCCAAGAATCCTCAATATGAGAGACACGTACTGCAAGGTCGATGGAGGTGATGGTGGAGTTGTGTCGAAGAGCATCGCTGATGTGTCGTGCTCCTTCTGCTCCAATCTTGTTGCCCTGTATCAATCAATCAATCAATCAATGAATCAATGAATCAATCAATGAATCAATCAATGAATCAATGAAGAAGGAGAGAATGAAAGTGAGTGAGAGTGGTTGATGAGTGATCAAGTGATTGATCGAGTGACTCGATGAGATCGACATCGAATCAATCATCAAATCAAACTCTCTCCGAAAAACAACCCCAAGAATCCTCAATATGAGAGACACGTACGAAAAGGCCGATGGAAGTGATGGTGGAGTTGTGTTGAAGAGCATCGCTGATGTGCCGTGCTCCTTCTGCTCCCATATCGTTGTTCTGTATCAATGAACCAATCAATCAATCAATCAATGAGTCAATGAAGAAGAAGAGAATGAGAGTGAGTGAGAGTGGTTGGTGGTTGATGAGTGATTGATGAGTGATTGAGTGATTGATCGAGTGACTCAATGAGATCGACATCAAATCAATCATCAAATCAAACTCTCTCCCAAAAACCCCAAGAATCCTCAATATGAGAGACACGTACTCTAAGGAAGATGGAGGTGATGGTGGAGTTGTGTTGAAGAGCATCGCTGATGTGTCGTGCTCCTTCTGCTCCCATATTGTTGAACTGTATCAATGAATCAATGAGTCAATGAAGAAGAAGAGAATGAAAGTGAGTGAGAGTGGTTGGTGATTGATGAGTGATTGATTGATTGATCGATTGACTCAATGAGATCGACATCAAATCAATCATCAAATCAAACTCTCTCCCAAAAACAACCCCAAGAATCCTCAATATGAGACACGTACTCCAAGGTAGATGGAGGTGATGGTGGAGTTGTGTTGAAGAGCATCGCTGATGTGTCGTGCTCCTTCTGCTCCAATCTTGTTGCTCTGAATCAATCAATGAATCAATCAATGAATCAATCAATCAATGAATCAATCAATCAATCAATCAATCAATCAATCAATCAATCAATCAATCAATCAATCAATCAATCAATCAATCAATCAATCAATCAATCAATCAATCAATCAATCAATCAATCAATCAATCAA
>Ga0209935_1005076_pt1 | contig 11445 bp, 17 predicted proteins | sample ThiBio_1000_plan_2_FD_183958 | JGI IMG/M metagenome (GOLD analysis project Ga0209935, IMG submission 183958) | Wastewater bioreactor microbial communities from Cape Town, South Africa - Thiocy_cont_1000_plan (SPAdes) | ecosystem: Engineered > Bioreactor > Thiocyanate-remediating >... | reverse complement strand
AGAGACAGAGAGAGAGAGAGAGAGAGAGAGAGAGAGAAAACCAGTAAACTTGCGTCTGAGTTCTTCGAGTTCAGCTTCAAGTTTAGCCTTAGCCGCTTCGGCTTCGGAACGGGCTTCCTCCTCTTCTTCAAGGCTCTCGCGGGTCGAATCCAGATCGGCTTGCAGTTTCCTGTTCTCCTTCGACAGTTTGGCCTTCACGCGGGCAGCATCCTCGACTCGCTGTTTCAGGTCGTCCGTATCTGCTGCAGCGCTCCTTACTGCTTTCTCGGCTTCATTCTTGGCCTGCTGAGCCTTAGCCAATTCATCTCTGTAATGGTTGTTTGTGTGAGCAAAAGCGAGAGAGAGAGAGAAGAATGGCTAAATACGGGCAGGATGAAGCTGGGTATGTACACATCATACCCACCCACATAATAGGGTATGTCGACAAATATATCACCAAACCCATTGGGGTACCGCGCGGCCCGCCTGTAAGTACCAATAAGTACCAAGAAAATCAGCAAGCAATAACGGATATTAAAGTAGAAAAAAAGGTTACTTTAATAAAGAACAAAAATATGTAGTAATTAATTGGATTCACTTTATTTAGTAAATTGACAAGGTTTTAGTCAGCCAAAGTATAAGAGTCTTCGGGGTTGGGGAGAAATTCTACATCCTTAGCGTAAGCAGATAAACCGCATATGTAAGGAGCGAGCTTTCCTCCCTTTACGGGGCGAACAAAAAGTTCGCGGTAACCATATTTTCCTTTCAGTAGAGTGCCTGGAGGAATATCATCAAGATTCGCTTCTTTGGAAGAACCGTTGATGCGAAGATCCTTAGCAGTAAACTCGCGGGCTTTCTGAAAGTTGAAAGAAAACTTCAACCTGATATCGGTGAACTTATCACCAGTGCGTTTAGCAACCCAGTCGTGTACAGGTGAACTCCAATGTTTGTTGAGTTCGGCAAGAGAAGAGGGTTGTTCAAGACCGGTTTTTTCCCAAATATCTTTGCCATCCTTTGACAAAAGGTAATCCTTGCAGATAGCTTCCAATTCCGCAGCGCGAGCAAGATGCAAAGCATCCGAAGAATTATCTCTTAGCATTGGAGTTACTGCAACATGAGGAGGTTTTCCTTCATATAGAGAAACCCCAAAAGAGAGTTTTCTTTCGGTTTCAATGTCAAAGTTCAGGGTAGTGTGAACTGAAGGATCGCTCTCACAGGCAACGAAGAAAGGCGTGGTTGCGTGATTAGCACTTCCTACACTGGCTTTTATTCGCTTTTCGGTTTTAATCCATCTCCTTGCACTTTTGAGGAAAACAAGTGGCACTGTGCAAACCGAGCCGAACATGATAGGATGTTACTTAAACTTATTCAAGATGAGCTAGACGATGATGTTTTAGGTACACCTTTTTCGTACGGTTTGAGTATGTTAGCAACACCGGATATTATAGCACATATGCGATACAAGTATCCTGACACACATCCAAACATAACGATCTCCAATTTAATTAGAAGACATATAGACTTGTAAAACTTTAATACTGAATTTACATCACTCTTCTTGTGAATCAGAAGAGTATACTTCCTCTTCATACACTTCAAGATGGTGTTTCAGAAGTGCATCTGTTTCCTTTAGTTGTTTCGCAAGCCCTAAGACAAGTAAAGCCTGAGCGTAAAGAGCATCCTGTAATTCATAGATGTGTCCATGCAGATGTTTGTCTAATGCGTCACAAGCAATGCAGCGTGGGTTTTCTTGAGGAGAGGCGTCTGACATGGTGAAATGTAAAAACAACAATGATTTTTTATTGATTAAACGCACTTCCAAATTGCATGTTTTGTACTGAACCATAGGTATCAGAAAGAGGTTCAGGGGTCAATGCGAATTCATTCCCAGTATTTAAACCTGGTGCAATCCTGCGCCTAGTGGCTTCCTGTCTTTTTGTTTCTTTAGATCTTATCCTAGAAGGTCTTACTTTTGCATTTCTCCAACGGTTAAAATAACTTCTCGCAGCTCGTGCTCCTATATGCCCACCTTTATATTTGGGTGGAGGACGAGGAGGGCGTCTCAGCTCATCATTAAATCCTGGTGGATTTGCTCGTTGAAAAGCTGTTAATTCATCTTCTTCAACAGGTTCTGGTAAAACATCAGTAAAGTCAATGTCATTATCTCCCCGTAGATCTTCTTCCCTTAGTTTTTCTTTTCCTTTGTTGGATGAGGCTGGTATAACTCTATAACCATATCTTTCTTCTTCTCCTATATCTCCTGGAAGTTCGGAAGGTTCAGGACGACGCCCTCTTGGCATATGTCTATGCAACCCCATAGTTGTTCCGATTTTTGGAACATATGTTTTACTTTTACTTTTACTCTTACTCCGTTGGGGTAACCTCCCCGGAGCATCATATGCTAAAGCTTCAAGAAGCTTGGTTAGAGACTTATCTATCTTAAACCTGCGTCTCTGACTCATCCTTTTGATAACAAATGAAATAATTGGAAAGTTTATTATTTTTCTATTATTTATTTGCATGGTAAGCATTTGTAGCTGCTTCAACATATCTTCTCCACTGTCCGCGTGGCTTCCCGGCTGCTCTATATTGTCTCGAAGCAGCTCTAAATATACTTATACCAGCTTCTCCAGATCGACTTCCAGCCTTTCTGACACGCGGTTTCGGTAAGATACGGTTAATACTATTCCATCTTGAAGCTCTTTGCTCCAATGCTTTAACTGCTCTATAAGCAGCAGGGTCAAGTTTGTGTTTCCTCCGCACACTCATTTTTCGGAAAATGTTAATTCATTTGAAAAAACTTTTCAGCAAGATGAGTCCAAGAGGTCCGCCAAAGACTGCGGCTGGTGTGAGACGTTTGCTTTCTAACATTGAATATAGTTTGGCCATTAAGAAAAGGAACAGGTTGAGAGGGCAACAATCGCCACGATTTCAAGCCAACAGAGAAAGAATGAAACAAATTATGGGACGCATTAGTGCAGAGTGGGGGCACCAAGGCGCTGGAAGAGGAAAAGCAGGGATTGAAGCGTATCGTGCCTTTGTTAGACAAAGACTGGCTGGAACAAGACACGTGTAACGTTTATTAAATAAACCTTCGTCTTTTATAAGATCTTTGTTTTTGATTAGGTCCACCAGCCTCAACATCTGGTGGGCGTTTAGGTGCAGATCCCACTTGATCATTATCAGAGGGTTTAGGCGGTGGAGCAGTCTTGTAGACTCTAGGAATCCAGGTATACATTATCCACTTATTTAAGTTAACCCCTAATGGGTCATCGCTTTGATGGTTATATGTATAAAAATAGGTGAATTTGGCAAGCTCCCATGCTTGTTGCCAATTATTTGGATCTACTTGCATAAACTTTGCCTGAACTTCATCATTGGAGATATTATATTGATTCAAATAATGTTGGTCCATCCAATCAAAAAATATCGGATTCGTAGCTTTTTGATAATCATTAGGATAGGTAGCTTGAAAGCGTTTGTAAGCATCCATCACAGATATGTTGTATTTATGAGTAAAGGCATGGTTTTTGAGATAATATTCTTGAGCCCAGAGCCAGATAACGTATAAAGGAATACGTTGTTTTTCATCAGGTGTGCTATTGTTCAAAGTATCGAAAGTTTCAACTATCTCATTAAAAGGAGTGTTGAAAGTAGCTTTCCATTCAGCTTGAAGTCTATCCATTGAGCCCACACTTATATGTGAGGGTCCAAGATAAGGTGTCACTATCTCATCTACGATTTTTATGATATCGTTTCCAACTTCTTTACCAATATCTAACAAGGATGGACCGAAAACTAAATAATATCCTCCTCCTGCTATAGCTCCTGTAACTAAACCTCCTTCAAATGTAAAAGTTCCTAACTCTTTGTTGGTAAAATAAGCACCCAAAAGAAAGCCTCCCAAACTCCATACTCCCACATTATAAATTGTGTTCTTTATGCTTTTAGGTTCGAGAGTCAAATACAGGTCTGACATTTTAAAAGAAATAATTTTAGAGAGATAATTTTACATGGATTCGTCGGACGCCACTATCTTGTGGATATTCTTTGCGGCGGCAGTTATTTTAGCTAGTCAAGCAAGCCCAGCTTTGCCTGTAAAAAGACCCAAACTTTCTTATGATGACTTAGCTCGATTGCATGGGCAAATAGTTGCTATACAGATGCAACTTGCGCAAACAACAAACCCTGAAGAACGAAACATTCTTCAACAAAAATTAGATAGACTTATAGATATCTATACTAATTCACCTTCTGTATAATAAAAATTATTTCAGAAAAATTTTTGGATGGAGTATACTCCTCCTGTTAAAAAGCAACGCATAGATAGCGGTATTTCGCAAAGCCCTTTGGTTTTAGCTTTGCGATATGAGGACGCAAGTCAGGTTCTTATACCTTATGTACAATGGCAATATACCTTTGCTTCTCCTCTAATGGGGTATACAAAAGTGCGACTCTTATCTCTCATGGGGTATAACAACTATTCTAGTAATCGACTCTCTACGTTAGGGCTTCAAATCGATGAGTTTGCGAAGCAAGCAAAAAGTGGTTCCACTAATTCAAGCATTGCACCAACTTTTTGTGTACCGAATCAAACCTATACAACGACCGCTTTTACTTCCTACTCTTATGTTGCAAACAATACTGCACCAGAATTGTATTTAGGAGCTGAAAGAGGTTTCAATCAGATAACGCTTTCACTTCATGATGGAGTTGGACCTTTAGTTACTGCAAGTGGAACGCCCACAGGATATTTTACAGATGTGCTTTTATGTTTTTATAATTAAGCAGTGCTTACAACTTGTTCTTCTGTGAGCGAAGCAATTAATACAGCTTCTGTATCTAACAATCCTTCTTTTATCCCTGCTAAATAATCATCTTCCTCTTCTTCTAATTCCATATCTTCATATTCTTGTTGCAGTGCTTCATCGAGATTCTCACTATACATAATGTCGCGCAAAAGCGAAGCATATCTAGCTTCAGTTTCAGAGTTTTCCTCTGCATTATAATAGGCTTTAGCTATTTCCTCAAATTCTGCCTGTGAACAAGGCATTGTGAAATTTGGTGGACAAGGTAAAACCACCCCTTCTTGTTGATACCACGTTAAGGTAGACGGATGATAATGAGGACAGAGATGTGGCTCGTCAAGCTCCATAAAGAAACAAACTTTTAAAAAAATTCTTCTCTTTATTGACTACGCACTTCCTGAATTTTGGGATGTAACAGTACCATCTGGAAGCAAATGACCAATAGATGTTGTGTAGGCAGAAATTCGAAGTTGATAACTATTACCACTGGTAATACCAGCCACGCCTGATTGATTAAGGGTAGTGTTTGCTCCAACCGTATACGTTGTTCCTATCAAAGAATTGGTTGCTATACTCAAACAAAAACCATTGTTGTTGAGCACTCTGTTTTGGTAACCTCCTCCATCAAATGTTACTGTAAATCCTGTACTGATGTCTGTTCCAGTAACTGTGCAAGTACCTGTAAAGTTAGGCATGTCATTTATGGCTGTCTCAACTGTTGCTGCTGTAGCGTTGTAAGCCAAAGTTTGCGTGACATAGGTCATTCCCATATCAGGATTAGTCCATTGAAGCTGGAAAAACCCACTTGTAGGTGCGCTAGTTGCGTTAATAAGTACTTGTTCGTTTGTACCTGCTCCAGCCATAGTGAGAACCACACTCTGTTTGTTATTAAAGGGATAGGACCCATATTTTCGCCCGAACATGATAAGATCAATAGCACCGTCCTTATGTTTTGACCATAGATAGGCAATTTTTTGGTTTCGTACGGAGGCTCTACCTTTAAACCAGTCCATTTGCTGTACTGTCCTATTGAATTCACTTGTAGTTACATTATTTGATGAGATAGGTTGACCACCATCGCCTAAAAACTGGAAACTTTCTATGGGAACAGGGTTAGTAAGATCCAACCCCGAAGTTGAGTTCAAGAGTTCTATTCTGATGAAAGTCACGTCTCCTTGGATACTGCTTAATGTTATTTGATACTGTTGCCCCGCTGTCCAGTTTTGAGTGAGAGTTTGGATACGTTCATAAGGGAAAAACCAAGAATGCTTAAAGGACCCTGCTTCTCTTATCATTCTTCGTAGTTTCATTTCAGGAAGTTGTGATTGTATGGTTTCTATTGACATTTGTGTTACCGTGCAGGTAGGCCCACTTAACTGATACACAGATGGGTTGTTGAATTGGAATAAGACTTGAAAGTCTCCTGTGGTGCCAGGGATAAAGAATTTGCCTGGTGAAAGAGGGTTACCAATCATAGGGACGTAGATTTCTTTTGTCTCTAAAGGGTTAATGGTTCCCCAACCGTAAGCTTTGTTGCTAAGAAGCGAAGGCGCCATCACTGCCCATTTGTCTTCATCAACTTGTTCAATAAGATTGTTCCACCATCCTTGCCCGCTGGTTTGTCCCATAGGTGCTCCTGATGCTGAAAAATATTGAATAAATTGAAACCAAAGAGGTACAGGCAAGAAAGTAGCTGCCGTTGTACTGCTTGAGTTATATACTTCCATTCGGAGATAGGGAGGACCTGAAAGTTGACCACTTCCTGTTCCACGAGTTAAAAAGATTTGGACAGGATTTGGACCAGACATGGCTGTGTCAGTAGCTCCGGACGGTGTATAACGGTACACATTATAATTTTCCTCATTAGACACTTCAGGAAGCTGGTCTCTTGGGATTCTGAGTTTAGTTCCATCCAATGTTTCCACACTAACATAAGGATCTATCTCAGGAACGTAACCTGATTTAAGAGTGGTCTGTTTGTTCTGTTCTTGTGTCAACCGCCAAAAGTCAGCCATGTATGCCGCGGTTGATAAAAATATAAGAAATGAAAAATTCTGCTTTTTATTTTATATGTCCTTCGTTTACATTTCGACGCAAATTTTGAAAGAGTTGTAACATAACCTTGGTTACTTCTTCTTGATTTCCTTCGTAAAGAATTTCTTCTTCAGAAGGAGAAATAACAATGTGTGCAGCATTTGCTAATACATCCAATGGAGTTTCTTGTTCTTGTTCTTGTACAGGTGTTGTATGTTGGTTCACCGTTTGTCCCATAATAATCAAAGGATGGTCATCATCCAAGATACCAAGTTGGGTACAATGGTTCTTGCAATATGTTGTTCCCTTTACTTTTTTGTTTAAAGGTCGTCCGCAAGGTATACCTCTTCGAATGCCTTTCGTTATAGGAAACACACAGCCTGGTTTTGTCTTGTTCATGGGCAAAAAGAAAATAAAAAGATATTTTTACTTAACGTTTGCGTTTACCGTTAGAGTTACGTTGCTCTTCTTCCGTTTCCTTTTCTTTACCTTTCTCGTTCTGACGAATATAAAAATTCGTTTGTTTTCGTGTACGAGGTTGCTGAAGAGATAACTGATAATAACCAGGTCTAGCTCCGTCATCCTGACTTATGGGTCCAATATCATCTGTTTTCATCCTACGCTCGGTAGCTGCTATTTCTCGCTGTGTATTAATCAATACTCTTGATTCTGGGGCTGTTCTTTGTTCCTCTGGATGTATAGGTTTTAATTCGTATTCCATAAAAGCGTTATTAGGGTAAGGGTTTTCTCTTCCATCGATACTATACTCGCTTAATAGCCATCGTGCACCTTGTGATTCTGATATCGTATAAATATGTTTGCTCCACTTGAGTGTATCGATCTTATTATTCAATGGTGATGCGCGATCCCTGATAAGATATCTGACTTTATCACCGATTTTCAGTTTGTTTGGAATCCAGATAATATTTTGTCTGTTTACTTCTTTGCCTTGCCAAACTTTTATCGGTAACGTTTTTATCGTAGAATGCAATGTATTGTTGTAGTTATAGATTAAATCCGGTAAAGCATCTGGCCAATCTGCTCCCCCATTTGGATCTCCTAAACGCCACCGAGAAAACAACGAACGTAAGGTTCTTATTAAGCGTTCTACGATTGCATTTTTATAGGGTTGTCCAGGTTGTGAAAATACTGGTTCGACTTGATGTTTTTCCAATAAAGCTAAAAACTGAGTCTTATTATATTCGTTATCACAGTTTAAACGTTGAGGCCATATCCCATCCATCTGTTGTTCCACTATATCAGAAAAGGCTTTAATATAAGATGTAATTTTCTTATCTTTCAATGGTAAAGCTCCTAGATATCGAGAGTGAACATCAACAACTAGTAGAATATACTTAAAACCAGCATATGGATAATTAGTCATGAACATTGTATCCTTTTGATAGTTTTCTCCATTCGAATCAGCCCACACTGTGTTAAACAATGCGGGTTTTCTTGGTTGAGCAGCTTCCTGATATGCTCCTTGTCGATCTAAGAAAGCTTTAACTTGCTTTTGTGTAACCTTAACCCCAGCGTCTCGAAGTGTGTGATAAAATCTTTGCACTGACTGAAAACCGTGTTTATTGCTATAATAATATTGTTTGAGCACATCCTCTAAAGAGTTTGTTTCTTGTTCTTCTTGCATCTTCCGAAATAAAAATACATTATTTCATATCATGAAGTTTATCTTCTTCATTTCGAATTTGCCCTTCAGTTACTCTTTCTAGCTCCCCATCAATACACAAACACCCTTTACCAACTGTGGCAACACACTTACTTTTCGAAACTTTCATCATCCAGGTAACCCCATAATAAAAGATTCGTTCGATGAGCTGAAGCAAAGAAAGTCCAATAAGAACGTACACCTCTGATGGAACTGACATGTAGAAGAAAATGACTTTTTATTTTATTTTTGTTTTTTCTCTAGCTCACGAAAGTATTATTCTTTGGAATCGCATATAAAAAGAATATACTAACGTGTGTATCAACAGAACTTTGTGTGCCTAGAGCTGAAACTTGAAATTGTAAATTATTATTCTCGTTAAAAGCTCCATGACCTGAAATCGTTGCAACATAAGCAGCACCTTGTTGTATAACAATTCCTTCTCTCGTTTCGTTTCCTACAGCTGTATTTACTACTGCGTTCATTGCAGTAAGTTGTCCTCCAGTTGCTGTTGGGGTTGCAGTTATTCCAGCTTCATAATAATACACGCCAGAAACAGGAAATGTGTACAATCCAGTAGCAGTATTCATAGCTGATGAAACAATATTGGGATATGCTGGTTGAAAAGGAGAAGTAGGAGTTACATTAACAGTTCCATCAATAATATAATTTGCTGTTGAAACAAAGTCAACATTGAGTGAAGCAGGAGATCCTCCTATGTATTTAGTTGAATTCTGCCAGAGGTTTACCGCAGGATTAAATACTATAGTATCTCCTGCTTGTGGAGTTGCTATATCCACCCCTGAGAGAGAACCAGAACTCCATCCGTTGTTAAACATCTTAATTTTTTTATTGTGAAAGACAAGTACATAAAATTTTTGCTGTTAAACTTAAAGCTGCGCCCGAATTCTGATACGCACCTATTACCACATAATCATTTGCATTCATATATTGTACTGCGGTACAAGAATGAGATGAAGTAGTTCCTAATGAATTCGTTCCTAAAGCTGAAGACCCAATTTGTTGATTAATATTTCCATTGTATTCAATGAATAAAGTACGAACACCAATTGTATTTGATGCCCATGTTCCGGCAACACTGAATAGATAAACGCCAGGTTGCGTTACTGTATATTGAGAGAATGTGCTTGATGAAGAATACTCGGATACTGTAGGCGAAACTAAGTTTGTATTCCATGAAGAAACAAGATTTGACGATCCGCCTACATTTGTTGCAGTAGTATTTGGAACACTAATGGTGTATAGAGCGTTTGCAGTATACTGCGAACTTCCTGTTGTTGTAACATCAGTTATAGCATATTGTATAATATCTCCTGAAACAGGATCTTTTATACTTTCGCCTTGCAACAGTGAGCTAAACATTTTATCAAAATAATATCTTTTACTCAAAAAATTTCTTTGGTAAATCTTTTGCTAATGTTAACAAATTTTTGAGCTGACGAGTAAAATCAGAGATCTCAAAGTTTAGTCTTTTCTGCTTCTCCTCTTCAGAATAATTGGAATAATCCATTGACTTATCCACAAATTCCTTCGCTTTCATTCCTGACTTGTTACACATAATAGTAAAAACCTGATTGATACCCCCTATTGAGTCTAGAAAACTCAAGCGGTTAACAATGTCCTTTGCAAAGTCTCCAGGGCTAAGACCAATAAAATTATTCAGATATTCTTTCGCCTTTTCGTTATCTTCAGGGATACGTCTCTCTAAGAATAGCTTGAATTCTTTAAAACGAGTTTCGAAAAAGGCAATCTTCTTTTCATCAGCATGTGTGGCTTCCTCATGCTTATTAGTATACTGCCGCTTAACACTAATAACATTCTCCTTGTTTTCGCTTTCAACCCAGTTTTCCGGGTTGTTTCTCCAAGCTTCTAATTCGCCGTGTGCTTCATCAAATTCTTCTTCCTCGCTTTTGCGTTTACGCTTAACTTGACCTTGCACGTATTTAAAATCCTGATCCGCTATAGAAGCTTGATAAGCTGCGTCTTCTTTTTCCATGAGGAAAAGTGAAAATAAGTTTTTTATTCTTCCATTTCTTCTCGTAAATGGCGAGGCTGGATAACAAAGTTGGGAATAACAGAAGGTGCTTTATAACAACGCCACGCAGCTTCATTGTTATCTTTGCCTTTAAGATTACGATACATGAATCTATAGCCCCCAGTGTTGTCGTGTAGTTTCTTTGCAAAAGCTTTGAAATCCCAAAATTCTTCTCCGTACGCTTCATAGGCAGCTTCCAAACCTTTCTTACTTGTTATTTTGAAAAGCACAACTTGCCATGCTCCTTCCCTTATATCGGGACAAACTTTGTTTACCCAGTTCACTGCTATTACTAACCATATATTATAATGATAGGGTCTCGAAGCAATCTCCATCAACAATGGATCTCGCAGGCTATTGTATTCATCTTCAATAACCACAGCTGCCACCGGACGAATATTTTTTGGTATCTTTAATTGTTCGTCTATTAAATTCATTAGCGCATGTTTCGTTTCTCCTTTAGGAAACTGCTTAGTTTTGTTTCCTGGCCAAGAGGTAAACTTGAATTTTTTGGGTATAAACACAAGGTTGCCTTCATCCATTGCGGTGCGAGAGATACCAATAACATAGTCGATCTTATCTTGAAGTTCGTGCATTGCATATTTTATAAAGTGACTTTTACCCTCCTGAGACTTGGAGTTGATAATCAATACCCCTGGTATAGAGATAGGTAGACTTTGTATCGTTGTGCTTCCTAATAATTGGTTCTTTGATTCCATTGGTTTAAAGTAAAAAATACAAAAAGAAAAATATTCTACGCTAAGAATCATTATTTCTTTTCACAAGAAGCACCAGCAACAACATGTCTCTCGACAATGGCCAAGCAAAGAAACAAAAACTTCGCGAAAAACTCGAACTGATGGAGAAAGTGGCAAATGAAATGATAGAATCTAAGCACCGATTGG
>Ga0209935_1005074_pt1 | contig 11450 bp, 20 predicted proteins | sample ThiBio_1000_plan_2_FD_183958 | JGI IMG/M metagenome (GOLD analysis project Ga0209935, IMG submission 183958) | Wastewater bioreactor microbial communities from Cape Town, South Africa - Thiocy_cont_1000_plan (SPAdes) | ecosystem: Engineered > Bioreactor > Thiocyanate-remediating >... | reverse complement strand
CCAAATCAGGTACTCGACCGCCTACCCGCACAAGTACTTCTGCTTCTACAGGCGACGATGTTGTGTCAGCGACGGCCGCATCTGGCCGATCCAATATCCGCTTGGGCCCCGGTGTATGCGAGGAGCTAGCGACGCTGGTGGTGGGAGAAGATGGACTTGCTGGAGGCGATGGTGATCGAGGAGAGGATGGTGGAGGAGTTGTTGGTGTCCTCTGTTTGTCTTGGGTTGCGGTGGACGACGAGGACGAGGATGGCCTTGAAACACCATCAGAGTGCGACTGGTGTGAGGTTGAGGTCATCGATGGCGAGGCTGATGATGATGATGATGATGATGATGATGACGATGATGATGATGATGATGAAGAAGATGATGATGATGATGATGATGAAGAAGATGATGATGATGATGATGATGAAGAAGATGATGATGAAGGGGCTCGTCGTTGATCTTGTGGCTGTTGTTGTAGCAGCAGTTGAAGCTGTTGTTGCTCTTGTAGTGCTTTGTTTTTCTCGGCCAACCGGCTGCGTGTGTTTACCGACCAGCATATCGGATTGCAGTCAGCCATCGCTGCACTGAGTGAGGTGTGAGGAGAGGTAACAGTCCTTTGCGTACTGCTGTTTTCTCTTTTGAGTAAGGTCTTCTTCATCGAATACTGGCTCCGGTTGCGAGCAATCAAGTCCTTCGGCATCGTTGCAAACCCACTAGGATCGGGCCACATTGATCGATTGATTCAACAACTACAAGAAAGAGAGAGAGCTAGCGAGCGAGCTTCTCGAGTTAACTGACGTACCGTTTGGCTTTGTAACTCTGCGAGCCGTTTGTGGGTCATCTCGCCGAGTGCCCGCCATTTCTTACACGCATCACATTGTACCCAAGTCAACGGCCTACGTACGTTGTAAACGAGCGCGTTGCGTGAGTACATCAGAGAGTGAGATCAAGTAAAGGGCAAGAACACTGCTGCCAAACTTGATTTCGCTGCTCTGACGAACCGTTGTTTCGATTGAGCATGCTTGGCATTCTCCTTCCTGTGCATGATAGGCAGCTCGCAGAGAATCATTGGCCACGAGCGAAACCTGACGACGACGAGTGGTGGTGTAGGAGCTTTTCTGTCCGTACCAGTAGGCTTCCAATCTAAGGGCGAGAGCAAGTAGGCAATTGCGATACGCAGGAGTATCATCAAAGTCTTGCTTGTTGTGTGTTGGATTCAAAAAGTTGGCCTCGATAATACTACCATACGTGTAAAGAAGAGAGAGAGAGAGAGTACTGCTCGTTACGTTGTACAAACCAATTGATCAACCGATCAGATGTCTGACGTACCCAACTACTCCTGCTCCTCCGCCACGAGGGCCAGTACGCAGCTGAATGCCAACTCGAACGTAGGGCTTGATCAATCGGTTCTTGTGGTAGAACATGATTCCGTAGTACTCTCGTTGCTCGGCGAATCCAAACTTAATCGTGACGTCGGCCTGCAGAAGATCAACGTGCACACACCAGGAGCAGCACCCCGGTCGAAATGAGCGAGTGCATGGGGATGTGCGCTCGCAGCATGCGTAGAGCATCATACACTTCCAGCCTTTGGGCGGTATTTGTCGACGGCAGTGAAGGTCAATGTGCGCTCAATCAACTTGGGTCGAACTCGAACGCCTCGAATCCAAATGCCCATGTGTGGTTGCAGATACAGCACCGAGCAGTACTCCTACCATCCGCCACTCAGGCGAGTCAATCTCCATCATCGCGAATGTGTACAATCGTGCGGCGTGCGTGATATGCCACATGTGCATACTCGAAGCGAATAATCGAGGGGCACCTCGCACTCTTGAGAGAGCCGTTGCTTGTAATGGCCGCTGGATTCGTGGTTGTTGATCAGAATGTCGCCGGGCACCGAGAAGTCGAACTCGGGAACGACCTTGTCGTCGATCACGTGAGATCGCAGATTGGCGATCACGATCCTCGTGCCGGTCGGTGACTGGATCTTGAGGAACTCGGCTTTGATCTGTTCCATCGTACGGAACGGAGAGTAGGTCATGATGGCGCCGAGGTTCTCCATCGTCGAGGTCGGCAATGATTCTTCAATGTCGATATCGATCATTCCATCGAGTCGCAATCAACAACGTGACATCGAATTGCAGCATTGAAGCAGCGAGCGTCTGGCGATTGATCGATTGATCGAACAATCAAACAAACCATCACATACCATAGCTTGCATTCCAGGTGTACATGGGGATGAGAACATCGGTGGCCTGTATCGCCTCGAGGAAGGTCTGTGATAGGAAGCCGATGCTGCGGGTGTGGCGCTGCTTGGTGAATACGATCGCATCGCGCCCGAGTCGCATCGAGCCCGACTTGAAGCCATTGCCGTAGAAGCCGATAGGCTCACGGTCGCCCACTGCCACCTATCATCGCCATCGATCCATCCATTGGAATACCAATCAGAATCAGCACCGGCACCTGGAGATCCGAGTGTGTGCGTGCTGGAGCGTGCTCGGGTACCTTCTCGCAAAAGCCGAAGCTTAGCATGCGATGTAGCGTCTCGGGTGATGCGCCACAACCATCGTCTTGAAACGAAAGCAGTGGACTCGAGTCCTCGGCTGCAAACACATCAATGTAGAAGCTCGCTGCGTTGACGTCTGGATCACAGGCGTTGTCTGATTGATTCGATTGATGGACACGTCGAGTGTGTGTGTTAGGAGCGTGTACTGCAAGTAAGCTCGAGCAACACACGTATGCGTGTGAGACGGACCGATGAGCTCTGCAATGGCACCAAACGGCCATACGTGACTTGTACTGTTTGATAGAAGGAACTTGGGATGTGTCTATGGTAGCTCTCGCAAGCATCGCGAGTGAGCGACCGAGGCAGCGAGCGTATCGTCACGGTCGACAGAACAGCAACCACATACGTTACTATGCTTGATGCCTGGAATGCGTCCAGCCATCGGACACCAAGTATCCTTCAATACTCGTGGTTATACTAACAACGATGAGATAGTGGCGGCGGCGGCGGCGGCGGCGGTAGTGGACGAGCAACGACGGCGTGGTATCGTCGTCGGCGTGGTCGGTGTGTTGTCTCACGCACGAAGCAACGAAACGAATGAGCTCTCGTCCGCGACCGACAGCAACTTTGGTATCGCAACGTGAACGTCGTCGAAGCTTGTATACATCTCAGAATACAGGCCACGTGTTGTCATGTTATTTGGCGGGGTTCGGGGTAGGGTACAAACGTGAAGCGCGCGGCTAGCTGATGAACTGCACCAAGCGGAGACGCTGGCTGTCGGTCGGACTCTTCTCGGCGATGCCCGAGCGAATGAGCAACTCGACATACGGCGGCCAATGCCGATCATCGAGTTCAATGTACGCGTCTTGTGGTCGTGTGATGTAGAGATTAATGATCGCCTGATGGTCGTCGTGATGCAGTCAATGGTGAGGCTTGATTCACAGCTGGCACCTCATGTATGTGTGCGTGTGCGTGTGTCTCGCACGAATAGTACCTGTAATAGATCCTGCAATGACATGATGTTGGAGCCACGTGTTGAGGACGATCCAGCATTGCTGAGCAGCGCCGACTTGGCTCGTTTCTTGGCTTGTGTATCGGGCGGTGGATAGTACGTAAGCAGGAAGCGCGCCAGCGTCTGCTCGAGCTCGTTGTTTTGCTCCTGTAACTCATCGAGCTTGTCTTGTAGCTTCTGCTGTCTGTTGATTGCAGATGTCGTGTGTGAGCTACTACAACCACACGCACGGCACGGCCGGACGAGTGCATTCACATTCATGGCATGCATACCGTGTTTCCGCGCTCTCCGTAGTTGCAGTGCGCAGTGCCAGTTTGTGTTGGAGAGCTTGCAGGAGTTCCTTGGTCTCTGCTAGGTAGCGCTCCTCACTGGCGTTCGAAATGACAGACCGAGTGTGCGAGCACGAGAGATCATGAGCATCATCTCAAAGTTGATATCACGGCGCCGTGACATACTCTTCGAGTCGGGCCTTCAGCAATGTCGATTGGTCTCGCATGTCGGCGAGGCACTCATCGTACTGCTGCGAGCAATGCTCGATCTCGTGTTGCAGCTCGAGCAAGTAGCTCGAGGCCTTGGAGCGCTGTCGTTGCTCGAGGTACTGCAGCAGAAGCTCGTCCTTGTGCGAGAGGCTCTCGATCTCGGCCTGGAGCAGCGCCTTCTTGGCGCGCAACACGCGTAGCCTCTGGCAGCGCAGGCCGTGAGCCATATGCATCGCTCTCGCTCTCGCCTCTGGTATTCTCACACACGTACCTCGTGTAGCACCGAGGGTTGCGGTGGTTGTACCGCAGGCGTTGCACTCTCTTGGACCTCTTGCTGTGCCACGGCACGCGCGTACAGCACGTCAGCGTGTGCGAAGCGAGCGAGGGCAATCAGGTGCCGCGTGTACATACGCGAGCGAGGCTCTGCATGATCTTGGAGCAATCCTCTGCGATCGCAACGGCAGAGGCGCGTATCTCGGTTGCTTGCGCAGCAGAGGGCCGAGTCGAGCTCTGCTCTCGCTCATGCACGAGCATCGTGGCGCGAGCGAATCGGTGTCGGTTGCGAGCCAGCAGCTCCTGTGCTCGCTGCGCGTTCATGCGCACCGTATCGTCGCGACCACCGCCCTCACCCTCCTCCGATCGAGCTATCCCATGTGAGCTTCTTGACAGTTGATGGATCATCGATCGAACGCAATGTATCGAGGGGAGCGCGAGAGCGAGCAACGAAGAGAAGCAGAGAGCGAGAGTGTCGAGTGTCCGAGTGACGAGCGGAAGTCGGATAAGCCCCCGATGCTCTATCGATCGCGTGTGCTGTTCTCTCTCTCTCTCTCTCTCTCTCTCTCTCTCTCTCTCTCTCTCTCTCGCTCGTTGCTTCATACACTCGCTCTCTCGCTCGCTCTCACACACGCATCTCTATGGCTGAACCGGTGGTGTCGGCGACGTCGTCGGAGGCCATAGGGCCCGAGAAGACGACTTCGGATGTCGAACTTCCTCGTGTGGTTCGATTGGTATGAGGAGAGCGAGCTGCTTCGTGCTGCATCGTGCTGCATCGAGCTGACGACATCGATGTCGGTGGTGTTTGCAGTTTTGTGACCTGGTTCAATCGGAGCCTGATATGGCGATGGCTGTGGCAGCGGTACGAGCTCTCACCGAGGTGCTCAAGGGCAGTAGCGGTACGCGGCTTTGTGCTTCGTCTCGTCAGCGTCACTCGTGGCGCGCACGCGAGGGAATCTGCTCGCTGACCTCTCGCGCCTTGCTTGTTGCAGCCACGACGATGATGGAGGTGCAGCAAGAGCTCAAGGAAGCCTCTCGGCAGTTGCAATCCTTCTCATCGGCCATCAGCTTAGCATCGGGCTGCGAGTTGTTTGCGCACTTTGTGACGCGCACCTTTGATGATATCCCGGTACGTTTGATGAGAGAGCGAGAGCGCGTGTATGACCTTGCATGCCAACGCTGGTGGCTGCAGGTATTCGAACGCTGCAAGGCGCAGCTGATCGAGCGCGGCGAGAAGTTCAAGCACAAGACTGGCCTGTCGCGCCAACGAATCAGTGCCTTCGCCAATGCCTTCATTCGCGACAGAAATGTGCGTCGTCGCGCATCTCTGCGAGTCCTCGCACAAGAGCCGCCCCGTATGCTCACGGCTGAGGTTGCTGCAGGTTGTGCTGGTGCACGGGTTCTCGCGTGTCGTACTCTCGGTGCTGACGAATGCCCGAGCGAATGGCAGCAAACGATTCAGCGTGCTCGTGACGGAATCGCGTCCCGACAATGCTGGGTACGGCTGGCGGAGCGACGGCAGCTCGAGTACGTTGCTGACGCGGCCTCGATGCATCGATGTAGCTACGACATGGCCCGCAGGCTCGAGAAGGCTGGCATTCCAGTGACGCTCATCATGGACAGCGCCGTGGCGCACTTCATGGAGAAGGTACTTGCGCGCTCTCGCGAAACACCCACGCTCACACGCGCACGAATCTCATCGCATACGCGCGTCTGGTTGCGGTGGCCTGCTCAAGATCGATATCATGCTGGTCGGAGCCGAGGCTGTGGTTGAAAACGGTGGTATCATCAACAAGGTATCGATCGTAGCGCGCGCGCTCTCGTGGAGCAACGACAACAACAGCAGCAGCGATGGCGAACTGACACGCCTGTGCGACTGATCGTCTACAGATTGGCACCTTTCAGTTCGCCGTTGCCGCCAAGGCCTTCAACCGACCAATGTATGTGGCGGCCGAGAGCTACAAGTTTGCGCGCGTGTATCCATTGAATCAACGCGACATACCCGAGTCGACTCGAGGCTTTGTCAATCGACCGCTGGCCTCACTACCCTCTGACATTCCGGTACGAAGCTTGTCGAGCATGGTGCACCGCGTCTCGATGGTGCTGCTTCTCACTCTTGTCCACTCGGCAACCAGCTCGAGAACCCCCACTGCGACTACACCCCACCGGCCTACATCACGCTGCTATTCACCGACCTTGGCGTATTGACACCATCAGCCGTCTCGGACGAACTGATCAAGCTCTACAACTAACGACCAACTTGTTGCGATCCCCCAAACCACCACCGCCACGATTCCTACCTCGTACCCAAGAGAAATACATGGTTACTCTACGTTTCCTATGACAATGCTGCTTGTGAGATGCGGTGGTTGGTTGGGTGAGTCGGTGTGTTGATGAGATACGCGATGGTCCTGCAGCGTGTGGCGTCATTCTGCTGTTCTCCCTCACCCACACGTGCAACACCTCCATCACCCTCTACCAACAACTGGACCATCGATAGCTTGACCTGTTGGAGTAGATATCTGCGTCTCTCTCTCTATTTATTTTGCGGAGATTCACCTCACGAAGGTCGGAATGAGCTGCAGAGATGGCGGTATGTCACACGCAACGTTGGAGCTGGCGGTTGATGCTCATGGTGGTGCACTTGATGGTTCCAGAGCGATCGACCCCGAAGACGATGCCATCGACAGCCGAGCGCTGCGTGGTACGTCGGGTATGCTGAGGACGGTGAGAGCGTCGAGATGATCGAGAAGAAGTTCGAGGCGCTCGAGCGATACACGCAGCAGCTGTCGCAGAACCTCGGTCGTGCTGCGACGCCTCCAGTCGACGCTGCCGACGCCGCCACGGCCGCCACGATGACTAGTACCACCACGGCGACTAGCTCGATAGTGGATCCCAATCACACGACAATCGATGGTATCGAATCGAAGGAGATCACGGACGCAACGGCGGGCGTCGTGAGCGGTGAGGCGATGCAGACGCCCGTGCTGTCGGAGCACCACCTCGAGACCGTGTTCCAGATGACGTCCATGTTCACGGTCGAATCGGCCGTACGACAACGACTGCTAGGAAACAGCGGCAGTGTGTCGGGCAACACCACATCGATCGGCTCGGCCCACAGCCAGATTGCGTACTTTGATGACTGCGACGACGAGGACCTGCTCGACGACATTCCCGAGCTCTCGGACTGGGATCATTCCGATGCCAAGTACGCCCGAGCGTCGAGTTCGCATGCTTTTGTTGCTGAGGATATTGTGTTCACCCGCTGTTCAATTGGTCATTCGGTCGGTCGGCCGGTCGTTTGTAGTACGAGTGCCGATGAGTGGTGTGGGAGATCGCGCCTCAATCGCAAGCAAGTGCGGACCAGACGACGAAGCGCTCCCGATAACGATGGTGCTGAGGTCTTGACTGCCGGCGACATGGCAGCCGCCAGTCGTCGCGAACGATATCGTGATGTTGATGAGGATGACGACGACGACGACGACGACGACGACGACATGCACTTGGAGCTTGGTGGAGCCGAGAATCGGAAGCACAAGAAGCGAAGGAGCCGAAGCTCGCGGCGGAGGATCAAGACCGACGGAATTGACGTTGACCTTGATGACGATGACGATGATGACGATGATGATGGTGATGAGGTCGTTGTCGACAGTATCACCAAGCACAAGAGCAAGACGAGCAAGGCGAGCAAGAAGTTGCACAAGAGCACGAAGCACAAGGATAAGCGATCACACAAGGTTGCCATCACAGAGTTGCGAGAGGATTCACTCGCCACCACCACGCCGTCACCGTCATCATCGTCAACAACAACAAAGCCAACAAAGCCAACAAAGAAGAAAGAGAAGAAGGAGAAGAAGGAGAAGAAGCGGAAGCATCGCTCGAACGAACTCGACAGCTCAATGGAGGACGGTGACATCGAGGCCATCTCGACGAGCGAGGCATCGTCGTCTCCTACCAAGACGCGCAAGAAGCGTACCTCGATTGGATCGAAACGTTCTCGCGCGGAGCTCGAGAGCTCGTCGTCATCGGTCTCGCCGACACGCGGCCGCGATCGCAGCATTGCTGATGCTGACGACGAGCAAGAGGAGGAGGAGGAGGAAGACGACGAGAGCTACCTCGCCACCAACGAACGGCCAGTGTTCTACTACACACGTAGGCGGTATGAATGCTTGAGCGTGTGCTTCTCGTGATAGCCAGTGATGATGCTGATACGCCGTTCATGTCGTTGGATTTAGACAAGAGCCAAGAGACGTCTCGAAGCTCGAGTATGTTCGTGTTCCTGCCGAGCCCATGCCGTACACGTTCTGTCGGTCGGTGAAGCCGTACGAGTACCACGTGGATCGATTCAACAACGTGCCAGCCGGATCAGTCTACATCGAGACCGACATCTTGTCGTACGATCTACGGTCACTATGCTCGAAGGAAGAGCCGTTCTATGCAATCTTGATGGATCCACCGTGGAGCCACATCTCGGTACAAGACTTTGTACGTCGCGCTGCTCGAATGGCTTCAGGTTGCACCTCATGCAGCAACCATTCACAGTATTGATACGATGTGACACACACACTTGATTCACCATCACACAGGCCAAGCTTACAATCGTTCCCGAGGTGATCATGATCGGCTTCATCTTTTGCTGGGTCGAAAAGGAGGTGCTCGCTGAAGTACGGAGGAGATGCACGCTCCTCAAATGCGCACGACAAATCGCGTGCAGTCGCCTCATTCCTCATGTGCTCGATGCAGGTCGTGGCGGTGATGGAGGCATGGGGATTTGTCTACGTCGAGAACTTGGCATGGATCAAGGTGAGTGCCAACAACCGAGTGATCGGCCAGACGTCGCAGTACTTTGCCAAGTCGAAGGCCTCGCTCGTGATCTTTCGCCGCAATACCGAGGAATGGCTTGAGCTCTGCCATCAACGCAACTCGGATGTGTGTTTCGACTTTTTTCGGCCGTATCGCAAGCGTACGATGAGGCGTGAGGTCAAGTGGTGCTGCGGGATCGTGGTTCTTCTAGTTCTCACCTCGCTGGTTGATCGGTATCGTATGCGGCATCGATGACGATGATGATGATGCAGGTCAAAGCGAAGCGAAGCCCGAGTTCGTTTACGAAGTGATCGAGAAACTGCTACCGACAGCCAACTACTCGCCTGACCGCTCGCAAAATCGACTGCTGGAACTGTATGTGCCACTCTGCTGCTCGTCGATGATAATCTAGTAACCGGCCGTGCTCGTGATTGTGTAGTTGGGCCGAACGAAACACCAAACGGAAAGGCTGGACGACGCTTGTCGATATTGAAGAGCTCAATCCGATGCGACAGTATCGCCTGTAGCCCAAGATTCACCAACCGTGCAACCAACCGAAGTTGTCTGTTTGTCTGTCTGGTGGTGTCGGTGGTATCGATAAACGAGAGCTTCATGTTGCGAATGGGGGAGAGAGAAGGTTTACTTGCAACTGGGTATTATTGTGCTGTGTACTAGGCAAGCTGTACACGAGCAACAACAACGACGCTCGGAAGATATGATGACTACTGATACTGGAATGCCGAGAAGAGAGAGAAAGAGAGAGGAGCGGAAGAGAGCAGGCACTACTTTGGATTGAAAAACTAAACTCTCATCGTGAGCGCTTAGCGGATCGGGACACCGAGAGGAAGGGCTCCCTCGAGCAAGATGTTCTCCCACAGCTTGGCCATGACGAGGATGTTGTTCTGGATGATCTCCTTCTCACCCTTGCGCAAAATCACGGCGTTGCGCTTGTTGAGGCTGATGCTGGCATCCTTGAGGATCTCAGCGTCCTCCTGTAATTGGCCACCGACCGAGGTGAGCGAGTGCTTGAAAACGCGTTTCTCGATCGTTGTGAACCGTACCTGCTCGGAAGTGCCATAGGCTTGGTACAAGTTTTGCAAGCCGGTGATGATACCGCGGTAAGCCTTGAGCTCGTTGACGAGCGAGATCGGCTTGCCCTCGAGGCCCTCGGTCAAGTGCTCGAGCTCCTTGAACTCAAGAAGAGACAAGCGGAACGAGCGCAACAGACGGTCGGGGCGGCGGTTCTTGGCGATGGCGACCTCAGCGTACGAGGGGCTGCGGGCAATACAGGCAACGAGGTAATGTAAGCACAGGCAGAGCGGAGCGTCACGCGAAGCTGTGAGGGAACGTACTCAGTCTTGCGGAGGATCGGCTCAACGATGCTCTCGACGAGGTTGGTCATCTGTGCAACACAAAGGGGAAGGGAGCTTGTGTGAGAACGGCATCTCTGGATCTTGTGCTGCACAGCTCGCAACCATCACATACCTTGAGCTCAAAGTGCAACGAAACAAAGTCGACAGGGTTCTCCTCGAGCACGAAGCCGTAGTTCTTGAGGAGCTCGCCGTTGCTCTTGGCACCGTACGAGACGAACACCTGCTCGCCCTTCTGGTACTCGCGGGTCGAGTTGACGACGAAGAACTCACCGTCCTCAGAGAGACCACCGGGCGCCTGACGAGAGGAATCGTTAGGCGGCGAAGACGCTGCGAGAGTAACGAGCCGAGGAAACGTTGGCACGTACGGCGTTGGGGTCGTGGTTCAGCATGTCGACGAGCGGCACGAGGACTGGGCCAGCGGGGGTGCCGAACAGGCGCGAGTTGGTGGCAAGGAAGCCCCAGAGGTAGCGCTCCAAGGTCAACGAGCCCTCAGGGAAGACGTTGTTGAGCTTGCTGATGTTGGTGGTCAGGCGCTGGAAGGCAGCTGCGAGCTGCTGACGAAGCGACACGACTTGCGCTGTAGGTTGCGTCAGAAACGTGCGTTAGCGCCACGAGAAACGGCGTGCGGCTCCCGAGAAACACGCTCTCGGAAGGAGGAGGGCTCAGAGCTTCAGGTTCGGCGGGTCGTACCTCGGATGGGCGAGGCTTGGAGCTCCTCGAGATCAGCATCGGTCCACGACAGAGGGTTCGCGGAGAACTCGTTGGGGAGCGTGTCTGCACAAGAGAGAGAGAGAGAGAGAGTCAGGTTGGCACAACGTACGCGCTTCAGCCGAAGTGCATGAGGCATACCAACGTAGGGCTTCCAGGCAGAGTTCTGCGCCAGGCGGTGGTAGAGAACGAACAACACGAAGGGCTCAGTGCTGTACGACCACTCGTTGAAGGTAGGGAATGGGCCCTGCGACACGGCGACCTCGCTGGTGATGAAGAGCGACTTGGGAGCCTTGATGAGGAAGTCCTCG
>Ga0209935_1005069_pt1 | contig 11468 bp, 14 predicted proteins | sample ThiBio_1000_plan_2_FD_183958 | JGI IMG/M metagenome (GOLD analysis project Ga0209935, IMG submission 183958) | Wastewater bioreactor microbial communities from Cape Town, South Africa - Thiocy_cont_1000_plan (SPAdes) | ecosystem: Engineered > Bioreactor > Thiocyanate-remediating >... | reverse complement strand
AAGCCATGTTCGCGCCTCAGTTCTTCATCGCCGGCTTCATGTACAGCTTGCCGTTTGGCGTGGCACTTCGCATCTGGGACTCGTTCTTGAGTCGAGACTTTGACTTTTTGTACGCCGTCGCGTTGGCGATCTTCAAGGTCTTTGAAGGTGCGGGTGGCGGTATCCATCTCCTCTCTCTCTCCTACTCGCCACGATACTGATGAACGAGTGCACGACATGTGATTGAAACACAGCCGACCTCGTCAAGATGGACCTCGAAGATCTGATGACCTTTCTCAAGTTCACGAACAATTGTGACAAGGAGAACATTCCACAGTTCGATGCCGACCAATTGATCGAGGTGGCGCTCTCGTTCCGACTCAAACCCGAACGGTTACGACAGATTGATGGCGAGTACTTCAAGGTGCGGGACCGCAAGTTGCGCGAGAAGAAGGCGGCCGACCGCGAGCGTGCTCTCCGCGCCGAGCTACAGCGGCAACGCGATGAGGAGGAGCGCTTGGCACACGCAGCCGAGGCAACGGCCGAATCGACCGAGGGAGATACCACGTCTCCGCGTACGCCGATCGGTCACACGCCTCGTGACGAGTCGGCCAACTCTGGCGCCACCACACCGCCGCCGCCCGGCGAGGGCGACGGTACCACGCGAGTACGGCGCAAGGGCACGCACAAGAAGAGCTCGGCGCTGAACGCCGACGATGCAGCGCCTCCGAAACGCCGACACCACCACCACCATCGCCGTGACGCCGCTGCCAATGGCGGCGCATCGCACGAGCATCCCGAGCGTCGGCGACACAAGTCCAGTAGCCGCTCGTCACGGCGCAACACGCTCGACCTCCAGGTGACGCCCGAGGTGCGCGGGCAGCTGCAGTCGGCCATCGAGCACGCGGCCTCGGCGTCGCGCTCCAACTCGCCGCCGGACGACGCGGCCCCGACGAGTGGCCTGCCACCTTCGGCATTATCGTCGTCGATCTCAGCCTCGGCGCCATCCGTGTCGGCCTCGTCAGCACTAGCAGGCTCGGCGTCGGACGGCACCGTTGGCAGCGACGGTGGCACACCGGCACAACGCTTTCTCCATCCCGAGCGCACAACGTCGGGCATGCGCAACTCGCCGTCGGCGCAGGACCTCATGGCACAGCCGCCACGCAAGCGCAACATTCGCTCCAAGACCGCCGAGTTCTCGGACCTGCCCTTCTAACTTATGCCGTATACCTTGCGCGCGCGCGTACTAGTTTGCGCTCTATGCGCTCTCTCTCTCTCTCTGCCTTCCTCGTGCTTCTCTCTCTCTCTCCCTCTCTCTCTCGTATTGTTTCGTTGCATCATTGTACTGTCACTACTACCTCGCTCACGCAATCCCCAATATGTTCTGCTCGCTCTCTCTCGCTCTCTCTGCCCACACGTGTCGTCGTGGTCATTGTTGCTATCTATCGACCGTCATCATCCACTCTCGTCTATCTATCTATCGGATGCCATGTTCGTCGAGCTGGCGTCGTCCAACCACACTGCGTTGTTGGATTGGAAGTGGAAGTGGCGCGGTCGCCGTGTACGTGTAGCTTCTCTGATATACATTCGTCGATTGCCTGCCCAAACTCCTGCCTGCCAATACTCCTACCTGCCTACAGCGTTCGCAGTATGCGAGCTGCCTCTCGCCGGCCGCTCGCGTACGCGCCGTGCAGCGTGGCGGGATACGAGGTGAAGGTCGCCTCGCCGGCGAACATGAGGCAGTTCTCGTCGCCGAGCGGCTGGCTCATGACGGTGTACTCGTCGCCCGAGGCGCCGACGCCAATGTGCGAGTAGGAGCCGAGCGAGTACGGCTCGGCGTTCCAGCGAGTGATCAGGTGCCCGATCGGCTGCGGAAGGTCGCCGCCGAACATGTGCTGCAGCACGGCCATGGCGTCGGCCAGCACCTGGTGGTCATCTCGGCGCTCCATGTCGCGCGCCGCTGCGGCACCGATGAAGAGCTGCAGCACAGCCGGGTGCGAGGCGGCGGCGTCGGCGTCGGCGGCGGGCTTGCCGCGCGCCAGGAAGTAGCTCGTGTTGACGACGATGCTGCATGTGTGCGCGCCCGAGTCGTTGGCGTTGAAGAAGATGGCCTTCTTGAGGTCCCAGAAGGCGCGCTCGAACACGAGGAACACCTTGTCCAGCACGCCCATCGCGAGCTTGTCGATGGCGGCCTGCTTGTCGTGCGGCAGCGGCGGCACGAACTCGATGCCGCCGGCCTTGAGCACGCCGAGCGGCACCGTGACGATGGCGCCGAGCTTCGCCTCGTACACGCCGCCGCTGGCATCATGGACGCGCACGCGGCTGTCGGAGCTCGTGGCGGCGGCGAGCGGCGTCGACGGCACGCTGTACTCGATGCGCACGACCGGCGTGCTGAGGCGCAGCGGTACGTCGTGTGCCAAGTGCGCGACGATGGCGCTCGTGCCCGGCGAGTCGAGCAACAGGTCGACGCCGTCGCCGTCCTCGTCCTGGTCGTACCAGAGGCCGCTGAGGCGCTCGGGATCCTCGGCGTAGTCCGACGGCACCATCTGGTGCAGCACGATGCCGAAGGCCGTCTCGAACGAGGGTCCGCGCGGATGCTTGCGGGCGTGCTTGGCCGCGAGGTGCTCGATCTTGTCGGGCAGCCAGGCGTCGATGCACTGCGCGAGCGACACGTCGTTAGCGTTGCCGCCGCTGCCGGCGAGGTGCTTGGCCTTGATCAGGCGCGCGCGCTTCTCGTCGTCGAACACGAACTCCTCGGCAAGGTCCCACACATCCTGCGCGTGTGCCGTCGTGAGCCACCTCTCTCTCCATCGCTCGCTGCCTGACGTACATCGAGCGTATCGGGCGGAAGAGGCTCGCCATCGCGCATCAGCGCCGTCAAGCGCGTGCTGTCCCACGGGCAAGGCGTCGCCGTGTGGCCGATCTCGTGAATGACCTTGGTGACGGGATTGCTCTTCGAGCCATGGAGGTACGACGCTGCGCCGCGAGGTCGGTCACTCGATCAACGTCGCTACGCTGCGGCGTACGCACCTCCTGCATCGACGAGAAACGGCGCTGGCACACCTGGCAGAGGCACCGAGTGCGCACGGCCTCCGATACGATCGCGAGCTGTGGCATCGCGCCATCAGGTACACAACCACACAAACAACGTGCTACTCGCCACACCCACCACACACCTTCGAGCACCAGCACCGACAAGTACGGCGCTTGGAGGCGCAGCTGGTGGGCAGCCGTGAGGCCCGCCAGACCGGCACCGATGACGAGCACGTCGACGGTCGTAGTGGGGGCGGCGGCGGAGGTCGACATTCGGCGGCGGCAGGAAGAAGTGCACAACAGACGGCACTAATGTCAATTCAAGACAAAGCAAGCAAGCAAGCGAGCAAGCGCTCTTCTTCATTCCGTTTGATGCGTGGCGGGAAGAAGCAGAGGCAGATGGAGTTACAACAGGTGCTGTGATGGGCTGGTGCGAAACGATGGAACAGTTGATGGGCGACAACGAGGAGTGTGTGAGTGTGTGTGAGAGAGAGTTACTACAATGATGCTTGGGTACGCAGGCTGTTACAGATGCAAGCTGTGTTGGTGGCTGGTCAGTCGAAGGAGAGCACCGACTCACGAGTTGCAACGCCTACGTACGTGTCGTTTGGCGGTGAGGTAGCGAGGCCAGCTTGCAGAGGTGGAGATAGTGTCGGCGGTGAATGCAGCGTCGTCGTCGTCGTCGTCGCTGTCGCCGCTGCCGCAGCAGGAATGCCGATCGGTCGCGAGACCGCAGCGCCACCTCCAGCACCGCCTGTTGCAGGCGCTCCGGCAGCGGTGGCACCCATGCCTCCATGCTCGACTGCGTTGTCTCCGATGCCACCGGCAGTGCCAGTAGCAGGAGCGGTCATCTCCATCTCGTCCGGCAGGTCGTCGTCCTCGATCGCAGCAAAGAAGTTGTGCGGATGGTGCGGGTTGTGGTAGGAGGTCGAGCTGCGGCGGTCGGGGTCGCCGACGAAGCGATAGATCTTGTATCGCGAGAAGACGTACATCTCGGCAAAGTTGCGCGTCTTGCCGCCGCCAGAGCCGTTGCTAGTACACAGGCCCCAGCCTTTCAAGGGGGGTCAGGGTGTTTGATGGTTAGGGTTTATGCGCAATGATGGTGGATCCAGGATCCGCATGATCGATCGCTCGCTCGATCGCTCGCTCGCGGAAACCGTACCGTATTTCGCAATGATGTTGAAGATCTTGGTGAGGAAGATGCCGCGCAGCTTCCAGCCCGTGGCCGCTGCGCCGTACATGTTCTTGACGGCCGGCGTCTCACGCTCGGGTGGCAACGAGCCGCCGTTGAGCTCCTTGATGATGAAGCTCTCGAGCGGGCCCTCGATACGAATCGGCCAGCCGTCATACGTGGTGGCCGGCAGATAACGGATCGTCAGGTACTCGCGCTTGGTGGCTCGTGGCGCTCCTTGCAGCTCAGCCACCAGGCCCGGAAGCTGGTAGAATCTGCTCGAGTGCACACGACGCGAGCGTGAGTGAGCACACATGCACGAGCACACGCATCCGCATTCGCAGACATTGGATGGCACTCTAGCGCACCTGGCCTCTGCGAGAATCTCCTCGCGCATCTGAATGTCGTCATCGGGCGGGCAGCAGACGCCGTCGCGCAGATAGTTGAGTATGTGGCGAAAGTGCGTGCCGTCGCGGTCGATGAAGAAGCAGTCGAACGGGTCCATGACGGGCGGGAAGCGGCCCGAGAACATGGCCGCCAGCATCGAGCTCGGCTCGCGCGTCAAGGTCGCGATCGTCGTGCAGAACACGTGTCCGCCGACGTTCAGGCGCACCATGCCGCTGGTCTTGAGCGAGGCCATGAGCGGTAGCGCTGTGGTCGTCGTAGAGGTGCTGGCCGAGTTCGAGACCGACGCAGGCGTGCTCATGGTCGCAACCGTCGTGTACGGCCTCGACGACGCAGCTGGTGTCGAGCATGACGTGCCCACTGTGAGGTACTGCTCGGTTGATACCGATGCCGTTGTTGATGCCGCTGCAGCTGCTGCTGTCGAAGCGGACGATGATGGTTGCTGGTGCGCGACATTGGCGAACGCGTGCAGGTAGCTCGCCGAGCCGCTCGCGAACCCATCATGCTCCATCGCTCCCGTATGGACCGGCTGGTACGCTCGTTGACGATCGCGACTGGCCGTCGATGTTGATGAGGCGGTCGAGGCGGCGGTGGTCGTCGTCGTCGTCGCTGTCGCGGCGCCTTCGTAGCGCCCGAGGATCGGCGACGTCGGCTGCTCGAGCTCGTCGTCCGAGAAGGCGCCCGCCAACGACGACGACCCAGCGTCGTGCTCGAGCTCGTGATGATGATGCTGCTCGTCACCTGCGTGGTGATGGTGGTGGTGCTGGTGGTGATGGTAGAGAGCCGAGCCGAGCAGCGGATCGGCGACTGCCGACGGCATCGTCGCATCGGTCGGAGCGCCAGCGCCAGCGCCAGCGCCGCCCAAGGCCGCGCTGCTCGAGCCACTCGTGACCGACGCCCCGCCCTTCTTCTTCTTCTTGCTGCTACTACTGCGCACGGCTGACGAAGCCATCGACACGCGGGCGATGCAGCTGGCCTGCCCCCAACGCGCACACGCACACGAGACACGACCACAACGACAATGACGCCGACAACGACGACGACGCGACCTTCATTCATTCATTCGCTCGCTGCCGCACACAAGCACGCAACTGCAGCCTGGCTGACGATGCCGATCGTCGAAGTGGTGCCCGATGTCCGGCTGTTCTATCGGCTCTTCGGGCCGTATCGTGCGCCGCACAAGGTGCTCATGATCAACGGTACGTGCCGCTACATTGGCTCGTTCAACTCGCTGCTGATGTCGATGTCGATGTCGCTCGACGTACCAGGTCTCGCAGCGCCAGGCGACAACTTCATCCACAACGTATGCTCTCTTGAACTCTCTCTCCACGTCGGGCGAGTGAATGTGGCACATGTGTGGCTTTCGACTGACTGGCGCTGGCAGGTCAAGGCGTCGCTGCAGCTGTTCCGCAGCGGCTACGGCGTCGACGAGGTGCTCGCGAGCCTCGAGGCCGAGCAGCAGCCTCTCGTGTCGACCACGTCGCTCAACGTCGACGAGTTGCGCCAGTATCCGACCTTGGAGCTCAAGCTGCAGCGCCTCAGCCTCCTCTCGACGGCCTCGGAGTCGGCGCCTGCACTCACCACATCCACTGCGGCAGCCGATGCCGACGTCGGCTCTCCTGGCGAGGGCAGCACCAAGCGCAAGCATCGAAGCAAGAAGTCGTCGAAGAGCAAGCGCGCGCATGACGTCTCGAGCCAATCGGAGCCTGCCGACATTGGCCGCTCGAGGTCTGACGACGATCGTACCGATGCCGCACTCGCTGACTCGAACGCTGCAGAGAGCGAGCTCGGCAACACCACCGCCCCGGCTCCTGATGCCACCTCTGCGAGTTCGAGTTCGAGTTCGAGTTCGAGTTCGAGTTCGAGTTCGAGTTCGAGTTCGAGTTCGAGTTCGAGTTCGAGTTCGAGTTCGAGTTCGAGTTCGAGTTCGAGTTCGAGTTCGAGTTCGAGTTCAGCGCCAACGACGAGCAGCGACGGGTTGGATGCCGAGGAGGAGGACCCCGAGTCGTTCGAGGGCGACGTGCAGTTCTGCATCTTTGACAATCGTGGCATCGGACGCAGCGACAGCCCCAAGGGACCCTACTCGTACGAGCACGATGCCCGCCCGATACACGAGCTCCACTCGATGCGATGCGATGCTCGATATCTCCTTGCTCACAAACACGAGTTGCCACAGCACCAAGCTGCTGGCACAAGATGCCGTCGCTCTCTTGGACAAGCTCGGCTGGCAGCAGGCGCATGTTGTCGGCGTGTCGATGGGCGGCATGATCGCGCAGCAACTGGCGCTGCTCGTACCGGACCGCGTGCTGTCGCTGATGCTCTCGTGCACGCACAAGGGCAAGCAGACGCTCTACATCCCGCCGGTTCGTTGATGAGCCTCACTCACTCGTGGCATTACTCACTCACTCACTCATTCCACAGGCCAAAGGCATCAAGCTCATGGCGAAGATCACTCGAATACGCGAGCAAGAGAAGCGCCTCGATCCGATGCTCAAGCTCATCTACTCCAAGCACTACCTCGAGACCGTGATCGATGACGAAGGCACTCGCATTGCTGACGTGCGTGGCAAGGTAGGTTTATCTCGCTGATTCTTGCGAGAACGGCTGCGAGTGTGGTGTGTGTGACATTGGCGTGACTTGTGCAGGAGACGCTCGAGCGCTGGGCCAAGCAACCGCCGGTCAACTCCAAAGGCGTCACGGCGCAGACCTGGGCTGCGCAGCGGCACTTTGTCAAGTCGTCTCGGCTGCGGCAGCTGGCCGACGTCGGCTTCCCAGTGACGGTCATCACAGGAACCAACGACTACCTGGTGCATCCGTCGGGCTCGCACAAGCTGGCCAAGCTGCTCAAGCCCAGCGAGTTCATCATCCTCGATGGCGCAGGCCATTCGATCTTCATCGAGCGCTTCGAAGAGGTTCGTGTGTGCACATGGGCTCCACACACACAACCAGCTTCTGACAGGCGTGTCGCGTCACAGTTCAATCAAGCCATCGTTCGATCGGTTCGTCGAGGTATTCTACTTGCCGAGCGAAGAAATGCCACAACAACTACAACGACTACAACAACCAGCACATGATAGTTGGCAAGATCACCACTTGATTGATTGATAGATAGATAGATAGCCAGTAATGCGGTTTTAACAATCATGTACAAAAGCGAGAGAGCCGAAGGCGACAAGCAAGCTCGAGCTATGCGAGGTAATTGAACACGCGCGGGTCAATGTGGTCGCGCACGAGATACTGCTGCTCGACCAACGCCTCGATTCGCTCCTTGATCAACGGCGGGTCGGCGTTGAAGTGGCGCAGTAGCAGCTGCGCCGCCTCGGAGATGATGTCGTTCAGCTGCATGCTCTTGCGCGTCTTGAGCAAGCGCACGATGGCGGCGTCGACCTGGAAGCGGCGGTCCTCGGTCACGGCCTCGCGTGCGTCCTGCGTGTGTCGCGAGCGGTTGATGCCGTCGGCAATCTTGAGACGTCGCGGGTACGGCTTCTTGGTCTTGCTGACGGGCACCAGTCGGTCGCTCGGAAGCAGTGTGGTCGAGGTGCTCGATGTGCTCGATGACGAGGATGACGAAGCCGACGACGAAGCCGAGCTGCTCGTGGCGCTCGGTGATGCCGACGGTGGTGTGGTGGCAGCGGCGGCAGCGGCAGCGGCGTGTAACTGGTCGTCGCTTGGTACGTCCATCGTGCTCGCGGCATCGGCCGGAACCTCGACGTACGCCTCGGGCTCGCCGGTCGACTCGGCCAAGCTCGTTATCGAGCTGCCGAGAGCCACGAATCCATCGCAGCTGGTGCCGAGACCGCCCGATTCGCTCTCGAGCTCCATCTCGGGAGGCAGCGTCTCTCCGGCGGCGGCAGCCGGGGCAGGAGGCGGCACGATGCGCTTCAGCACGCGGTGGTTGCCGAACACCAACGGGCGCAGCGCGATGATGAGCGACTCGAGTGGCATGCACAACTTGGCGGCCATGTCCTGTACGCTCCACTCGAGCTGTTCGTTGAAGAGCAACAGAATGCACGCCTGCTTGGTCGAGAGCGCAATGTCGATCGCGCGGCCACCGATGCTGGTCACGAGCAGCGCGTTGCCGAGGTGCGGAATCCACTGCAGCTTCTTGTTCTGCTTGCGTCCGCACGCCACGTCGTAGTAGTACATCTCAAAGTGCTGCATCAGTGGGTAGAACTCGTCGAGCAACCGAAGCTCCTCGGTCTCGGGGCTGGCAATCGGCCAATGAGCGTGGTTGAGAACCTATCGATCAAGCACAGTGAGCCCCACGTTGCACTCAGCAGTGCCTGCCTGCCTGCTGCCGGCCACCGTACGTGAACGTAGAGATCGACCGAGTTGGGAATCGGTGGCAGTTGGTTCTTGCGAATGGCATCCTTGTAGGCGCGCGACACATCCTGCCCGAGGATCACGTCCTGGAACATGCCCTCGAGCCGCGCCGTCCAGTCGGGCCCGCATTCGGCCTTGAGGAAGCTGATGACGCTCTGCTCGATCTCGATGTTGCACCGGGAATCGAGCAGGCGAATGGCGAGCGTGCGCCGAAAGTGCTCGTGGAAGAGGTCCTTGTCGGTGAGGTAGCAGAAGAGCTTCACGACGCGCTCGAGCGTATCCTACACACAGCAACCGCGAGCACAACCGCGAGCAAGCATCAGAGCAAGCATCAGAGCAAGCATCGTATGCGCGCCGGCCTTTGAATCCATTTGTCATACCAGTGCCGTGTCGTCGGAGACGCGCTCCTTGCCGATGAGCACGTGATCGCAGAACATGGCCAAGAGCTCGGGCATCTTGAACGTGCCGACGTCGACGTTGATAAAGTGCTCGCATGCCTCGTCGAACTTGGCGAGGAACTGCGGGTGATTGTCGAAGCACGTCTGCACGATGATTTGCGCTTGTTTGCAGAGAGCGAGAAGCGTGTGCACCAACGAGATCTGCAGTGTCACGAGTGAGGCGCCAAGTGAGTGAGGAGAGTAGGAGTCCGCTCGTTGTGGTCGTACAGCATCCTTCATCGGCGTGTGCGTGTGCAACATGGCGGCCTGGTTGCGAATGACGATCATGGCGATCGAGCTGACCCAGCTGCAGAAGGCGTCGGCCAACTGGCGCAGCCTGCTTGGCAGATGCTGCAACAGCGAGAAGAGGCGCTTGAGGTCGGTCTTGCGCGACTCGAGCAGCATCGACTTGACCTCGGTCTGCAGCGTCGGCATGTGCAGCTTGAGCAGCGCGTCGCGGCACACGCGCAGCAACTCGGGCGTCGTGCTCGGATGCAGCAGCTGGTTCGAGAACGTGCGCTCGAACTCGAGGATCTGCTCGACCTTGCACAGGTAGTCCGAGATCGAGTGCGAGCTCATGTAGTCGTTGGCGTAGTAGACGTAGAACTCGCGCGTGTGCTGCAGCACCGTCTGCTCGAGCACCTGCCGATAGAACCACAGCGCGTCCGGCTGCTCGCCGTCGGCTCCGAGCCTCACTACGCACCGTGAACATCACCGCCTCGTCGTCGTCAATCCACGAGTGGTGATAGCCGAGTGGCTTGGCGCGCGCCTCTCTCTCGCGTGTGTCGTACCGAGAGCCGTCGTGAAGCGCGAGATGACCGACGTGTCGACCGGCTCGTTGCGGCGATGCTGGTCGGTCAACGCGAGGAACCTGTCGACCAGTCGCTGTCGCAATGGCGTCGCGAGCTCCTCACGCCAGATGGCGAGTGACAACTACAAGACACGCACGCACGCACGCACGCACAGCAACCCCACGATGAGCGCGGCACAGCAGCACCCATCTCGCGATCGACGAGACGCGCGACCTACCGCAAAGATATCTCGCAAGCCATGGCTCGGTATCCAGTGTCGTTGCTGCCATCCATCCGAGCCACCCAATGCCACCACCAAAAGTCGACGATCATCACACACGGGGCTCCACAACGAGCGCGCGATCGCGAGCAAAGCGCAGGCTGCGTACCATGTAGCCGAACATGAGATGGATCAGCTGCGAGGCGTTGGTGTAGTTGACCCACAGCTGGCAGTACTCGCGCAGCAGCGCCTCGTCGCCTGCCACCTGCTGCAAGCTCTACAGATGTGCGCCCAGAGCTATCATAATGAGACATACGCACACACACGTGTGTCGAGGCGCCAGCTCGCGATAACGATCGATCGGGGCCTCGCGTACACTGCGCTGTTCGACGAGATACTTCTGCAGGAACTCGCCGACCTTGGCGTACAAGGTGGCGCACAGCTCCTTGTGGAAGACGCATATGTCGTACACCAGACTGTACATGAAGCACCAGCGATCGTTGTCGATGCGGCTGAGGTCGGTGATGGCGTCGCGCAGGCCGCCGTGCAGCAGCGCCCACTTGTCGTCGAACGTGGCGCCGAGCTGGCGCTTGCGCGTCGGCACCTTCATCTTGGTGTGCACGCCCGGCATCGTCGAGCCACCGCCACCGCTGCTGCTGCTCGATGACACCGTGCTGGCGATGGACGATGAGGGGCCGAGTGGGGACGCCATCATCATCAGCAGCAGCAGGAGGAGCGGGCAGGGGCGAGTGGGAGCGAGTGGTGAGCGTGGCAGCGGCAGCAAGCGAATGTCGCTGGCGTTACTGCTTGTTGGCTTGGAAACCACAAGGAATCGGACAGTGATAGTTGATACCATTGATCGATGATTGATTGATTGATAATGAGTTGTATATGAGAGTAGAGAGGAGAAATCGAATAGATAACAGCATTGCAACGAGATAGATGGATAGATAGTTAGAATAGATAGGTTGATGGTAGAGGGAGCAGCGTGGTGCTTCAAGCACTCGCCAGCACTCCTTTGGCGAGGTAGTAGCGCGTGTACGACGAATCGAGCTGGCCGTACGAGATGTTGTAGCTGATGTGCGCGATGCCGAACAGCAGTACGCCGA
>Ga0209935_1005067_pt1 | contig 11470 bp, 15 predicted proteins | sample ThiBio_1000_plan_2_FD_183958 | JGI IMG/M metagenome (GOLD analysis project Ga0209935, IMG submission 183958) | Wastewater bioreactor microbial communities from Cape Town, South Africa - Thiocy_cont_1000_plan (SPAdes) | ecosystem: Engineered > Bioreactor > Thiocyanate-remediating >... | reverse complement strand
GGGCTGGCTGACGGCTGCGAGTCGCTGCTGTCGTCCGACTCCTCGGTGGCGAGGATGTGTCTGAGCTGGGCACGTAGTTTGGCAAGATCGCCGCGCTTGTTGTCCTCGGGAACGTAGGCGTCGCACAGGTAGCTGCAGGACCGAGAGAGAGAGTGAGAGTGTGCGAGTGAGAGTGTGAGTGCGTGAAATTCGGCCAAGCAGCATCGAGATGCATCTCCCTCCACCTATTCGGTCGTACCAGTGGCACAGTAGCGTCGACGAGATCTCGAGCACGAGAGGGTGGCCCGTATCGACAAAGTGCTGCTGCGAGTGCTTCTCCATGTACCGCCTGTGTGTGCGTGCACGCACGAGACATGGAGCGGCAGTCAGCGATCGCGCTGCAGACAGACAAATCTCTCTCGTCCTAACACGCACGCCACGTACCGACCGCAGCCGATCATTCCGCACGTGAGACACGCCCACAGGCTACGCGTCGAGCCACAGTCTGTATTGGTGCGCCAACAACGACCGGTGAGCGAGGCGTGCGGCACAATTCGCCACGATGGGCAGCAGCAGCAGCAGCACACGAACGACATTGCGCTTGCACCTCACCACCAAGCAGCGAGTTGCGAGAGCAACCGGAGAGCAACGAGGCCAGCGGCGCAACGGCAGCGCAGGCGCTCGCACGTACCCTGACAGTACCACTGCGAAGAGTCGAGCAGGTTCTTGCGTATGGCGTCGTACTTGATGCCGAGGCGCAGATGCGAGCATCGCTCCAGCGGCTGCGACGAAGGCGACGACGCTTGCTCCAGCGCGTGCACTGAGTGATGGCGCTCATCTTGCACGTCTTCGTTGTCGTCGTAGTCGTGGTGGTTGTGCTGCTGCTGCTGCTGATGGTGATGGTCGTCGTGCTGGTCGAGGTCGCGGGGCTGCTGGCGCGCATCGGCTGCGGGCTGCGGCGGCGCCGAGGACGAGATCTCAAAGCCAAGGCCGCGCAGCTCGCGGCTCAAACAGCCGGGAGTGACGACGACGGTGCGGCGTTGCCGCTTGGGCGAGATACCATCGGCACCGTCGGCGCAGGTGTCAAGCACACGCTTGCGTTTGGCAGCGCGCGTCTCCATCGACAGGAGCACGGCGTGGCGGGCGAGGGCAACAGGACGGGACGACGAGCACTCTCTCAGCCGGCGTTCATGGGCAAGGACGGGCGGCGCGAGAGACGGTGGCGCAGAGCGCGCGTGCGTGCGCGGGAGAGAGGAGGGGAAGAGGGGTGGCGGTGGCGGCGGCGGCGGTGGCGAGAGCGCGCGACCAGGCGACACGGACACAGAGGGCGGGAGAGGACGAGGACGCCAGAGGCAGCAGAGGAGGCAGCGGCGGCAGAGGGAGATACCGAGGGGCTGGCGCCGTGCTTTCCGCCGTAAACCACCCAGGCTCCCGCGCCCCCGTAACAATCCTACCCGGGGTACGACTCTTCCTTCCCTTTATGGGTCGCTGTCTGGCGCTGTTCTTCGCGCCTCTCTCTTCTCGCTGTACAAACAATCACAATCGAAACCAAAAGAGCCGGCCACCACCGCCGCTGCTACTGCTGCGGCTGCGACGGTGGCGGCGGCGGTTGCTGCTGCTGGTGGCGCAAGCGGTGCTTGTTGATCCGCTCGCACTTAGGGCACGGCGTCGTGGGCGTGAAGCACTTTTGGTGGTACACCATCTTGCACACGTCGCATCGGCGCACCAGCGCAAACTGCCACGGGAACAGCGGCACGGCCTTCTTGCCGCTCGTGGCGCGGCCGTGGTCGCACAGCTCGCAGATGAAGCCCTTGCCCAAGCAGCTCTGGCACGACTCGGTGATGTGCTTGACGTACTCCTTCATGACCTTTTGCAGGAACGGCACGAGGCGGCCCTTCGATTGCTCGATCAGATCGCGCAGCGAGTACAACGTCGCGCTACATTCACAAGCGTAAACAATCAATCCACTCATTCTCTTTCGCTCTCTCTCTCTCTCTCTCTCTCTCTCTCTCTTGTACGTACTGTTCCAGCATATATCGACGGTCGGCAAGCATCTCAACGAATCTGCGCACGAATGGAGACGTGTTGGCAACAATGAGCAACGTAGGTGGCAGCGGTGCGCACGTACTTTTGAGAGCTTCGGCATGACAAGATGAACTCTCCCATCAGCACCAATCGCTCACGCAGCTTCGTCGTCAGCTCCATGTTGGGCGGCACCGGGAACTCGGTCATGTCGAACAGCGGATCGTTCATGTACATCTGGATGTGGGCTTGCGCGAAGCAGCACACTTGGTACTGCGCAAAGTCCCAATCCCACAGCACCTTGGACGGAATCACCGACGTCTGCTTCTTGTGACACGATTTGCAGTAGTACTTGCCCGTGTAGTTGCAGAAGCGCCCACCTTTGCGGAGAACACCTGCACCGCATCATCATTAACCATCACCATCACCATCAGTACGACAACGGCGATGCGAGACGCTGGTGTGTTGCGTTGCTGTGCCACGTACGAGAATGCAACTCGTTCGGACACGAGGCACAAAAGCCATTCGACGGCTTCTCTTCCGTCGGCCGCGTGATGAGTGTCTCAATCTGTGTGTGCGTGTGGACGTCGTGGCGTTAGCTTGGCAGGGCTCGCTCTCGTGCCTCACTATGCACGTACCTTTGTGGGAGGTTCGGGAGTGTCGATGGCAGGAAACGACGAGAAGCTCGGTTGCTTGGTGGGCGTGCTGGGCGGCACGGTGGCGCGCGTCGGAAGCGGCACCATAAAGAGCTCCTCATGCTTGAAGGTCGCGTCGCCACTTCGAGCCGGCGATGCTGCCGTTGCCGCCGAGGCATTGCCGACGCCGCCGCCGCTCGGCGAAAGCGACGACGACGGTGCAGCAGTGGTTCCTACGCGCGGCGTCATACTCGCGGACTTGGCGCGTTGCTTGTCGTTGGCCAACGCGAACGAGCCAAAGATATCGCGGCGATCGGGAACCACCACGACGGTGTCGACGCGTGACAGATCCAGCGGCGGAGCCGTTTGGGCAGTGGCTTGTTCGGTGCTCGTTTGCTCGTCGCCGTCGCCGTCGCTCGACGGTGCGAGGATAAGTGCCACCTGATCGTGCTCCTCGGCCGTCAACAAGGCATCGAACTCGTCGACCCGATCGTCGGCCTGCGGCGGTTTGATGGCCTTCTGCTCCGAAAAGGTCTCGAGCTGCCGTATCGAGTCGTGGTGCAACGAGAGGCCTGCTGCCGGGCGCAGCAGTGGCGTGTTCTCCGAGTAGCGCATCGTGATGGGCCCCGAGACCGACGCTGTCGCGCTCGCCGGAGACGCTTGCGGTTCCGGTTTCGGTGCCGCTACTTCCTTCGTCACCACCACGACTGTGGGCGCGGAGGGCGTTGCCGAAAGAGTCGCACTCGTTGTCGTGGCTGACGACGACGACGACGACGCGGAGGAGGAGGTGGTGATGGAAGACCGTTGGCTCATATTCTCTGCGACTGGCTCGTCATTCGATTCGATTTGTGCCACTAACTCGGCAGCCTCGAGGATCGAGCGCTCGATCGAGATCTGATACACTGACTGAATGTAGCCGATCGGCTCTGCGATATCGATATCCTCACGTCGCACGCGCAACAGGTCGCCACCGGTCGAGAACGCATCAAACACCACGTCGCTCACCGCGCCGCCGCCGCCGCCGTTGTTGCCAATTTCCGAGCCAGGAGCGGAAGCAGCCACGTCAAAGACGTTCGAGAACCGAACCACATGGTTGGCAGTGTTCGAGAGCAGCTCTTGCTCCAGCTCACGCAGCGACGACGCTTTTCGTGGTTCGTGGCTTGTAGCCGTGGCGGTTGCGGCCTTCGGCGACGTGGTGGCCGCGGTCGGCCCGGTTGGAATGCGCGACGACGTCGCCGTCGTGGCGGCGCTCGCTTGAGAGAGAGCAGGTTGGCTCGTTGGAGGCGTAGTGGCGACTGGCGTGCTGAGAGCACTCGAACTCCCTCGTGCTGCGGCCGCATTCGCACTCTTCGCCGTCGTCGTTGATATTGTTGCCGTGCTCGGTGGCGGCGTGACGCCGAGACCGAGCTCTGCCGACTCGACGATCGAGCTTGGTGAGCCGGCTGCGCTCGAGGCAGCGGAGGCGCGGTCGAACTCCACGTCGGCCGGGCCTTGTGAGCGCGAGCGCGAGCGCTTGGGCGCCGCGGCGTCCGGCGACGTCGGTTCAGCATCGGCGATCGCCGCCACCTTGGCCGTGGTGCGCTTCTTGCGCGTCTTCTTGGTCGGCTGCTGGTAGGCAGTCTGTTGCGCCTGCTGCGCCAGCGGCACTTCGGCGCCCTTGAACGTCGTCTCGGCGAGATTGCGCGTCGCCTCGGACAGCGTTCGCCGCGCCTCGGACAACGAGCCGAGCAGCTTGTCGGCGACGAGGTCGACTTTCGTGGGCGCCGCGGCGGTCGACTCGTGCTGCTCGGCGTTCACTTGGCTGATCAACGAGCTGCTCGACTTGGCGGGCGAGTTCGGCGTCAATTGCGCGTTGGCGATGATCGACCAGCACGCCGCAGAGTTGAGTATCGGGTCGTTGAACTTGAGTTGAAAGCGCACTTGCATCATCGACTGTATCAAGGTCCGCGCGATCGTCATCTGCTCGTCGTCGCGTAAGAACGCAGCGGGCCAGTAGTACTCGTTCACGAGTGCCGTATTCTAATCAACCGACACACCGCCGTAGTGTCAGTCAGCGTGATATCTCTGTCTCGGCTCGACACACACACACGTACCCAAAGTAGTGACTGCAAGCACTCATCGAGCGAGCTCTCCGAGAGTGCCAATCGAAGGAACGCCCGCCCACGAGCCAGATCGGTCGTCAACTCTGGCGCCCGCGTGATTCGCGCAATCAGCGCACCACCACCCGGTAGAGTACTGCGGCAGCCACTGTGAGCCACCAAACCAAACCAACCAAACCAACCCAACGTACGTATCAATGTTCTTGACGAACGACCAGTAATATGTCTGCGTGAACATGCCGTGGTCGCGCAGGCCATTCGAGAGCACGAGCTGCACCATCGCCACCGAGATGCTCGGAGTAAGTAAGTAACTACTCACAACAACAACAACAACAACAACGATACCGCATGCCAGACGCACCTCGAGCGTTGCACAGAGTGCACACACAGCCGGATTGTCATCGTACACCACGTTGGCAGCGGCACCACTCCTGAGCATCGCACGTACGGCTGACGCCAAGCGCTTCGAGATCTTGTCGTGCTGGCTCTCCGTGACAGGAAGAACGACCATTCCGCCACCAGCACCAACACCAGCAGAACTGGTACCATTACTATCGAGAAGCTCTGCACTGGTGCTGGTAGAATCTACGGGAGCGATCGATGGCGGCGTGGGTTCTGCTGCATGGGTTTGAGCTGCTTCAGGCTCACGATCCCGATGAAGCTCGGCAACTGGTTGTTCGCTCTGCACTGGTGCAAGGGCCACTTCAGCCTCGACCGGTTCTCGGTGTGCCAAGGGCGCAACTTGCGGTTCCTCGCGTGCGACTGTTAGCTCTGCTGCGATCTTGACCGCGCCCGATGGTTCGCTCTCGAGATCGACCGCCACAACGGCAATGGCGTCATGATCAATCGGTGGTGGTGCACTCGAGACCTGATCGACATCATCCAACACTACTGCTGGTGGCGCTGTTGCTGCTGCTGTTGTTGGTGGCTGTGGCTCATGCTCCTGTTGATCTTGATGCTCAACAATAGCTGGCGATGCGGGAATGTGCGATTCTCGCATCGCACCAGTCGTCTCCAGTGATCGCGAAAGCTCGTTTGCATCAAGCTTGGTGGATTGCACTCGCTCGAGACGCGGCCCACTGGCTCGCGTACCTGGCAGCAGCGACGGAGATGGCGTGTGCGACCAGTCGCGCGTCGATGGCGGCTCCTCGCCTTCGGCGACCACGTTCGGCTCGAGTGCCGCCATGAGCATGTTTGGATCGATCGGAGCGCTCACGCCCTCTTGCGGAAGAATGTCGTTGAAGGAATTCTGCGGCGCCAGGAGGTTGGTGGCACGCAGATGGTGTGGCTCGAGTGAGAAACGCCGCGCCATGTTGGGATCGAGCGCCGGCGATACCGGCACGTTCCGCCGTTGCAGCAGTCGCAGCAGGTTGCCGTCGGAGCTCGCAAGCCGTGTCGGTGTTGCCAACAGCTCGCCTCTGTACACGCAAGGTGGTGAGACGCGGCTCTCTCTCTCTCTCTCTCTCTCTCTCTCGCGGGCAGCAACACACAATCACATACTGTTCAACTGCGGCGAGATTAACTTCCTCTTCTTGGTGATGCTCGTCTGGAGAGGGCGATTCGGTGTCGTCCTCCTCGTGCTGCTGCTGCGGCGGTGGTGTAGTCTCATGGCACACGCTCTCATCCGATTGCTCGATGACGGTTGGCGGCGACTCGCGTTCCTCGACATGATCACCGTGGTGGCTATCGTCGCTGGGGTGTGGCACAAAGCTCGTGGTCACCGAATCGACGAGATCCTCAGCAACGATCGGCGTCAGTTCGACGATCGGCGTCATGGGTGTTGTGGTGGTGGGCAGCGGGCTTGGAGGGAACGCGAGCTCGGGGCTGCTGCTGCTGTTGTTGTTGTTGTTGTTGCTGATGTCACTGCTAGTACTGTTGGTACTGGCGACACTCGTCGAGGATTCGCTACTCAACCGATCGGTGCGCTCAACGTGCGGCTTCTCATCCAGAGAGAGCTCCACTTGCGACACTTGCTCGCTGCTGTCGTCGGCCTCGTCGGTGCGGTGCACTGGCTCGGAAAAGTCGAGGTGCGCAAAGGCGTTGGTGTGCCACGTCGAGTGCGGCACCGAGGAGCTGTGGTGCACGGGCGTGATCGCTGGTTCGGTGGAGCTGGCCACAGGCAGCGTGTGCGCCGCTGGTGGAGATTGCCGTGCGTGCTCGGACCATAGCGCCGCCTTCGCTTCCACGTGATCGATCTCGCGCTCGGCCTCGGGCACACGTGTGCTTTCGCGAACTGAAGCAACACTGCTCGGCGATGAACGGATCGCTGACGGCACGAACGCTTGTTCCGCTTCGAGTGGTGGGCCATTAGGATCGAGAATGTTCAGCAAGGCAGACAGCTCGTTGGCCGAGAGTGACGCTGCAGGCGAGGTCGAAGCAGCAGAGGCAGAAGCAACAGCACCTGCGGCTGCGTTGGTGGTACTGGCATCTTGGGCTATAAGATCAGCAGCAGCAGCAGCAGTAGTAACAAAGTCCACCGGCGAGCTGTCGTCAAACGTGAAGACCGGCGCCTTCTTGGTCTTCTTGGTGGCGGCCTTCTTCTTCTTGGGCGCACCGCTGCTGGTGCCCGTCTTGCGGCTCTTCTTGACCAGCGTCGGCGACACGGTGGCGGCAGGAATGACGTTGCTCGAGGGAGCGAGCTGTGCCACAGGCGGTACGGCGTACTCGCGTGCCGGTGAAGCTTCGGGCACCTGCGGCGAGTCGTCGTAGACAATCGGAGAGATTGGCAGAGATGAAGCAGCGATGAGGGTGGCATGGCGAGCGGGCGACGCTGAAGCTGGAGGTGTCGTCGCTGCTGGCATGCTCGATGCAGCAGCCTGTGGAGACGGTGGCTCAGCGTGCTGCTGCTGCTGCTGCTGCTGCTGCTGCTGCTGTTGTCGCAGACGCTCCTCATACTCGCGACGCTCGCGCTCCTCGATCTTTTGTTGCTCCGCAGCGAGGGCCATCGCCTTGGCATGGGCGCGTTGTCTGCAGCATAGTGAAGGGCCGTTCTCTGGTGAGTATCGATCAACGAAGCGACAGACGCGAGGAGGAGTGCAGGCGGTCAGTCATACTTGACGATGCGCCAGTAGTAGAGGTCGTCGAGATCGGGATCCTCGAGCGCGAACGTGAACGAGACGTTGGTCAGGTTCTCGAGCAGCATGATGAAGATGGCCGACTGCTCCTCGGACGCGAGGATCGCACTCGGCAGGTAGTACTTTCTACGAGGCGTTCGATGCACAGACAGCGAGAGAGAGTCAGCAATCGCTCGATCGAGGTCGAGCAATCGGCTCAGTTCGGCCGAGCGTACAATGTCAGCTGGCGGTTCCAGATGAGCGCCGACAGATACTCGGCCAACGAGTGCTCGTTCAACGCCAAGCGCAAGAACACGCGGCCACGACCTACGTCACGTTGTTCAGGTCATCATCGAACGAATGTCACCGGTATCGCGCTCGCTCGAGCTGCGTGCGGCGCGCGTACCAGCAGACGTGGTGGCCTTGTCCTTGATGAGGTTGAGCGCCCGCTTGCAACCAGGAACGCATTGATCGAGGTTCACGACGTAGTCCCAAAAGAACGAGCGCGAGAAGATGCCGTCGCGTATCTCGAACATGAGAGCCTTCTCGAGAACCAGGCACAATCGTTGCGCGCTGTCGTGGTTCTCGGATAGCTGCGCTCCCTGTGTAGTTCGTGCGAGCGATGTTGGATGGATAGTTGGTTGGTTGGTTGGTTGGTCGGCTCGTAATCTACGTGAGTCATACACGCTACGAACCTGGCCGAACACTGCAACGATCTCATGGACCACAGCCTTGACCTGCTGCATGAGCACCTCTGATCGATCACGATCTCATCAGGATACAACCAGTCGCCCGCGCTCAAAGTCACATACCGCGCTTCTCGTCATCCATCGTCTCCTGATGTCAAGCAAGCTGCACCAGCTGCAGCTACTGGTAGCTCGAACGGTACTCCCCCGTACGCACACGCACACGCACACGAACCAAGCAAGATACTTGATGCAGATATCTCTCTCCTCGGTGGCTGCTACTCCCAACTCACCAATCGCCCATCAACCAAGTACAACCGCTGCCACTGTATCTTGCTAGCCGCACTCGCCGCCCCACCAAAACACGCGAGCACGCGACCACACGAGCGAGTCCTCGGAAGCAGCAGCAGCAGCGACACCGGCACCAAACAACTGAGCCATCTCGTGGTGGTGCGCGAGGTCGACCTCCTCGACCTCATTCGCTCGTTGCCTCGCTGCTGTACAAGCCACGACCACGCACGACCACGCACGACCACACACGATCAAGCACGATCCCATCGTCCATCTACGAGACTACCTCACTCACTCACTCATTCATTACTTCACGACTTCAATCCCGTGTCGTCCTTGATACGTGACTCGCTGTCGCGCTCTCAACACATTCGCATTCGCACTCGCACTCGTAGCATCAGCACATATGGCGACCACCGAGTACGCCGACTTCAACGGCAAGTGGGAACTCGACGCCGCCTTGTCCGATCCTCCGGATGAGATGTTGTCGATGCAAGGAGTCGGGTGGCTTCGGAGGAAGATGGCGTCGGCGGCGCAGTCGCTGGTCGCTACGACGGTCAACATGACGCCCGAACGCATGAAGGTCGAGATCAACACGCCGGTCATGAACCGCAGCGAGGAGTTCCTGCTCGACGGTACGCCGGTCACCAAGGACGAGGACTTTTTGGGCATCGGCAGCGTCACGATCACGTCGACCTGGGAGGACGACAAGAAGGTACGCCATGGAGCGAGCGCACCGCGTAGTCGCTCGTCGGGGGTTGCGGTCGGTTGACGGTGGTTTCCTGGTGTGTGTGTGTGCATCCAAGACCATCAAGCAAGTGTACGAGTATCCTACCGGCGTCAATACCGTACACCGAACGCTCGATGGTTCGTTGATGGTGTTGCGGGCCTACTGGGAAGGCAAGGACGGACAGGTGTGCACCATTCGTCGCGTGTTCCGTCGTGTGCAATGAATGAATCGACTGCACCCGACGCGACACCTTTACTACCAACGCGAGCGAGTACCTCGATCCATCATTGTGACTGCAGTAAACCATTCATACGAGCCCAAATACTGGTCGCTTCATTCATCGGGTGCTCTCTCTGCCTTGGAGTGTTCGATCAGCCACGAGTACAGCCCTTCGTACATTGCGAACATGAAACCGAACAGCGGGAAGTTGCGTGCACTCGTGTACGCGGCGCTCTGTGCACCGCATTCGTCGAGTCAGTCGCCATTCATATCCTTCGAGCCCAGCTACGTCGTACCGAGAAGAAGTTGAACGACGCAAACTGCTGTCGCGAAAGCTGTGCCATGTAGATCAGGGTCCGACGTGCAGGTACCTTGTGGAAGTTCATTCGTATTCTGCAGTGACGATCGATCGATCGTTGCAGTCGAGTGAGCGATGCAGCTCGATGCGCTGCTCGTTGCGCGAGCGACGCGCCGTACTGTGCGTTCTTGATCGGCATGGTCACCATCGTGGCTGCGACAGATGCCAGTCCGCCAGCAAAGAACATTCCCGTGAACGAGACGCCTTGCGGCGCTGGCTTGCTCGTTGGTTGTGTGCTTGTGCTGCTTGGCGCTGGCGCCTGGTTGGATTCCGCTGCGCTATCGCGATGCTCGAGCGCGAGATCCTCAGTGTCGTTGCTGGTGGCGTCGGGCATGGTGTCTTCGCTGTCATCGCCGCCGCCGTCGGTTGTGCTGTGCGCACTCGTTGTGACTGGCTCGGTCGTATCGGTGCTCGTTGTGGCAGCGGCACGAGAGACATCCCGCACTCGCACACGAACGAGCCATTCGTACACTGGCAGCATGATGCCGTAGAACGGAATGCCGTACCACAGGCGATACGAGATGCCTTCGAACAGCGATGCGATGCCACGCTCGTGCACGAGCCGGCGAGCCAGCGGCCAGAAGTTGAACTCGAACGCCTGCTGTGCGTTGGCGTGCAGCCGTGCTTGCGTCAGCGGACTCTCGATGGCGATGGCGACACTCGCTGCTCCGACGGCGCTCACTACCGAGTCGATCGGGAACCATGAGGATCGCACTCCAATCGTGCGTGGAATCACGACTGAGTGCGGCACTCTCGCATCGCCATCGAGAGCACCAGCGTGCGCCACGGGGAATGCCGACCGCAGCACCTGGAAGCAGCCGAGCCGCAGGCCCATCGGCAATGCCGTGCGCGCGATCAACTGCGATGCACCGCTCCACATCCAGAAGGCGCCCTCACGTTGCGCAAGATCTCGAAAGACGTCTGAGGCGAGTGAGCGCCACGAGCCGAGCGATTCACGCAAGGCGCGTTCGGGCACGCACCTGCGAGCTTGGGCGCGTTCGGTAGGCCCATCGTTCGGAACTGCAGCTCGAACATCTTCCATTGCGGCATGGCCATGAGCGTCGAGAGGCTGTGTGCCGCCGTGCCGGTGACGACATGACTGATCACACTCGCGATCGATAGCGAACGTCGATCGCTCGATGTGGCCATGCCGCTGTGTTGTTGATGTTGTTGTGACGGCAGCAGCGAGTGATGAAGTGTGAGCGGCATCACTGTTCTTAACTGCATCGCTCGCGTCATTGCTTGACATACAAGCGAGATACTCTTGATTACTATGGACGTATGTGTGTGGCATGCGTATGCGAGAATGAGTAGAGCTTCTTCATTGATCGGGAGAGGCTCGCGCGGTACTCGCAGCGAGCTTGCGCTCCTCCTGCTGCAGGCCCTTGGTCATGCGGA
>Ga0209935_1005066_pt1 | contig 11476 bp, 5 predicted proteins | sample ThiBio_1000_plan_2_FD_183958 | JGI IMG/M metagenome (GOLD analysis project Ga0209935, IMG submission 183958) | Wastewater bioreactor microbial communities from Cape Town, South Africa - Thiocy_cont_1000_plan (SPAdes) | ecosystem: Engineered > Bioreactor > Thiocyanate-remediating >... | reverse complement strand
GCCGGGCCCGACAGGCGGCAGAACGGATAGGCCGCCATCGCCTTCGGGTTCAGCGCGACATCGGCCGCCATCTCGCCGTCGAACTCGAAATCCACCCGGCGGCGGTCGAGAATCTGCACGGCTTCGCGGACGTGACGCGAGCGCTCGCCCTCGGGCTGGCCGAAGGTCGAATAGGCGAGCATGGCGACGCGCGGCTCATAGCCGAGGCGCCGCGCGAAGCCGGCGGCCTCCTCCGCGATATCGGCCAGTTCCTCGCCCGAGGGCATGTCGTGCACGGCGGTATCCGCGACGACCACGGTGCGGCCGCGCACCAGGACGATCGAAACGCCGATCACCCGGTGGCCCGGACGCGTGTCGATCACGCGGCGGACATCCGTCAGCACGGTCGAATAGTTGCGCGTCACGCCGGTGACCATGGCGTCGGCATCGCCGAGCGCCACCATGGTGGCGCCGAAATAGTTGCGGTCGGTGTTGATCAGTCGCTGGCAGTCGCGCAGCAGGTAGCCCTGGCGCTGCAGGCGGGCATAGAGATTGTCGATATAGTCCGGATTGCGCTTCGAAAGCCGCGCATTGTGGATCTCGATCCCGTCGCGGATCTCGATGCCGGCCTGAGCGGCCGTGTCGCGGACGATGTCCTCGCGGCCGATCAGGATCGCCGTGCCGAGCTTCTGCGCCGCGAAGCTCGCCGCCGCGCGGATGACCTGCTCCTCCTCGCCTTCGGCGAAGACGACCCGCTTCGGATTGCGCCGCACGCGCTCATAGATCCGCGCCAGCGTGCCGACGATCGGGTCGCGCCGTGCCGAGAGCTGCAGCTTGTAGGCCGCCATGTCGGGGATGGGCTTGCCGGCAACGCCGGAATCCATTGCGGCCTGCGCGACGGCCGCCGGAATTTCCGAAAGGAGGCGCGGGTCGAACGGCACAGGAATGATGTATTGCGGCCCGAACCGGGGACGGACGCCCTGATAGGCGGCGGCGACCTCGTCGGGCACATCCTCGCGCGCGAGTTCGGCGAGGGCCTTGGCCGCCGCGATCTTCATCGGCTCGTTGATGGTGCGCGCGCGCACGTCTAGCGCGCCGCGGAAGATATAGGGGAAGCCGAGGACGTTGTTGACCTGATTCGGATAGTCCGAGCGGCCCGTCGCCATGATCGCGTCGTCGCGAACCTCAGCCACTTCCTCCGGCGTGATCTCGGGGTCGGGATTGGCCATGGCGAAGATGATCGGCCGGGGCGCCATCGAACGGACCATCTCGCCCGTGAGTGCACCCTTGGCCGAGACGCCGAAGAAGATGTCGGCACCCTTCATCGCCTCTTCGAGCGTGCGGGCGTCGGTCGGCGTTGCATGCGCCGACTTCCACTGGTTCATGCCCTCGGTGCGGCCCTGGTAGACGACGCCCTTGGTGTCGCAGAGCAGCACGTTCTCGCTCGGCATGCCCATCGCCTTGACGAGCTCGATGCAGGCGATGCCGGCCGCGCCGGCGCCGTTGCAGACGAGGCGCGTCGTCTTGATGTCGCGCCCGGTCAGATGCAGCGCGTTGATCATGCCGGCGACGGCGATGATCGCGGTTCCGTGCTGGTCGTCATGGAAGACCGGGATGTCCATCAATTCGCGCAGGCGGCTTTCGATGACGAAGCAGTCCGGCGCCTTGATGTCCTCCAGATTGATACCGCCGAAGGACGGTCCGAGATAGCGCACCGAATTCACGAAGGCGTCGACATCCTCCGTATCGATCTCGAGATCGATCGAATCGACGTCGGCGAAGCGCTTGAACAGGACGGCCTTGCCCTCCATCACCGGCTTGGAGGCGAGCGGACCGAGATTGCCGAGGCCGAGAATGGCGGTGCCGTTCGAGATGACCGCCACGAGATTGCCGCGGGTGGTGTAGTCGAAAGCAAGGCTCGGATCGGCGGCGATGGCCTTCACCGGGACGGCGACGCCGGGCGAATAGGCGAGCGAGAGGTCGCGCTGCGTCGCCATCGGCTTGGTCGGCGTGATCTCCAGCTTGCCGGGACGTCCACGGGAGTGAAAGTCGAGCGCATCCTGGTCCGTCACGGCAGCGCCGCTCCGGCTCGGTTTCGGGGTGTCGTTCATCTGGGGCTCGGTCTGAGGCGTTTCCGGAAGGCAAGGCGGCTCTTGCGGCCGTCTTTGTCGCGAAGCGCGACGATAGCACCGGTTCCTGTGATCTCAAGGCGTGAGATTGATGCGCGGGCGGTGAAACAGCTTTCGCGATTTGATACCGTCCGCGCCATGAAGGATCCCGCCAACGAGAGCCCGCTGCCATCGGCCCGCCCGACGCCGATGATGGAGCAATATATCGAGATCAAGACCGCCAATCCGGACTGCCTGCTGTTCTACCGGATGGGCGATTTCTACGAGCTCTTCTTCGACGACGCCGAGACCGCCTCGCGCGCGCTCGGCATCACGCTGACCAAACGCGGCAAGCATCTCGGCGAGGACATCCCGATGTGCGGCGTGCCGGTGCATGCCGCCAACGACTATCTGCAGAAGCTGATCGCGCTCGGCCATCGCGTCGCCGTCTGCGAGCAGACCGAGGATCCCGCCGAGGCGAAAAAGCGCGGCGGCCGTTCGGTCGTGCGCCGCGATGTCGTGCGCCTGGTGACGCCGGGCACGATCACCGAGGAGACGCTGCTCGACGCCGGGCGCAGCAATTATCTCGCGGCCCTCGCCCGCTCGCGTGGCACCGGCGACCATGGCGCGGACCGCCTGGCGCTCGCCTGGGTCGACATCTCGACCGGCGAGTTCCGAGTCGCCGAGACCGATGCCGCGCGCCTTTCGGCGGATCTGGCGCGCGTCGATCCGCGCGAGCTGCTCGTCCCGGATTCGCTCTTCGCGGACGAGACCATGCGCGATCTCGTGCGGGCCCTGCCCGCCGGCGCAACACCGCTTCCCGCCGCCTTCTTCGACGGCGCCACGGCGGCCGGCCGCCTCGCCGCCTATTTCGGCCTCGGCACGATCGACGGTCTCGGCGCCTTCTCGCGCGTCGAACTCCAGGCCGCGTCGGCGGTGCTCGCCTATGTCGAAAAGACGCAGATCGGCGAGCGTCCGCCGCTGGCGAGACCGCTTCGCGAAAGCGACGGCGACGTCATGCTCATCGATGCGGCGACGCGGGCCAATCTCGAACTCGTCCGCACGCTCGCCGGCGAGCGGCGCGGCAGCCTGCTCGCCGCCATCGACCGCACCGTCACGGGTGCCGGTTCCCGCCTGCTGGTCGGCCGTCTTTCGAGCCCCTCGACCGATCCGGACGCGATCGGCCGGCGCCTCGATTCGATCGACTTCATGCTCGATCTCGGCCCGGCCCGCGCGAAGGTCCGCGCCATGCTCGCCTCGGGGCCTGACCTGACGCGCGCGCTGTCGCGCCTGATGCTCAACCGCGGCGGCCCGCGTGATCTCGCGGCGATCGGGGCCGGCCTCGCAGCGGCGCGCAGCCTCGCCGCCTTCCTGGAGCGGTCCGGATCCGGCCTGCCGGACGAGATTCTGGCGGTTGCGGCCGACCTCGCCGCGGCGCCGGCGGCGCTCGCCGGGCGGATCGCGGCCGCGCTGGACGACGAATTGCCCCTGCTGCGGCGCGACGGCGGCTTCGTGCGGGCCGGCTTCGACGACGAGCTCGACGCGACGCGGGCGCTGCGCGACGAGAGCCGGCAGGTGATCGCCGGCCTGCAGGGCGGCTACGCTGCCGAGACCGATATCCGCGCGCTCAAGATCCGGCACAACAATGTGCTCGGCTATTTCATCGAGGTGCCGCAGCAGCACGGCGAGCGGCTGCTCGGCGCGGATTTCGCCGGTCGCTACATCCATCGCCAGACCATGGCCGGCGCGATGCGCTTCGTGACCACGGAACTGGCGGAACTCGAGGCGCGCATCGCCTCGGCCGGCGACCGGGCGCTCGCCATGGAATCCGCGATCTTCGACGCACTGCTCGCCGATGTCGCCGCGGAGGCGGAGCCGATCCGCCGCGCCGCCGAGGCGCTTGCCGTGCTCGATCTCGCCGCGGCGCTCGCCGAGCTGGCGGACAGCGAAGGCTGGAGCCGGCCCGCCATCGACCGCTCGCTCGCCTTCGAGATCGAGGCCGGCCGCCATCCGGTGGTCGAGCAGGCGCTGAAGGCGCAGCACGCCGATCCCTTCGTCGCCAATGATTGCCGGCTCGGCTCTGCCGAAGCGGAGGCCGGGCGGATCTGGCTCGTCACCGGCCCGAACATGGCGGGCAAGTCGACCTTCCTGCGCCAGAACGCGCTGATCGCTGTCCTTGCCCAGGCAGGGTCCTATGTCCCGGCACGATCCGCCCATATCGGCGTCGTCGACCGCCTGTTCAGCCGCGTCGGCGCCGCCGATGACCTCGCGCGGGGCCGGTCGACCTTCATGGTCGAGATGGTCGAGACCGCGTCGATCCTCAACCAGGCGAGCGCGCGCTCCCTCGTCATCCTCGACGAGATCGGACGCGGCACGGCAACCTTCGACGGCCTCTCCATCGCCTGGGCGGCGATCGAGCATCTCCACGCCGTCAACCGCTCGCGCGGCCTCTTCGCCACGCATTATCACGAGCTGACCGCACTCTCGCAGCGCCTGCCGCGGCTCGACAATGTCACGGTGCGGGTCAAGGAGTGGGAGGGCGACGTCGTCTTCCTGCACGAGATCGTCGCCGGTGCCGCCGACCGCTCCTATGGCATCCAGGTCGCCAAGCTGGCGGGATTGCCGCCTTCGGTCGTCGCGCGGGCCCGCGACGTGCTCTCGCGGCTCGAGGAATCCGATCGCCGCACGCCGGCCGCGACTCTGATCGACGATCTGCCGCTGTTCGCGGCGGCACTGGCGAAGCCGGCGGCGGGTTCCTCCGCGGCTGCGGCGCCGGCCGAGGATCCGCTCGGCGTCGCGCTCGACGCCATCGCGCCGGACGATCTGACGCCGCGCGAGGCGCTCGAAGCGCTCTATCGGCTGAAGACGCTGCGAGCCGGGCCACCGCCCAAGGTTGCGCGCGGCTGAAGGCGTCGTCTTCGGTGTCGGCGGCCCTATGCTTGGAGGCCGACAACCACTAAGTTCGCCCCCACATTTGCCAATGTGGATATCGCCTGACCGATGATCCGTTCCGACTCCGCTCTGGTCGACCGCGACGAACTCGCGGCCGAGCTCGAGACGATCGCCACCCATACCGACAAGTCCAAGCTGCGCGGCGCCGTGCTGGCGCGCCTCAAGGACGTCATGCGCAAGGGCCGGCAGCGCGCGGAGCAGGATCTGCTCGCCGGCGGCAAGGGCAGCGTCTGCGCCCGGCGCCTGTCCGACATGGTCGATGAACTGATCGGCGCGATCTTCCACCTCGCCGTCCGCCACGTCTATCCGGCGCAGAACCCCTCCTCCGCGGAGCGCATGGCGCTCGTCGCCGTCGGCGGCTATGGCCGCAGCATGCTGGCGCCGGGGTCCGACATCGATCTCCTCTTCCTGCTTCCCTACAAGCAGACGCCCTGGGGCGAGAGCGTGGTCGAGTTCGTGCTCTACATGCTCTGGGATCTCGGGCTTAAGGTCGGCCACGCGACACGCAATGTCGACGAGTGCATCCGCCTGTCCGGCGGCGACATGACGATCCGCACGGCGATCCTCGAAGCGCGGTTCCTGTGGGGCGACGAGAAGCTCTTCGCGCAGCTCACCCAGCGCTTCGACGAGCAGGTGGTGAAGAACACGGGCCCGGCCTTCATCGCGGCCAAGCTCGCCGAGCGGGACGAGCGGCACCGCCGCCAGGGTGCCTCGCGCTATGTCGTCGAGCCGAACGTCAAGGAAGGCAAGGGCGGGCTCCGCGACCTGCACACGCTGTTCTGGATCGCGAAATATTTCTATCGCGTCCGTTCAGGCGATGCGCTGGTCGAGGCGGGCGTCTTCTCACGCTCCGAGCTCGCTCTGTTCCGGAAGAGCGAGGAGTTCCTGTGGTCGGTGCGCTGCCACCTGCACTTCCTGACCGGACGCGCCGAGGAGCGGCTCTCCTTTGATCTCCAGCGCGAGATGGCGGTCCGCCTCGGCTACACCTCGCATCCGGGTCTCAAGGATGTCGAGCGCTTCATGAAGCATTACTTCCTCGTGGCGAAGGACGTGGGCGACCTGACGCTCATCTTCTGCGCCGCGCTGGAGGAGGAGCATGCCAAGGCGACGCCGGGGCTGAACCGCTTCTTCGGCTTCGCGCCGCGCCGCCGCGTCAAGAAGATCCCCGGCTCGACGGATTTCGTCGTCGATCATGACCGCATCAACATGGCGAAACCGGACGTCTTCGAGCGCGATCCGGTCAATCTGATCCGCCTCTTTCACCTCGCCGACAAGCACAACCTCGCCTTCCATCCCGACCTGATGAAGGCGGCGACGCGGTCGCTGAAGCGCATCGACGGCAAGCTGCGTGAGGATCCGACGGCCAACAAGCTGTTCCTGGAACTGCTCGCCTCGCACAACCAGCCGGAAATCGTGCTGCGCCGGATGAACGAGGCCGGCGTGCTCGGCCGCTTTGTGCCGGATTTCGGCAAGGTCGTCGCGATGATGCAGTTCAACATGTATCATCACTATACGGTCGACGAGCACCTGATCCGCTCCATCGGCGTCCTCGCCTCGATCGAGCGGGGCGAGCGCGCCCAGGATCATCCGCTGGCCAACAGCCTGATCCCGAACATCCAGGATCGCGTCGTCCTCTATGTCGCGATGCTGCTGCACGACATCGCCAAGGGCCGGCCGGAGGATCATTCGATCGGCGGCGCCCGCGTTGCGCGCAAGCTCGGGCCGCGGCTCGGCCTCTCGCCGGCGCAGACCGAGACCGTCGCCTGGCTCGTCGAGAACCACCTCGTCATGAGCATGGTCGCGCAGTCGCGCGATCTCGGCGACCGCAAGACGATCCAGGACTTCGCGGCCGTGGTGCAGAGCCTCGAACGTCTCAAGATGCTGCTGATCCTGACGATCGCCGATATCTCCGCGGTCGGCCCCGGTGTGTGGAACGCCTGGAAGGGGCAGCTGCTGCGCACGCTCTATTACGAGACGGAACCGCTTCTGACCGGCGGCCACAGCCAGATCTCGCGCGACAAGCGCGTCGCCGCTGCGCGGGCGGAACTCGCCCAGGCGCTGGAGAACTGGCCTGCCGCCGAGCGCGAGGCCTATCTGGAGCGGCACTATCCGGCCTATTGGCTGCGCGTCGATCTCCCGCGCAAGATCGCCCATGCGGAGCTCCTGCGCGCCGCCGATGCCGAGGGACGGACGCTCGCGACCTCCGTCGCGGTGCGCGCCTTCGAGGGCGTCACCGAGATCACGGTCTTCGCGCCCGACCATCCGCGCCTGCTCTCCCTGATCGCCGGCGCCTGCACCGCTGCGGGCGGCAACATCGTCGACGCGCAGATCTTCACGACCGGCGACGGAAGGGCGCTCGACACGATCGTGCTGCAGCGCGAGCTTGAGTCCGACGAGGAAGAACTGCGGCGCGGCAAGAAGGTCAGCACCCTCATCGAGGACGCGCTGTCGGGCACCGTGGCCCTGCCGGAGGCGATCGCCAAGAAGGCCAAGCCGCGGGCCAAGATCAAGGCGTTCACGGTCAAGACGCAGATCCTGATCGACAATTCCTGGTCGAACCAGTTCACCGTGATCGAGGCGTCCGGCCTCGACCGGCCCGGCCTCCTGTTCGACCTGACCCGCTCGATCTCGGATCTGAACCTGAACATCGCCTCGGCGCATGTCGCGACCTTCGGTGAGCGGGCCGTCGACGTGTTCTATGTCACCGATCTGATGGGCCGGAAGGTCACCAACGCCGCCCGCGAAGCGAATATCCGCCGGCGCCTGCAGCAGGCCTTCGAGGGCGAGGCGGCCGCGGAGAAGACATCCGTCCGCCGGACCGGCTGAGGCCGATGTCGCTGGCGCGCAACTTTGCGACGGTCGCCAGCTCGACAATGTCGAGTCGGCTGATCGGCTTCGTGCGCGACATGTTCATGGCGGCGGCGCTGGGCACGGGGCCCGTCGCCGACGCCTTCCTCGTCGCCTTCCGCCTGCCCAATCTCTTTCGCCGGCTCTTTGCCGAAGGCGCCTTCACGGCGGCCTTCATCCCGCTCTTCGCCCGCAGCCTCGAAGAGCAGGGCGAGGTAAGCGCGCATAAGTTTGCCGGCGAAGTATTGGCCGTGCTGGCGCTGACGCTGCTGATCGTGACGATCATCGGCGAAATCTTTATGGCGCAGCTCATCGCCGTGATCGCGCCGGGCTTCGCGGCGGATCCGACGAAGTTCGCGCTCGCGGTTCTGCTGACGCGGATCGCCCTGCCCTATCTCGCACTGATCTCGCTGCTGGCCTTCTATAGCGGCGTGCTGAACGGCCATGGCCGCTTCCTCGCCGCCGCCATCGCGCCGGCGCTCCTGAACGTCGTCCTGGTCGCCGCGCTCGCCTATGTGCTGCTCAACGGTCTCGAAAATACCGAACAGGCCGGCTTGCTGCTCTCCGGCGCGACGCTGCTCGGCGGTCTCGCGCAGCTCGGCCTCGTCATCGCGGCGACGCGGCGGGCCGGCATCGCGCTGCCGCTGTTGCGGCCGCGCCTGACGGCAGGCGTCCGCCGTCTCGTCGCCCTCGCCGTGCCCGGCATCGTCGGCGGCGGCGTCACGCAGATCAATATCGTCATCGGCACGATTATCGCTTCCTTCGCGCCGGGCGCGATCGCGGTCCTCGGCTATGCCGATCGGCTTTATCAGCTGCCGCTCGGCATTGTCGGCGCGACCATCGCCGTCGTCGTCCTGCCGGAGCTGTCGCGGCATTTGCGCGCCGGCCGGTTCGACGAGGCGGCAGATGTGCAGAACCGCAGCCTCGAATTCGCCATGGCGCTGACACTCCCCGCCGCCATCGGCCTCGTCGTGCTGGCCGAGCCGATCGTGCGGGTCATCTATGAGCGCGGCGTGTTCGACGCGGCCGATACGGTGGCGACCGCGCGCACACTCGCCGGCTTCGCGCTCGGCCTGCCGGCCTTCGTGCTGATCAAGGTCTTTTCGCCCTGCTTCTTCGCCCGCGAGGACACGAAGACGCCGATGTGGGTGGCCGCGATCGGCGTCGTGATCAATACGGCCGGCTCGATCCTTCTGTTTGCGTCCATGCAGGAGCTCGGCATCGCGCTCGCCACCTCCTGCGCCGCGGCCGTCAACGCGGCCCTGCTCGGCGTGATCCTCGTGCGGCGCGGCCAGCTGGCCGCCGACCGGCGTCTGCGGCGCGCGCTGCCGCTGGTGATCAGCGCCGCGCTGGTCATGGGGGCGGCGATCCACGCCGGCGCGCTCGTTGCCGATCCCTGGCTGCGATCGGGGCGCAGCCTTCCCGCAGCGGCGGCGCTGGCCGCGATCTGCATCGGTGGGCTGGCCGTCTATGCGCTGCTGTGCCGGGTCACCGGCGTCGTCGATTTCGGCGCGCTCGCGCGGAGCCTCCGCGGTCGCCGCGGCTGACGCTTGCGCATGGCCGTGCGGCGCGCGATAAGGCGCGCGCAAAACGGGATTTCTCCATGACCGACTTCCAGCCGCGCGTCTTCTCGGGTGTCCAGCCCTCGGGCAATCTGCATCTCGGCAATTATCTCGGCGCGATCGTCAATTTCGTCGCGCTGCAGGAGAGCCATGACTGCATCTATTGCGTCGTCGACATGCATGCGATCACGGTCTGGCAGGATCCGCGTGAGCTCTCGCGCCAGATCCGCGAGGTGACCGCCGCCTTCGTCGCCTCCGGCATCGATCCCGTGAAGCACATCGTCTTCAACCAGAGCCAGGTCTCGGTCCATGCCGAGCTTGCATGGGTGTTCAACTGCGTCGCCCGCATCGGCTGGATGAACCGGATGACGCAGTTCAAGGACAAGGCCGGCAAGGACAAGGAGAACGCCTCGCTCGGTCTCCTCGCCTATCCGAGCCTGATGGCGGCCGACATCCTCGCCTACAAGGCGACGCATGTTCCGGTCGGTGAAGACCAGAAGCAGCATCTCGAGCTGACGCGCGACATCGCCCAGAAGTTCAACAACGACTTCTCGGAATCGATTGCCGCGCATGGCTTCGGCGATGCCTATTTCCCGATCACCGAGCCGCTGATCACGGGGCCGGCGACGCGCATCATGTCGCTGCGCGACGGTACCAAGAAGATGTCGAAGTCGGATCCGTCCGATTATTCGCGCATCAACCTGACCGACGACGCCGATGCGATCGCGCAGAAGATCCGCAAGGCCAAGACGGATGCCGACGCCCTCCCCTCCGAGGTCGACGGCCTCAAGGGGCGGCCCGAGGCGGACAATCTGGTCGGCATCTATGCGGCGCTGGCCGGCACGACCAAGCAGCAGGTGCTCGACACGTTCGGCGGCCGCCAGTTCTCCGAGTTCAAGCCGGCGCTCGGCGAACTCGCCGTGTCGCGCCTCGGCCCGATCGGCGAGGAGATGCGCCGCCTGATGCAGGACCCCGGCCATATCGACGCCATCCTCGCCGCCGGCGCCGCGCGTGCCGAGGCGATCGCGCGTCCCGTCATGGACGGCGTCAAGGACGTGGTCGGCTTCATTCGGCGCAACTGATGCCGCCCTTCGCCTTGCGGGCCGACGCGCCGGGTGGCAGCATCGCACCATGCTGAAGCGCAGAAGCACCGAGGCGGGCCACAGGCGCAAGTTCCTGGCGCTGATCGACGACAGCCCGGAATGCTCGCGGGCCGTCGTCTATGCGGCGCGCCGCGCGGAGCGCACCAGCGGCGCGCTCGCCCTCCTCTATGTCATCGAGCCGTCCGGCTTCCAGCATTGGCTCGGCGTCGAGAGCATCATGCGCGCCGAAGCGAGCGAGGAAGCGGAAGCGACGCTCGCCCGCTTCGCCGATCTCGCGCGGCGCCATGGCTCGGTCGAGCCCGAACTCGTGGTCCGCGAGGGTACGCCGGGCGAGCAGATCGCCGCGCTCATCGGCGAGGACGAGGACATCGCGATCCTCGTCCTGGCCGCCGGCATGGACAAGGAAGGTCCGGGACCGCTGGTCCAGTCGATCGCCGGCCGTCTCGCCGGCACCTTCCCGGTTCCGATAACCATCGTGCCGGGCGCCCTGACGGACGAAGACATCGCCGCGATCGCCTGACCCAAACGACGAAGGGCGCCAGAGGCGCCCTTCGCTTTGAGAAGCCGGTGGCGAATGCGCCTTACTTCTTCTTCGCGCCGGTCTCGTCCTGGACGATCTCGAAGGTGATGTTGCGGCCGTGCTGGCGGGTATAGAACACGCGCCAGCCATTCTCGAACGGCGTCGGGACCGCGGTGCCGATCAGGCCCTCGACCGTCGGGTCGCCATTGGAGACGTGGATGCCGGTGATCTCGTTGTCGCCGTCGTTCTGGAAGCCTTCGGCCGAGGCGAGGGCCTCGTCGATGGTCGCCATGTCGTCGCGGCCCTGGCTCAGGAAGCGGACCGGATCGGGCGTGCTCGCCTTGGCGTAGTCCGCCGTGACGTCGACGATATAGCCGGAATCGAAGGCGTTGCGCTGCATGTGCA
>Ga0209935_1005065_pt1 | contig 11478 bp, 7 predicted proteins | sample ThiBio_1000_plan_2_FD_183958 | JGI IMG/M metagenome (GOLD analysis project Ga0209935, IMG submission 183958) | Wastewater bioreactor microbial communities from Cape Town, South Africa - Thiocy_cont_1000_plan (SPAdes) | ecosystem: Engineered > Bioreactor > Thiocyanate-remediating >... | reverse complement strand
GCGGTTGGTATGGCGCCAGGTAATACTATGATTGAAAACTTCCTCGACGTACACGGACTTCTTCCGGCGAATACGTCAAAGACTGATGTATACGTGGTGGTAATTGGCGATGCGCTCGATGATGCGCGCTGCGTTGCTTATGAACTTCGCCAAGGCGGCCTGAACGTAGAGGTTGATATTACCGGGCGAAAGCTCGACAAGCAGATTAAGACCGCGGTAAAGAAAAGCATCTCGCACCTCCTGTTTATTGGTGCACAAGACGCCGAGTCTGGCCAGTACTCACTCAAGAACGTGGACGACGAAACCGAAGAAAAGCTTTCCTCGGAACAGATTATCGAAAAACTTCACGCCTAACGCCGCAAACTTGCCAGCCCCCTTCACCTCTGTTATACTGGGTGTAATATGAAGACGACTGTAAAAAACCTATCCGAGACCAAAGTAGAATTAACTATTACACTTGATGCCGCTGCATTGGCTGACGCCGAAAAAGTTGCACTCGTAAAGCTGAGCAATACTGTAAAAGTACCTGGCTTCCGCCAAGGTAAAGTCCCTGCAAGCGTTGCTGCGAAGCATGTAAACCCTCAAGCACTCCAAGAGCAACTTCTTGACGATGCAATTAGCAAGGCTGTTGCTGAAGCATTCTTGGCTGAAAAGATTCAAGCCCTCGACCGTCCATCGGTCGACATTAAAAAGTATGTTCCTGGCGACCTTCTTGAGTTCACTGCAGAAGTCGATGTTCTGCCACCGGTGAAGCTTGGTGACTACAAGAAGCTTGGTGTAAAGGCCGAAAAGGTAACTGTGAAAAAAGAAGACATCGCTGATGTCATTGACCGTATGCGCGCAGGCTTTGCTGAAAAGAAAGAAGTCGAGCGTGCTGCGAAAGATGGCGATGAGACAGTTATTGATTTCGTAGGCAAGAAGGGCGATGTGCCATTCGATGGCGGTACGGGCACCGACTACACCCTCAAGCTTGGTTCTGGTCAGTTTATTCCTGGATTTGAAGAAGGTATTGTTGGCCACAAGGCAGGCGAGACATTCGACCTTGAACTTTCTTTCCCTGAAGACTACCACGCAAAAGACCTCGCAGGCGAGAAGGTGACGTTCACAACTACTCTTAAGAAGGTTGTCGAACTCGTACTTCCTAAGGAAGATGACGAGCTTGCAAAGAAAGCTGGTGACTTCAAGACACTCGACGAGCTTAAGGCTGATATCGAGCGCGAAATTACCACCCAAAAAGAACGCGAAGCGGGTGACAAGCTTAAGGACGACCTGATTGCGGCGCTTATCGAAAAGAGTGAAGTACCTGCGCCAGAAGTACTCGTTGCAGACCAAATGCGTTCTATCGAACAAGATTTCTCACAAAACCTCATGTACCGTGGTGTTGACCTGCACACCTACCTAGAAGCGAATAACTTCAAGGATGAAGACGACTGGCGTGAAAAAGAAGTGAAGCCGACTGCGGTAAAGCGCACTCAGGCTGGGCTCGTGCTTAATGAACTTAGCAAGGCCGAGAATATCGACGCGACCGACGCGGAAATTGACGAGCATGTTGAAATTCACAAGCGTCAGTACGCAAACAACCCAGAAGTTTTGAAGCAATTCGAAACACCGGAGGTTCGCCGCGATATCGCCAACCACTACATTACTGAAAAGACTATCGAGCGACTTGTCGAACTTAACGGCGGCAAGGTTACTCCACACAACTAATCTGCGCGAACATATAATTAGCACTCACTTGACCTGAGTGCTAATTTTTATGTACAATAGGTACTAGAAAAGAGGTGTATATGACCGGACCTAAAAATTATCTTGTTCCTACGGTGATTGAAAAATCTCACGATGGTGAGCGAGCGTTTGATATTTACTCGCGACTCTTAAAAGATCGTATTATCTTTTTGGGTGAAGAGGTGAATGAGCATACCGCAAACATTGTAATTGCGCAGCTTCTGTACCTTGCGTATGAAGACCCGAAGAAAGACATCAAGCTCTACATTAATAGTCCTGGTGGGAGCGTCTACGACGGCCTTGGTATTTTCGACACCATCCAGGCAATTGCTCCAGACGTGCAAACCGTCGGTATTGGACTTCAGGCAAGTATGGGCGCCTTCCTGCTTTCAAGCGGTACCAAGGGGAAGCGCTTCGCACTCCCGAATAGCCGTATTATGATTCACCAGCCATCGAGCGGCACCCAGGGGAAGATTAGCGATCAAGAGATTACACTTCGCGAAGGTCTCTTTTTGAAGCAACGTCTTAATGAAATCCTTGCGAAGAACACTGGTCAAAAACTTTCTAAAATTGAGAAAGATGTTGATCGTGACTTCTGGATGAGTGCCAAAGAGGCCAAAGACTACGGCATTATCGACGAGATTATCACAAAAGCCTAACTGAATAGGGAAGCATAAGTGGTATAATTCCTCTAGTTATGCCACATAGTCCTGTACACGTATCTGCAAAAAAGAAATCTTTGAAGAAAAAAATCGACATTCATCCGTATACCGGGTTTGATCGATTGGTATTATTTGTTTCTGTGCTCTATCCTTTGAGCGCAATCCCTCAAATCATCGCTGTCTTTAGTGGTCGCACCGAAGGTGTGTCAGTACTTTCTTGGATGGTGTTCTTGGTATGTTCTGCGCTCTTCTTTACCTACGGGCTTCGTCGCAAGGTGCCCCCGATGATTGCCGCAAACTCAATTTGGGTGGTGATGGATGCGCTCGTGATTATCGGTATCTTCATGAATGGGGCGGTGAGCTGGTTTTAAGAAGCGCTCATGGTAGCATTTCAGGTTGCGTTGATTTATTTTAAGGCATAGTAATGACTGAGTTCTCACCACTTAAAGGATTCTCCGACGCACGCGCAGTGCAGCGGCTTAATCTTCAGCAGGCCCGAACCCTAGGGTATCAGAATCCGGAAGATCTCTACGACCCTCACAATATTCGCCTCGTATGGCGACAAATGAAACTCTTAAAACAAAATCCTCAAAACTATGAAGGGGCGTTCTTCGATAACTGGATGGCGGGGTATGTGCGTACCGCGGAATGGACAATCGACGACGAGATCCCATTTAGTTCCGATATTGCTCGGGGTAGATTGAGGGAGCTGCAAGAAAGTGGCATGAGTATTGATCCGCTGCACAAACTAGGCGTAAGCGCATTGATTGTCAGTAACCGTCTTGATGAAGATATGCAGTACGACGTCGTAGAGCAATTACTTGATCGCGCGATTGACAGGGGTATTGCCCTTGGAAATAGGGCAGTGAATATAGTAGTGACCGAGCCGGATCCAATCCTTGAAGCCGTGCGAGATCACGGGTTTCTCGCAACCGGTCGCATCGCAGACTATCCAGGGAGTACGAGGACTCGTCGTCTTTATACAAAACCCCTTGACTCGTAGCCTAAAAACGTGCACAATGGGTACTAAGAAGTAGTGTAGCCCTGGGTGTCTGTGCCCGCGAGAAAGTACAGATTATCGCAAAAACGAATGTGGCAGTTCGCGAATGCACCAGAGGTTAAGGGAATCTTCGGCGCCAAAGAAAACCCTTATATTAAACCCAATTAATTATTGCGAGGTCCATTTATATATGGCTGGTACGAAAAGTACGAACACCAAGCGTGTGTTTTTCACTAGTGATGACACAGCACTCCCACTACCAAACTTAATTCAGCACCAACGCGAAAGTTGGAAAGACTTTATCGAGACAGGTCTCGGCGAAATCTTTGCAGAGCTTAACCCAATCGATGACTACACCGGCCAAAAGCTGGCGCTTCGTTTTGGTAAATACGCATTCCAAGAGCCTAAGAACTCTGAAGTGCACGCAAAAGAAAACAACCTTACCTTCGATGCTCCACTTCACGCGATCGTAGAGCTTACCAACAAGGTAACTGGTGAAGTAAAAGAACAAGAGATCTACCTTGGTGACTACCCATGGATGACCGACCGCGGTACATTCATTATCAACGGTACCGAGCGTGTGGTTGTGTCTCAGCTTATTCGTTCTGCAGGTGTATTCTTCACCGCCGATCGCGCTGCGACTCGTAACTTCTATGGTGCGAAGCTTATCCCGGGCCGTGGTGCATGGCTTGAATTCGAGACCGCTTCAAACGGTGCAATCTACGTAAAGATCGACCGCCGTCGCAAGCTTCCTGTAACCACCCTTTTCCGCGCCCTTGGCTACAACAAGACAAGCGAAATTAAGTCTCTCTTTGACGACATTGACACCGGTGAAGTAAAGTACCTCGACGCAACTCTCGATAAGGACCCAGCGCGTGGAACTAACGAAGCACTCATCGAAGTGTACCGCCGTCTCCGTCCAGGTGACCTCGCAACCGTTGACAACGCACGTTCAATGATTGAGCGTATGTTCTTCGACTTTAAGCGTTTCGACTATTCTCGTGTCGGTCGTTACAAGCTTAACCAACGCCTTGGCCTCGAAGTTGCAAACACTACCGAAAACCGCGTATTCCAGGTTTCAGACCTCATTGCGATCGTTCGTGAAGTGATTCGCCTTAACAACACTCAAGAAGACGCCGACGACATCGACGCACTCTCAAACCGCCGCGTGAAATTGGTTGGTGAGCTTGTAGCTCGTCAATTCCGCGTTGGTATGCTCCGCATGCAGCGTAACGCGATGGACCGTATGTCAATGTCTGACATCGAAACTGTCACTCCATCTCAGCTTATTAACGCTCGTCCAGTGGTTGCTGCGGTTCGCGAATTCTTCGCAAGCTCACAGCTTTCACAACTTATGGACGAAACTAACCCACTTGCAGAGCTCGCTCACAAGCGTCGTCTATCTTCAATGGGTCCTGGTGGTCTCTCACGTGAGCGCGCCGGCTTCGACGTTCGTGACGCCCACCCAACTCACTACGGTCGTCTTTGTGCAGTGGAAACACCAGAAGGTGCGAACATTGGACTCGTGCTTAACCTCGCAGCCTACGCTCGTGTGAACGAGTACGGCTTTATCGAGACTCCTTACCTCAAGGTAAAGGACGGTAAGGTAACCGACGAAGTAGTCTACCTCGATGCCTCACAAGAAGCAGTTGAAGTGATTGCTGACGCGGGTGCTGAGCTTAACGATAACGGTACTTTCCGCGACGAGCGTGTATCTGCACGTAACGGTCTGCTTCCAGAGCAAGTTGACGCATCAGAAGTGACTTACATGGACGCTGCGCACAAGCAAATTCTTGGTTCAACCGCATCACTCGTGCCTTTCGTTGAAAAGAACCGTGTTGACCGTTCACTCATGGCCTCAAGCATGCAGAAGCAAGCTGTGCCACTTCTTCAGCCACAATCTCCAACTGTGGGTACTGGTATCGAAGAAGAAATCGCTCGTAACACCAGCCAACTTATCGTTGCAGAAGCAGACGGTGAGGTTGTAAAGGCTGACGGTAACAGCGTTGAAGTGAAGTACAAGGATGGCGTGAAGTCATACGAACCTGTTCACTTTATTAAGTCAAACGACGACCGCTCAATTAACCAAAAAGTACGCGTAAACCGCGGCGACAAGGTTAAGGCTGGCGACATTCTTATCGAAGGTGCGTCTGTTGCAGATGGTGAAATTGCACTTGGTAAGGACCTTCTCGTGGCCTTCATGCCATGGAACGGTTACAACATGGACGACGCGATCGTACTTTCACGAAAGCTCGTACAAGACGACACCCTGACAAGCGTGAACATCAAGGACTACACTGTTGAAGTTCGTGAAACCAAGCTTGGTCCAGAAATCGTGACTCGTGACATTCCAAACGTATCAGAAGAATCACTTCGCCACCTCGACGAAAATGGTATCGTACAACTCGGTTCTGAAGTAAAGGCCGGTGACGTACTCGTAGGTAAGATTACTCCAAAGGGTGAGCAAGAGCTCAGCTCTGAAGAGCGCCTTCTTCGCGCTATCTTCGGTGAAAAGGCTAAGGATGTACGTGACACCTCACAACGCATGAACAATGCAGGTGGTGGTAAGGTTGTGGGCGTAAAGATCTTCTCACGCGAAAACGGTCACGAACTCAAGGCTGGTGTGCTTATGCAAATCCAGATCTTCGTTGCACAGTTCCGCAAGATCTCTGTAGGTGACAAGCTTGCAGGCCGTCACGGTAACAAGGGTGTGGTTGCACGTATTCTTCCTGAAGAAGACATGCCATTCCTCGAAGACGGTACTCCTGTCGACGTAGTCCTTAACCCACTTGGTGTCCCGAGCCGTATGAACATTGGTCAGCTTTTCGAAACTCACCTTGGTATGGCAGCACGCGCACTTGGGTACAAGGTTGCAACACCTCCATTTAACGGTATTTCTGACGAGACTATCTCAAACGAGCTCGAAAAGGCTGGATTCGCCCGCGACGGTAAGAGTCAACTCTTTGACGGACGCACTGGTGAGGCCTTTGAGGAACGTACTACTGTTGGTGTGATGCACATGCTGAAGCTTCACCACATGGTGAGCGACAAGATTCACGCACGTTCAACTGGTCCTTACACAATGGTGACCCAACAGCCACTTGGTGGTAAGGCACAAAACGGTGGTCAGCGCTTCGGAGAGATGGAGGTGTGGGCACTTGAAGCATATGGTGCTGCGGCAACACTTCAAGAAATGCTTACTATTAAGTCTGACGACGTCTACGGACGTGCGAAGGCATACGAATCAATCATCAAGGACGAGCCAATCGTTGGTCCTAAGCTTCCTGAGTCATTCAACGTCCTCGTGAAGGAACTCCAAGGTCTCGGCCTTCGTGTTGACCTCATGGACGAATCTGAAGACGCAGTCGTTGACGCAGAACAAGTAATTGGAAGTGTCATTAACGGACAGCCTGTCGCTGCATCTGAAGTTGACCTTGGTGAAGAAGTTGAAACAATTCTCGATGAAGCTGATGCGGAAATGAACGATCTTGAAGAAGATGGTCTGAGCATCCAGGACATTGATGAAATTGACGAAGTAAAGGAGGAGGCGTAAATATGTCACGCGTCGTAACCAACAACAACGGCATCGCTGACTTTGACGCTATTCGTCTCAGCGTAGCAAGCCCTGAAGACATTCAGAAGTGGAGCTACGGTGAAGTCACAAAGCCTGAAACAATTAACTACCGTACTCAAAAGCCTGAGCGTGATGGTTTGTTCTGTGAGCGAATCTTCGGTCCAGTAAAGGACATTAACCCACACGACTCAAAGCTTAAGGGCGTACGTTCTCGTGAAGCTGCGGTCGACAAGAATGGTGACCTCGTTACCAAGTCAATCGTACGTCGCGAACGTATGGGTCACATTAGCCTCGCTGCGCCAGTTGCACACATCTGGTTCATGCGTGGTACTCCAAGCGCAATGTCATTGCTCCTTGGTATCACTGTTCGTAACCTTGAACGTATCGCATACTTTGCAACCTACGTAGTACTCAAGGCCGACGAAGAAACTCGCGACAAGTTCCTCGCGGACCTTGAAGCCGAAACCGAAGCTGGCCGTATGGCTATCAAGATGCGTTTCGAGAAAGAAGCTGAAGCTGAAACTGCCGACGTAAAGGCACTTGCTGAAGCGCAGACTCGTGAACTCAGCGACCTCGACGAAAGCTACGCTGTAAAGAAGGCACAACTCGAAAGTTTGACTGCAAAGTCACTCATGAGCGAAGTTGACTACCGTAACCTCCCAGAAGAATACCAAGACCTCATCGAGGTTGGTATGGGCGGCCAAGCGCTTAAGGCACTCCTCGACGACATCAACCTTGAAGCCCTCATTGTTGAACTTAGCGAAGAAGCTGAAGGTGCAAAGGGTCAACGCGAGAAGAAGCTCCTTAAGCGTCTTAAGGTACTTGAAGGTATGCACGCCGCTGGTATTGAACCAAGCAGCCTTACGCTTACCGTACTTCCTGTGATTCCTCCGGACCTACGTCCAATGGTGCAGCTTACTGGTGGTCGTTTTGCGACCTCAGACCTCAACGACCTTTACCGTCGTGTGATTAACCGTAACAACCGTCTTAAGAAGCTCATCGAGCTTAACGCGCCAGAAGTAATTCGTCGCAACGAAATGCGTATGCTCCAAGAAGCAGTTGACGCACTCGTCGACAACTCAGCGGCTCGCGGTGGACGTGCGGTCAACGCAACTGGTGGCCGTCGCCGTCTTAAGTCGATCTCTGACATGCTTAAGGGTAAGCAGGGTCGTTTCCGCCAAAACCTTCTTGGTAAGCGTGTAGACTACTCTGGTCGTTCAGTGATCGTGGTTGGTCCAAAGCTTAAGATCAACGAATGTGGTCTTCCGAAGCAAATGGCCCTCGAACTCTTCAAGCCATTCGTGATTAGCTGGTTGATTCGTGGCGAATACGCACACAACATCCGTTCAGCAACTCGTCTTATCGAAGCTGGCGATGCAGTAGTGTGGGACGCACTCGATGCAGTGATTGAAGGTAAGTACGTGCTCCTTAACCGTGCACCGTCACTTCACCGTCTTTCAATCCAAGCCTTCCAACCTCGCCTCGTTGAAGGTAAGGCAATCCAACTTCACCCACTCGTAGCAAACGGTTTCAACGCCGACTACGACGGTGACCAGATGGCAGTCCACCTTCCACTTTCACGCCAAGCTCAAGAAGAAGCGCGCACCCTTATGAGTGCAACTGCCAACCTTCTTAAGCCAGCTGATGGTGCGCCAGTGCTTTCAATCGGTCAGGACGTGGTGCTTGGTAACTACTACCTTACCTACAACAAGCCGAGTGCACAGAGCGACGTGGTAAAGCCATTCAGTTCTGTCTACGAAGCAGAAATGGCGTACGACAACGGTATCATCCAACTCCAAACTCCAATTCGCGTGTTTGCAAAGGGTGAAATCCGTAACACAACACTTGGACGTGTCTTCTTTAACGAAATTCTGCCTGCAGATTTCCCATACGACGACAACATCCAAAGCAAGAAGCAACTTAAGAAGGTACTTAGCCAGATCTTCAACCGCTACGGTGCTGAAGCAACTGCGCAAACTGCTGACCGCATGAAGGGTCTCGCATTCCGCTTTGCAACCACTTCAGCTGTGTCGACTGGTAAGGATGACTACATCCAATTCCCAGAAACCGACGAATTCATCGCCGAAGGTGACGCAAAGGTTACTCTCATCTCAGAACAATACGACCAAGGTCTTATTACTGAAGAAGAGCGTTACAGCCTTACAGTCTCAACCTGGCGTGGTGTAGTTCGCCAAATCACCGAGTTCCTCCAAACACAGCTTAAGGACATGGACACAAGTGTCTCTGTGATGGTCAACTCTGGTGCTCGTGGTGATATCTCTAACGTGCAGCTTGCAAGCGCCATGATTGGTATCATGGTGGACGCAACAAACCGTGAGATTGAGCTTCCAATTCGTTCAAGTTACAAGAAGGGTCTTTCAAGCCTTGAGCAGTTCGTGGCGACTCGTGGTTCACGTAAGGGTCTTATTGACACCGCGCTTAAGACTGCCGACTCTGGATACCTTACTCGCCGTCTCGTAGACGTGTCACAAGACGTGTTTACCGTAGAAGACGCAGCAGGTGACGATGATGGATTTACCATCTACCGCGCTGAAACTGAACTCACAATGATCGACTTCGGTAACCGTCTCTACGGACGTTACGCTGCTGAAGATATTGCGGGTCATGTGAAACAAGGTGAGTTGATTACTCGTGAGATTGCTAACGCGATTGAAGCTGATGCTGACATTAAGGAAGCAAAGATCATGTCAGTGCTTTCAACTAAGAACCTTCGTGGTGTGCCTCGTAAGAGCTACGGTATCGACATGTCGACTAACCAACTCGTTGACGATGCACAGCCAGTAGGTGTGATCGCCGCACAATCAGTCGGTGAGCCTGGTACACAGCTTACCCTCCGTACCTTCCACGCATCTGGTGTGGCGGAAAGCGACATCACCCAGGGTCTCCCTCGTGTGGAAGAGCTCTTCGAAGCACGTTCGCCAAAGGGTCAGGCATACGTTACCGAGGTAACTGGTGTGGTTGAAGCGTGGGAAGACGGCAAGAAGTACGTAGTACAAGTAACCCCTGAAGCCGGTCACGTTGAGCGTATCGCGCTTGAAGGTCGTACCGCAGGTGTAAAGAACGGCGCAAACGTAAAGGCTGGTGATGTACTTGCAACTGGTGAAAGCGAAAGCAAGCCAATCGTTTCACCATTCGACGGCGTCGTAGAGATTACTGACGAATTCGTCGTACTCGCTGCAAACGCTGGTGCACCAGTTCGCTACGAAGTTCCTGGCAACATGCAACTTCTCGTAAAGAGCGGTGACGTGGTTGAAGCAGGTGATCGTCTTACCGGTGGTTCACTCAACCTTCACGACCTCATGCGTCTTAAGGGTGTTGAAGCGACACAACGTTACATTGTGAATGAAGTGCTTCGCATCTACGCCGCGCAGGGTCAAGACGTTGCTGACAAGCACCTCGAGATCATCGTTCGCCAAATGTTCAGCCGTGTACAGGTTGAAGATCCAGGTGATGGTGAATTTGTAACAGGTGACATCGTGTCACGTGCTGCGGTTGTTGAAGCAAACATCGAGCTTGCTGCTGAAGGTAAAGAGCAAATCGCCTACACCCAACTGCTTCTCGGTATCACGAAGGTGTCAATCTGGTCTGATAGCTGGCTTTCAGCTGCATCATTCCAAGACACAACTCGCGTGCTGATTAACGCAGCGGTGAGCGGACGTTCTGACAACCTCCACGGTCTTAAGGAAAACGTGATCATTGGTCGCAAGATTCCTGTAGGTACCGGTGTGCACAGTGCGACCGCACTCGACACACTCGAAAGCGACGAAGAAGTCGTTGCGGACATCGAAGAAGATGTCGAACTCGCTGCCTAGTTTCTAGGTAACAAAGAAGAAGCCCCGCTTGGGGCTTTTTCTTTTGGGGTTGTGAAACTTGGGGTCGGGGAGTACAATCTGTGGCTATAGTAAAAGGAGCCGCGTATGTCAGTACTGCTTATTCCAGAACATCAACCAAATTTTCCTCTTGAAGATGTGAGCGATAAGAACGCGGTGCTATTTGAGCAGCTGCTTTTGGATCCTAATTATATTTTTACAATTCATGAGCTTGCAGAGCAGCACGTGACCGCGTTTAAGCTGGGCCACGCTACGATTCGTAGCCTTGCATGTCATTTACAAGAATGGTCAGCAGCAAATGGCGTTCAGCTATGGGGCAACACTGTACGAGGCCCTTTCATCAACGGTGAAGCCCGAAGTGCGCACTTTCTCAGAGAATATTCGCGTCAGTGGTGTAGTGAACACGATCCTTGCCCTAAGGGATGATACTACGTCTGCAATTATGGGTATCATGGATGAAGAAGAGAGCTTCACGGAGGAGATGCCAACAGCTGCAAAACTGATTCATTATGCAAGTGAGTTTTCACCTGATTTCGATAAAAGATTAGTCCTTTGGGGTGCCGCGCTAGAACGCAGTATCGATAGGGATATGATGGATATCGCAGCGTAGCTTTTATGCTTGCAACTTAACGGGGGCGGAGTATAGTTGAGGGATATGCAAGCTGG
>Ga0209935_1005063_pt1 | contig 11480 bp, 11 predicted proteins | sample ThiBio_1000_plan_2_FD_183958 | JGI IMG/M metagenome (GOLD analysis project Ga0209935, IMG submission 183958) | Wastewater bioreactor microbial communities from Cape Town, South Africa - Thiocy_cont_1000_plan (SPAdes) | ecosystem: Engineered > Bioreactor > Thiocyanate-remediating >... | reverse complement strand
AACGTCGATGATCAAGCAAACATCGACTACCGTTGAAGTTCTTCTTGCATTTACATGTATAATTTGTACTTGAAATATCAATACAGACACTATTTTTTGTGCACGGTTGTAACATGTTACATAGACTATTAGAAATATTACAATAAGTACCAGTGTAATTTGACATATTACATGAATTTGCAATAAAATGTTGACGAAGTTGAACAGGAGTAGTAGTAGATAGAGTCTCTAAATTTGAGGATGTTGTTGTTGATGATGTTGTTGTTGTTGATGTTGTTGTTGTAGATGTTGATGTTGTAGATGTTGATTTTGTTGATGTTGATGTTGTTGTTGTAGATGTTGATGTTGTAGATGTTGATTTTGTTGATGTTGATGTTGTAGATGTTGTTGATGATGTTGATGTTGTTGTTGATGTCGTTGAAGTTGTTGTTGTTGTTGTTGTTGTTGTTGTTGATGATGATACTAAACAAGAATGTTTGAAACAACAAATTTCATACAATGAATATTAATTAATCAAATTCACATTCTATTAAGTTCACTTTTATGCAATAAACTTTACTTTCAAGCGATTTTACTATATTAGAGACATTAAGGTAACACTTTTATAACTTATTGGAATTTCAACTGCTTTTGTGAAATTATCTTCTTGTTTTATTGAATGGAGAACCAATATCCGACGAAAAATTTATTAGTAATGACATCTGTCTATACAATATGATAATTTCTGCATAAACTGATATTCGTTTGTTTACTTTTATTTACAGTTGAAGTAATAAGAGTTGTGTTAAATGGAACTGTTTATCAGCACAAAGATATATCAACTATGATTATTTCCGGCAACATATTGTGAATATACGTATACATGGAGTGTTATCTATAAACGGCCCAAGTATTCGTAAATCCATTTGAAAGGATTTTAAAAAATGAAAATACATTATTCATCAAAAACTCTAATACCTATATTGGCCTTTTCAATATGATGCATGCAATACTACTAAATTGTTTGCATTTCCTATAGCAATAAAATGATGCGGGGTATGTATTGAATCACTATTTAATAAAGAGTCTTGCAGTATTACTTTAAAGACCACTACTATGGAGTAAAAAGTAAGAAACGTATGAAATCCTTCATGAAATTACAGGGATTTTTCAAAAATTTTCATTTATATTTTGATAGAAGAAAGTATGCTAATCTGTAGAACTAGTAGATGATTGATTTGAACAAGCACGTAATTCGATATCGTCGATAGCAAGATTATTTCCATCTCTATCTTTTTTCATTGAAATCATCAGTAAAATTACGGAAACATTCGGTGCTTTAAATGCGACACCATACTTCTTCCAAGTCATCGGGTTAGATTCTTCTATATCACCTGTAGAATTTTTTGCGATTGCGATCTCGTTAACTTGAAACAAAATATTTGGGTCGTTGCTATTATGTTCCGGTTTTCGAATATTCGTTAAATATGCTGAAAATTCATAGGACACTCCAACTGTGAGATTATCTACACGCTTTTTAAAGATCAGACTGTATTTATTGTTATCGTCTACATTAAGAACATACATATATCCATCTATATCATTTGCTGTATGATCAAATGCATTTTCATGCCAACTACTTCTGATTATTTGGCACTTTATTTGAAAAACAGTACTCTCCAGCATCCAGTTTACAATCGTTTTCCCATTCATGACCTGTTTTGAAGCCAAAATCACTAGCGTTCTTATTCAGAAATGTGGCTGAACCATTGCCAAATGTAATCGAAAACACCTTTGCTCCCGTTGCATTTTTATTATCAGGACAAAATCCAGTACATTCTAGACAAATAAATAAAAAAACCGACATCAGTATTTCTTCTTTATTTCAGTCATAAAACTTAAGAAACGTAGCATAATATGAACGAATAAAATCAGAACACTCTCAGCTACTTATATTATCTAATGCTCTTAAAATTAGAATTAGCAATACATTTGGTGTCCCTGAAATATAAGTATGCTAACTTCAATATTCTATTATAAGTTATAATTAATCATTATTGAATGACTTACCGACTAGCTTGATTTTAAAAAATATCAGAATCACTTGTAAAACTAGCAATCGTTTAGAGTCTAACATAATCTTTCTTTTACATCAAATTTTGAACGAAGAAATGTAGACGATAAAAATTATATTTTCTCTGCTGAACACTGATTCATATTCTCGTCGACAAACACAAAGAAACATGATATACATATATATTTTATTATTAAAAACTCAAAGAAAAAACAACATTTGAATATTGATATAACAAGAAAGAAAAACATAGTCTACCTAATCCGGAGCGCTAGAAACTCGGTTAGTAGGATGCTGCTCGTTTAAACCAATCTTATCCTTTCCAAATTCCCAAGCTGCAGGAACGAAATCATATAGAATTCGTACTGCAATCGGTGCTAATAAATGCAATGCTGCCGATAAACCTCCAAGTAAACCAACAAGTGTAGTTACAACAACAAGTAAATCCTTTCGAATACTAGCCGTATAACTGCATTCCGTCGGTTGACATTCTTGATAGTATTTCGAAAAATTTGTCATTGGATTCCATTTATTTACGAGTAATTCTTGTAGACAATCTCGAATTGTTAAATTTACAGGAAAAAGACTCATTTCAGCTAAACTACTATTCAGAGATTGAGGTCGAGGTATCGAACTATTCCAAACAACACCGTAAAAATTCACACTGGGCATTAAATCATAAATTAAATCGATACACGTTTCATTATAATAACATTCAAGTGTAGAATCTAATAAAGAATCAATCATATAACAACCAATATACCATCCTTGCACGGGTATTCGAGTTGTATTTTGTTGTAACATAATCTGTTCAGTACAACTAAATTGACTACTACATACACACGCACCATCATTATACGAACTGGAATAAACACCAACGTAACCTGAACTGTAGACGATATACGAATTCGTACCGAACATGTTACTTAATTGATCGTAACGTTTACTTATAAGAATTAAATCAATAGCACGAATAAATGAAACGGCCGTATCTGAAAACAAAAAATCTAATAAAAATCGAACTATAAACTACATAAAACTATACTTTGAACTAATGTATCGATGATAACTGATGTTTGAGAACTGAATTCATCAGAACTAAGAACAACAGATGAGACGAATTTCGATTGTGCAAACCGGTCAATAGCATCTTGAACAGTATTTTCTGCTAATTGACACATAGCTTCGAGAAATCGAAATTTTGGTAGAATTCCCCAATGCCAACTGCTCACGCCATACAAACTTGTGTCTTGCACAAAAATTAAATAATCAAACCAATTTGTTGATAAAAAATCTGATGAACATAATTGATGATATTCAGGTGTAAATGAAATAAACAACGATTGAGATAAAGCTATATTCGTACAAGGACATGTGATACGTTCATCAACACTTTTTTGAAATCGAAAATAATCGATTAGAGTCGGATTATTAATAGTTACAGTTTCTGTACTATAACGTAATGATGAATAAAATGTGAGAATAATAATTGAAAAAATAAATATGAGAATGTACAATCGAGTAGCCAATCGACCTTTTACAGTAGTTTGCTGATCATCAGTAGATTTCGCATAGAAATTTAATTCTAATAATTTTTTATAAACTCGAGTGCAGAGATCTTTTATGGCGAACAAATTCATTTCTAAGAGATATATCTCAGGAATGATGAAAAAGATTATCATTAGTATTATATAAGAAGTCTTCTAAAATCACTTGAGCATATAATGAATCTTTCATTATCATCAGTGGTGCAAAATTTTAATGAAAAATCTGCATGACATTCATTTGTTTACTGAGACTTCCTCATCACAGAACAAGTCAATTATTTACTATATTTATCAACATTGAAAAAAAAAGTTTTTCAAAGTCATCACATACTCTGTACGTGATTATATGCATTCATGCGGAGGCTTTAACGTTCTGAAAATATATGCGAATATAATATTTAATTAGCGTAGCGCGTAGTCGGGATTTTTGGGGTATATTTATATGAAAATGGAAAAGCAAATTATTTTCTACAGACGATCAGTCTAATTCTGTCTTCATAAGAGATTAATTAGGATGCTTTTCAAAAATATTTTCTATCGAAAATTAATTTTGACCTTAGTGCTTCACTTGATTGCAGGTACAAAGATGAAATAAAATAATTTCTTTTTTCTAATCAATTTTAAAAACATGTTTTCTTTTGGAATAGAGTCCAATTCCGTATGCATTGAGAATGAAACCGTTCTTGGACATGAGCTTTTCGTTATAACATTTGATGCTGGGCCAGAACATATTTCCAATAAGTCACCATTAGATTTTGGTTTTAACACAGATCTACCACCAGCTTTTACATCACCAACAAAGTTCCAAACATTCGGCATTTATAATAAGGTTCCTAATTACAAAGATTGGCATATAAATGCATTAGATCATACAGAAAATGATACTTACGGCTATATGTATCTGGTTGATTTCAATGAGACTAATACAATATTGTTTAATTTTACTGTGAATAATTTATGTGCAGGTTTGAACTATGAATTTTCAGTATATTTAGCAAATGTGTGGCATGCTGATTGGAAGACTAATGAGCCAAAAGTTCGTTTCAAAGTTCAAACTACAGTCGATGAATTCCAAGTACTTTCAAAATTCGATACGAATGAAATTGATGCGAAAGATAATATGACGTGGATAAAATATGGCCTTTCTTTTATTGCAACAAACGAATCGATTGACTTGTTGATGATATCAGACAGTCATGGAAACAGTGGAAACGATCTAGCTATTGACGATATTTCATTGCGTGTATGTTACTCTGGACATATTTCTTATTCATCAGAAGATTTTCTTACTGAAGAACTTGTCAAAGTATGTTATGATCATGATGTAATCGCGGGCAAGATATTATTGTTAATCACATTTGGCTCGGGTGTTGATAATCCTTCGAAAGAAACACCTTGTAGTTTTAATTTCAGCACATCTCATACGCAAATATTACTTCGTAAACTAATTCATGGAACGTTTACTATCGCTAATGAGGTATTTAATGATCATAAATTAGCACAGGCAGGTGCACTTGATCATACGATGGATGCAGATGACAATAAAGGATACATGATTATAATAGATTTGGATAAAAAGGGTGGTGAATTTTTCAGAACTACTTTTACTGAACTCTGTCTTGGAATACGCTATGAAGTCTCTGTATATATGGCTAATGTTGTTAAGAAAAGACAGAATTATCTTGAACCAAATATCCGTCTAGAGATTCGAACAACAACATCAGATGATCGTTTACTTGCTGAGTTACCTACACGCACAATAACTTCTGATGATGTAATGATTTGGCATAAACTTAATCTTTCATTTGTTGCATCAAGTAGTTCTGTCTTTTTCTTGATGATTTCTAATCCGACAGGCAACGAGATCAGTGGTAATGATTTAGCTATTGACGACATTCAATTAAAAGTTTCTGATAATGCACTTACCGATCCATTACTTTTATCTGTTACATTTGATTCAGGCACTAATCAATATTCGAATAAGTCAACATCATATTTCGGCTTTCGAACAACCTATGAACAAGTATTTGGACCTCCAATCATGACTGATCAATTTGCTTTGGTTAATAGTGTTCCAAATCATTCTGAATATAGTCAAATGTGGCATATAAATGCACACGATCATACACTGAACGATGGGAATGGTTATATGTATTTAGTTGATGCACCTGGATATACTACAACAATTTTTGAATACATGATCAATGCTTTATCCATTGGAGTTCACTATGAATTTTCAGCTTATTTAGCAAATCTATTTTTAAAACAATTTGGTGATCCCGTTAAGCCCTCTGTACTATTCGAAATTCGAAGTGCAACGAAAGAAAATCTTCTATTAGCACAATTATATACTGATGGCATTCCGGATTATGATGAAATGACTTGGCTGAAATATAGTCTTTCATTTATTGCAACTAGTCATACCGTAATGTTACATATCATTTCGGTGGGTTTAAATAGCATTGCAAACGATCTAGCTATTGATGATATCGAATTTCGTCGTTGTCCAACAGTGCTAGATTGTATTTCACCTTTGATTACATTGATTCCTAATTCATCAGTAGATTATTTACAATTTCGACAAAATCAAGATATTTTCATTTCATCCAAATTGGAATTTCATCAAGAACCACTTCTTTTCTATCAATGGACGATCTTCAGTTGTTCACCAATATGTTCAAATGAAATTTCACTACCAAATACGACAAACAAAGATCTAATGATTCAATCACATAAACTATCAGTTGGCCGTTATGAACTTCGATTGACAGTTAATGCAACGATCAATAATTCATCTAAATTCGCATCTGTATCATCGATTTTCATCGAAATTTTAACTTCACATATTAATACAAATCTTGTTCCACTTGGCCGATTGAATATTAAACATCATTCGAAACAAAATCTTCTTCTCGATCCAGGCAATTTTTCAACGGATCCAATTAAAATTATTTTCTTCGCACATGTAAGTCAAATCTAATCTAATAGAATCATGTTCATATTCATTTTTCTATTCTATGAATAGAAATGGTCGTATAAATATTATTGTCGAATGACAAATGACGAATTTCGATTATTCAGCGATCGTAATCAAACTTGTTTTTCGAATCCATCTGAACAAAATTTAATTTCCAATGAAATCAATTCATTTGTCAATATCACTGCTGACACATTGAAAGCCAATCGAATGTATCAATTCATGGTTCATATGACTCATCTCGACGATTCGACTTTACAATCAATCGGATATCTATTTGTCGAAGTTGAAGATACAATTTCTCGAACGATTACTATTAAGTATGAACTTTTGTTTTCTCTTGAAGATCGATATGCGCATATATTCGTTTGATTATAGTTGTTTAATTTCAACAATTTGTTCATCAATCTCGAGTAATCTTTATTCGATCAATCGGAATACACAATTAACTCTCATTTCGACTTGTTTTGATGATTGTGCAAACGATTTACAGATCACATGGGAAATCTATCAAGGCGATGGACAAGGTTCGTGGAATAAATTCAATTCGATTTTATCGATCGACTTGAATTCTCCGAGTTTAACGTTAACAAAAGAATTTTTCGATGATGATAATAATAAGCAAATTGTTTATTGGCGTTTCCTAGTTACTTATTTAATTGAATCGAAGAACTATTCTAATAAATTCGATCTCAAAATCAACGATCAACCACATGGTGGTTCTTGTACAATTCATCCATTGAATGGTACAATCGATACTACATTTACTATCAACTGTTCAAATTGGATCGATGACGATGGAATCAAAGATTATTCATTCTACGGTTTATATACAAAAGATCCAACAAAAGCAGTTATTCTCAATTCAACAATAGACTCGAACTGTGAAGTTCATTTACCGGCTAGTACAGATGCTGAAACCTATGTTCATATTCGTGTTCATATTCGTGATCGATTCAATTCAATAACAGAATATAATCTATCGTCAATTTTATTATTTACTAATCTTTCGATTCTTTCGACTATTATCGATGATTTAGAAAGTTCGATTCTTCAAAATGAAAATTCAGAAAATGTTGAACAATTAGTTTCATCAATTTCGAATATTCTCAATGATCTTCATGAACAACAAATGGAAAAATTAGGTCAAAGTATCTCAGTTTCATCGTTAAACGAAAGAAATTCATTGAATGAAACATTTGAAACAATCGTTTCCGATGATATTCCTGCAGAAATCGAACAACAAATGATCAAACAAGCTAGTATCCGAGAAAATCTTGTCATGTATCTCATGAATCTTTCAGTATCATCACTCGATAATTTAACTTCCCAATCAGCAATGTTTTCTGATCTAACTCAAGCAACAAATGAACTAACAAGCAAAACATCAGTATATAGTAAAACAATATAGCTTTTATATATTGAATTTTATTAGACATTAGCATCAGAAAAATGTCACCAACTTTCAAAAGTATTAGAGCAATCGAAAACACAAATTAGTTTTGAAGATATGCAATCAATATCAACAAATCTTCTTCAATGTGCATCGAATGTTATGACAGTAACATTTGTATCTCCTCATGTTTTTTGTTTTGTTTATATAAGTATTAGGGTATTAATGGACCATTACAAGGTCGAGCAAAGATCTTAAATACTGAATCAAATCGAATACCTATTCAAACGGAGAGTCCATGTAATCATTGTAAGAGATTTGCTTATTTGATTAAATTTATTTATTTGTATATAGATGAAGACAAGGAACAAATTAGTTTATGTTATCAAAAAGAAACGGTTGCGTGAAGATAATCTATAAATTTTGATTTTATCAACGAATATTTTGATTTTCTTATAGGCAAATACAATTCGAACTACGATAACAGACATGATTTCATCGATAACAACATCATTAAATGTTAGTTTAAGTGTCAATCAGAATATTGTTATTAGTACAAGTTCAGTTTATTTTTCACTTGAAAAATTATCCATTGATTCTCTTAACAATCGAACCAATGATCATATTCGTTTGCCAACATTTACAAATTTTTCGACTTCTATTGTTTTACTTCGAGTAGATATTTATACATTTTTTTCCTCAAAACTAAAACTCTCTTTCAATTCTCTATAGTCAATGATTGAACCATTATCATTTCCTGATAATATCGAACAACGTCAATCACCGATGAAATATTCACGATCGATTTCATTTTCTATTCTCAATGAATTTGGAGAAGAATTGCCATTGAATTCAATTGAAATTCTCATACCACGTGATCCAAAAATGTTTGTGAAAAAAATGATTGTTAAAAATATAACAAATGAACCAGTGTTATTTAATTATCATTTGTATAATTTACAAGTAAATTATTCGATTCATTTCGAATTACGTTCATTCAATGAGAATCTAACTTATTTCGTAATTTATCAATTTGATCAAATAAAAGTTTCAACAAAAATGGCGATCGATGGATGGAATTTGTTATGTTTGAAAAATCAAGATAATATCTACACGTTTTATTTAAATAATAATCAAACGCTGAATCATCGAACAATTTTGTTTGGTATCAGAGAATTAAATGTCAATGAAAAACAACGATATTGTGCGAATCAAACAGTTGATCAACCTCAATTCAATCAGAGTATGATCTTTTCATCGAATTATGAAATTCGAACATATGCATCAGGATGTTTCCATCTCGATGAGAATAATAAATGGCAATCGAATGGATTGACAGTAATCTTCTACTTTTTTTTTCTATTTCATGTTTTTTTTAATTAAAAAATTTGATCTAGGTTGGACCAGAAACGAATCATTATCAAACACAATGTTTGTCAACATATTTACCAGTCTCGAATAGCAAATAATGAAACATTGGTTCTTTTGACTTGTTTTGAATGTTGTATCGTATTACTTTTGCTTATTCAATATTATTTTCCTTTCCTAAAGTTAATATGTGATTATAATTAAGGTTGATGTTAGCAGACTATTGATACTATTTACTTATAATCATGTTAAATTATACTGAAAAGAATGCAAATATCGTTTGAATTAAAAACTAACTACGAAAGTGAAATGTTAATTTCTGAAAATCGAGATATAGACATATCTATATCGTTCACTATTGACTATAATTTGATCAATATTTGTTCCTTCGGAGAAAAATTCACAGTATATTAGTTGAACATTTTTTTTCATTTGCAGCAATCGGTCAAAGAATTTTGATTTATCATAAACAAAAGAAATGATGTCGAGGACACATTTAATTATACATCTACTTGTTTCGGTAATGACTGTGAAAACACAAAGTAAGGAATTAATCTTGCATGTTGTTATAGGATTTCAATCAAGAGTTTTCTTCTAACGTTATTAAACACTTTTAAAGTTATGAAGATCCGAGACAACTGTTGACTTCTAATATATTTTCTTATAAGATATATGATGAAAAATAATACTATAGAAGAGATTTGACTTGGGGCCATATTATATAGTTCGTAGATAGAAATCAGACGTTCTCTTCATTACATCTACTGCTGTATATAAAATATTTTGATGGACACATTTTAGTCGTAAATTTATCTATACTTTCGTATATTCCTTAGAACAAAGTAGCCAAGCAGACAATTGTGCACGGGGAGAAGTAACATCAATTACGTTTGGTTCTATGCCCAATTGTGATTCGATATCAGATGCTACGCAATTCAAGTTCGACACCGATTATCAGCACACGACAAAGCGCACGTTGCCAGAAGGCACATTTTACTTTCGAAAGACTGTACCATCTTACTTTGGTGATGACCGTTCATATGAACCTTGGCATAAAAGAGCAAATGATCATACAACTAAAAATGGAGATGGTTGTATGTATCTAGTTAACGTGGCAGACAACGACAAAAAAATTTTTAGCCTTCAAGTGCATAATTTATGTGTTGGGAAATCGTACTGGTTTTCTGCATATCTAGCAAATTTTGTAAAGGCGTACTACTCAGTTCCAGCTCCAGTTCCAGTTCCAGTTCCAATTCCAATCCCAATTCCAATTCCAATTCCAAATCCAGTTCCAGTTCCAGTTTCAATTCTCATTTCAGCACCAGAGCCCAGCGTTCGTTTTGAAGTGCGGAACATATCTACAGAAAGACAATTGCTTGCTGAATGTGAAACAGGTCACATCACAGCAACTAATGAATTAAAGTGGCGTGAGTTTGGCGTGCAATTCAAAGCATCTTACAGTTCTGTTGAATTATTAATAATTTCGAACACAGGGGGAGCGGGCAGCACAAAGAATCTTTTTGGAACTTCGTCCTTCGAGGACAAATCAATAATTGAAATTATTATCGACTTCACGCTTCCAAAAACACCAACAAGCGAAGATTTGATCAAGTTTTCAAAACAATCAGGATTCGGGAATAAACTCGCTATTGACGATATCCAGTTACGCACTTCTCCAGATGACCATCCAATTATATGCCCTACAAGTAAGTAAACCTACTTATTTATTCTTTACTGACGGATAATAATTATTCACACACTAAACAACTATATACTAAATGTTAAGTTAATTTATATTGAATAAAAATATACACTATTGAAAATGAGGATACTAGTTTTACCTTTATCAGAAGATATATACGTATTATTAACAAATTTTGCACCAATATTGCTATTGAGATCTGTTTTCTTTTCATCTGACTCAGCTGATTGTTTTCGTATCAATCAATTAGTATGTATTTAAAAACTCTAGTATAGGTTGCTCGACTTAACATGAAGCATTAAGTAAAATATGTTTTTTTAGCTATTTTCTATTCATAAACTACTATAGAAAAAAGTTTTTTCTACGCAAATTTGATTTCAAATTGCTTAACATGATACACTATACACACAGCATTTAAGGTGGATCCGCCCTCAGAAATC
>Ga0209935_1005060_pt1 | contig 11482 bp, 18 predicted proteins | sample ThiBio_1000_plan_2_FD_183958 | JGI IMG/M metagenome (GOLD analysis project Ga0209935, IMG submission 183958) | Wastewater bioreactor microbial communities from Cape Town, South Africa - Thiocy_cont_1000_plan (SPAdes) | ecosystem: Engineered > Bioreactor > Thiocyanate-remediating >... | reverse complement strand
TGGTCGTGATGGTGACTCTCCGAACCAGTGGAGCAAGTGATGCTAACATGGTGGTCGACGCAGAGACCGAGCGCGTACGAACGACGCAGCGACGGCGAGAGGGGCAGCGAGCGAATGGCGCTATCGATTGACTCCAGGCCCCAAGCTATCGAGACCGAGCCATATCTCGCATGGTGGCTCTATCCCACTCACTACTTGGACCACCTTCTAACGAATGACCAGTGGAGCAGATGAGGGTGGATCATGGATGAGAGTGTGTGTGGCTCGGGCGGGAGCTACACGGCATCATGTCAAGCACATCATACGGCGTGCCAACTCCATCGTGTCAGCCGTGTCGGCTTGGCATCGGTGTCAAACGTGCCATCGTGATGGCACGGCGGCCTTCAAAAGCCATGCATGGCCGCCGTGTGTCTTAACGACCAACCACAGCAGTAGCCACCTGATACAATGACGCTGAGGCGAAGAGCCACTCGTTCGACCCGCTCGGCGAGCGATCGTACGTCATCGAGAGACCTCGGCCACGCCACTCCGGAACCACTCGGGTGCCGTCCGGAGGCCGTGTTCCCGGCACTCCTCGCCTGCAAAGCAGAAACTATCGTCGCTGATGGCGACGCATCTAGCGACGTCTCTGAGGGCCTTGATGACGACGATCCGAATGACGAGGACTACGTCGGCGATGATGGCTCGGCCTCGACCTCGGATGAAGCCGAGTCCGAGTTTGAGCTCGAATGCGACCGTGTCCGGAATGCTCGGCTCGGTACGGCGCTCTCGAACGTGCTCTCGAGCTACATTCGCATCGATGATGAGCAACCATCGGCGGTCGAGGCTCGCTTCAACCTGAATGACTCGATGCTGCAATTATCGGGCGCCTATCTGAGTACGGCGTTTCCGTTCTGTGCCGACGACTGTCGCTGCCGTAACGCGCCGGTGCTCGATCGACGCCAACGGCAACGGGCGGCTGCGACTCAAGCAGACGAGATACTGCAGTATCGCGAGTGCCTCGATGCTATCCTCGCGACGTGCTCGGCTGCACGCAACCTATTGGTCGAGTTCGAAGTGTTGGAGCTCGTGTCGTTGGTTCAGGACCTGTTCGCCGCGCGCCATTCGTTGCAACGGCCGTCACTTCAATCGGCACGAACGCGATCCGGCGAGAAGGTCTCGGAGACACGCGGTAGTAGCACTGGTCGAACCCTGGCGGCATGGCAGACTCAGATTCTGACCGATTGGTTCGAAGCTCATCTCGACAATCCGTATCCGAATGCTCGCGAGCGTCGGGAACTCGGCAGACGCACGGGTCGATCGGACCAGCAACTATTGTACGTACTACGAGGGTCGATCTCGCATTGATATCATCTCGCTGATGCCACCATGCCTATGCCACGCAGATATTGGTTTGCCAACAAGCGCGCACGGATGCGAAAGCACGAAGGCGGCACGCCCGCGACATGATGGACCGCCCAACCCGAATGTAGAAAGCACTGTCGTATGTACATTTGAAGGAACAGGAAGAGGAAGAAGATATCAATAGAACCAATGCCGATAACATGGAGGTTGCTCATAAGAAGAAGGGTCACGTCGTGAACGAGCACAATAGTCAATGTGTGCACCAAGGCGGTGCGTGAGATGTAGTACACTGGCGAGCGAGGCCTCGCTCGCGGTCAGTTGCGCTTGCTATGGAACGCGAGAATGATCTTGATCAACAACTCCTTTCGTAGCTACTCGCACAGCAAAAGAGGTTGTGGTCAATCGGGACGCATTCATTGCATGTCAGAGTGAGTCAAGAGAGGGAGTGGAGTGTACCTCTCGAAAGTGCGGCGTCGTTCGAACCAATGCAAGCGAGCTGGGCTTCGTGATCTCCCTCATACACGCACGCTCTAGGTCGTTGTTCTGTAGTACGTCTACATTGTTCGAATCGAACCACGGATAGAGTGAGTGACGTGCAGTCTTTCATCAGCTCCATCGAAGCGTACCTGCAATCTCGAGCACCGACGTGCAGTTCTCGGCCGTGATGTTCGGAATGATATGCTGCACCAATGCGTTCTTGAGCGTCCAGATACCGTGCTACAGATAGTCACATACAATCACCCATGCATGAATATCTCATCCTCTTGATGATCATGATAAGGTCCAGCTCATCAACGCATCAGCGGCATTCAAGGCTTACTTGCTCCGAGAGCATCAGAAGCTCCAGCACATAGTCATCGTCGAGATCCTCGATCATTTGCGTGTAGATGTACTCCAAGAGGTACTGGTACGCCGGTGCACTCACCTGCATACAACATGATTGATCGTCCCAGAGTATCAGTCGATCGATCGCTGTTCGCAGCTTGCTATCATATGAGAGCTTCATCGTCATCGTCTTCGTGGTCATCATTGTCATACGCCAGTGATCGGAATCTCGAACTGCGTGGCTTCCTTCAATCCGCTCGTAAACAACGTCCGAAAGTACTCACAATTGGCACTCAAGATACATCTACGCAGTGAATAGCACCGTAGAGATCGAGATGTGAGATGGGTTTGAGCGGTTAGACAGTAACAACGATCAGGGCTCACGCGAGAGGGTCATATGTGGAGCTAGCTACCTGTGCGCAGCGATGCGCTCCTGCTCGACGATGAACACTACATCGGCAAAGGCTCCATCTCGCAACAGCGCTCGCAACTGCGTTCGATATATGTGATACCCGAGCCAACAATTCACTCAGTATCAGATAGGACGGGCGATGCGGTCCGATCGTACGTCGTTAATGAGTTGCTGCTTGGGGCTCGCGAGGACCGGCAGAGCTGCTGGTGGTCGTGGCACTCCCACCGAGTCTCGCAGACCCGTAGCTCCTCCCATCGAGTCTCGAAGACTCAAATGGCCACGATATCTCCGAACCTCAGCTAATACAGCATCCATTCTCGCGCGAGAAGTACTCAGAGTTGTTGATGATGGATGTGTGGATGGATGTGCGAGCGACAACGACACCAAGCAAATGAATGTGGAATCCTACTCACACGCGTTGGTTCTACCAAGCAGCAACAACAACTCGAGATGAATGTCTGATCGAAGGCTGTGTCGATGATTCATTCGTGATGACTATGCATTGATTGTTGAATCACGATCTCATGGACGGGCATTACAAGTAGAGCGGGTTCGGATCACCGCTGATGAGCTTCGAGAGAATGGCTGAGGTATCGATCGGCAGTGCCAGATGTGGATGTAGCAGCGAGCTCCATGGTAGCGAGTTACTCGTGAGCAACGGCGTCAATGCCGCGATAGCCTCACGTGACGCAAGATGGCCATCTTGCACTGACATGTAGAGTCGCGCTCGGATACCCACGAGCTCACACTGTGGCAAGAGAGCGAGTGAGTGAGTGAGTGTATCTTGGCTTGTTTTGTCAATGAGCCGTACATGCGCTAATAGCGCTGCCTCTGCGCCTTGTACGATGTTGGGAGGCTCCAAGAACGCCACGCCATCATGCTACAGAATCCCATCGGAGTAGTACAGTGAATGAGCGGGCTCTTCCTGCATTCGATATGCAATACAAACGCCTCGTTCGTTGATCTGTACGTACCAGATCACGGTCGAGCAACGTCGTGACCTTGCGCAAGGTTGGCGATTCAAGCAGTGTATCAGCACGTATCGACATGGCATCGACGGTCGTTAGAATCAAGACTCTGCGTTGCGCACAACGCGTACGATTGGTTGTACGTGAGTCAGAAACTGCCACATTGCCAGAGAGACAGCATTTTGGAGCTGGGGAGCGCGCATACCGAGTGGGCTGGATCTTGTGAATGAGCAACTGTGCCCACGCATACGCACGCGAGGCATCGAGAGGCACAGGAGGAGCGAGCGCCACGACCAATGGCGCAGACGCAGCCGCCGTTTGTGACACGACAATGTCGGTGCGCTGAAGCCGCTCGCCGCCTCCCGAGCCACGCAGACCCCACGATACCTCATCTCGCTACAACCACAATTCAATTCGAGTGAGACTCATGAATCACGAGCTCTTGCATCGATGGCGAGCTGGAGGGAGGGAGGTACGATACCTCGGGCATGCGAGGAGCGACATCAATGTGAGCGACGGCTCGCGCGCCAGGGAGCACCGTCCGCAGCAGGGTGGAGCTCGTGGTCGTCATTCCTACCACCAACAACTCAGCGCCGCTGATATCCGCTCCCTGCGCCGATCGCTCGTGTAAGCCAAGCAAGGTACGCAAGCCACCGTTCGCTCGATGCATCGTCATCACACGCGTCACCACGATGCGCGTACGTACGGTCCAAACAGGCGGCTGAGCCTCGGGCAGAACCTCCATCATGTCGTCATCGTCAGCCTCGCCAACCTCTTGCCATGGTCTCACGCTTGTATCATACTGGGTGTTCATGATGACGCAGCGCCCAACGAGCAAGCAAGCAACCAACAACCGACCACCACACAACGGAGCAAAGAACAGCAACAGCGCGAGAGCAATCACGAGCTTCAACTTGTCACCCGTCAGCACTGACACGCACCTGTGCTGCTATCGTCAATCCCTCACTCGCTCCCTCCCTCTCCCACGTCGCCGTCGTCTCTCGTACACTCCCGTGGAGAAGGGGGATAGCACTCGAGCTCGAATCTCGGTGGCACGATTCACGAAACCGCTTCCTGAGCAAGTGTGTGGGAGAGCGAGAGGTCTTGCTATGCGTTCGAGGTTCGGGAGAGAGAGCAGCGAGGCGGGCCTGCCGAACCCGCGCCGTCGCAACACGGTCAAGTTCGGTGCCTTGCAGCTGCTGTGTGCTTGCACGGTGCTGGTTGGTGTCTTGCTCCTAGTCATCTACTATATGGCTGGAAGCGCCACGGTAGAGGCAGACCGCTATTCACGAGATCTGGCGCAGCGAGAACAACGTCACCGACCCCAAGAGCCACAATCGATGCAGCAACGTGCCGAGCCGCAGCTGGTTCGAGTCGAGCAGGAGGTCGTTCCTCAAGCGGCCGCACAACGCCCGATGGCTCTCGGCAACAACCACGACCACCTTCCCGCTCGATCGTTCGAGTTCCCGAAAGCCACCGACATGTTCGGAGAGGCGAGCAACAAGGGCCACGTGTGCATCATCGTGCGCACGTACGCCGGACACGCGGTCTCGGGCCTCAACCGCCTGATCGCCAGCCTCCAAGACCAGACGTATGCGGACTTTTCGGCGCTGTTCGTCGATACGGACATTCATCCATGGCCAGAAGGTGGGCGCGCAAGACCCGCTGTCGCGTGGGCGCTCGCCTGTTTGCATGTGTGTTGGCATTGATCGTGCTTGGAGCTGAGTGTAGGCGTACCGCTCGCGCAGCAGCTGCGTTTGGTCAAGGACCCTCGCTTCCGTGCAACGCGAGCTCGCGCAACCGATGCCTACTCGCATCTCCGATCCTACTATCTGACCGATGCTGCCATTCGAGAAGTACGTCCGAGATTCAGTGGGTGAGCTACCCGATGCGATACGATGCGATTGCGATTGCGATGCTCACAAGTGCCTCCCGTGCCTCCCTGCAGTGTCCGGAAGCATCGCGCTGGTTGCTCATCACCAACGGCGACAACACCTACTCGCCCAAGTTTCTTGATACCATCGATCCGTCGTTCGACATTACTGCGTCGCCGTTCTTCTCACGATATTGGTATCAAGATGTCGTCGAGTGGATCGCTGTCGAGTCGAGCTGCGACATGTACGCACCACAACCGCAACAACCTCCTCGATGATAGGATGAGAACCAATGTGCGTGTGGATGCGTGCTGATTCATGATTGCAACAGGCTGTCCAAGTCGTTGTTCACGCTGCAGAACAGACTGCAGACTCACTTGACCGACCTCGGAGCCAACGTGTTGTCGCTCTCCAAGTTTCTCGCCGAGAACCGCCTTTACTCGCAACTGGTGCTGCGCGAGTTGAACGAGTGGGCGACGGCCGACGGCAAGATGCTCGAAGCACTCGTCGAGGCAGGTTGGTCGGTGAAGAAGCTGCACTACCCCATGTTCTCGCACTCGCCTAACCAGTGGGAGGAATGTCTGCGCTCGGGCGCCAACTCGGTCGGCATGATACGAGCACGATTCAGCCGCCGTGACGAGATGCGTGCCACGGCGCACTGTCTGTCGAACACCGACCTGCAGCTGTTAGGCGAGTGTCTGCATCCACCGAAGCAGCTCGCAACTCTCAACCGCAAGTGGGAGCCGACGACCTTTGCGTGCTACGACTTTACGCTTCCGCCCGACGTCGGAGAGCGACTGTTGCTGAACTGCTCGGCGGCCGGCCTGCAGCGAGAGTGCATCCAGAACAACCTGTACGGCGCCTGCTTCCTGGGCGAGAAGTTCGAACACAGGCTCTCCAAGCTGGCTGCACCCAAGTAAACTCCTGCTCCTATTCGGAGGCTGTACCGTATCAATGCGAGACATGACACGCAAGCCGTGGGTCATTCATTACGATAGGTATGCCATTGTAGCAATGGGACAGTCAACCACAGGACAGTTGCCTTCATGGCAAGAGCGAGCAGAAGATGAAGTTGCGTGCTTCAAGCTGCGCATCACTGTCGACTGGCGGGCAAGACAGCGTGCTGAGGTTGAACAGCACGCCAGCCTGAACGAAGCAGCAGCCAGGCCGGAGGTTGTTGTTAAGGCCACCGGTGTCATCGGCGGCAGCCCACACGCGCAGGTCGAGAATCTCCAACGGCTGCTCTGCCTTGAGCACAGTCCACTCCGGGCCCAAGCTGAGTGCTGCGGGATACGTGTAGGTACCGCCCGACCGATGGTTGGCGATCATTGAACGCCCTACCACGAGGCGAGGCCGTATGGCTTGCAGCGCTTGCCAGGCGCTTTCGGTGAGGTAGATGCGACCGCCCGGGATGTCGAGTTGGCGGTAGGCCCCATTGAGGGGATTAGTGCTGTACGAGAGCCCATCTTCGTGGCGAACATCCCCTGGGTCATCATGATGCGCGTGACCTGGGAGAACGTCGTCCGATGAAGGCATGGCATCCAGGTCACCGAGAGGGTAATATGCCAGCGATCGGGAATGCGCCTGGGCATGCACGGGCTCGTAGCTCGCAACCACCGTGGGGTCCACGACCTTGATGTAACGGTGCTGATCGTTGATCTCGGCGATCACACACCCAGTGGCCCGCTTCCGAAGGAAGGGGACGACCTCCAGTGGTTGGCCCTGGCTGTCGTAGCCGTGCAGCAGCGTGTTCGTGAGAGCAAGTGCCGAGCTCTTTGCGTCAAGCGACAGCTGGAAGCGCAAATGCGGTTCGACGCGAACGAGCACCGGCAGAAACAGCTCCACGGCTCCAGTGGCTCTGAACTCAGGCTCTTCTTCCTGCTGAGGCTCGGTTTGAGACACCGAGATCTCCACCTCGCCGGAGCCCTCGCCTCCAAGCGATACAACGCCACCGAAGCACGAGCCGCTCACGTGCCAGAGCTGCCTCAGGTCCAACCACACCTGCACGGTGACGGGTTCATCCTCCTCCTGCAGCTCGCTGTAATTAAGCTACCGTCAGTGCGAGGCACGCACAATCAACAGCGATGTCGCGTGCGGCCCGTACAACATGCTGGTGAAGACAAAGTCCTGCACCGTGCTCGGCCACCGGATAAGGGCTGGTGGTCCCGCCCGCGCGATTCCTCGCGCGATGTACACCACAAGCCCTTGAGAAGGACAGCGCCTTCCGTGCACTCTCACTAGGGCACACGTAATCAGGTTAATGACGCAGAGCGCTAGCCAAGCGCAATATCACAACTACAGCGTACCCCAAAGCTTGCTCTGATTACCCATGAGCCCGGTTGTTGGTGCGGCGTGATGAGGAGGGATAGATGGTGTGCATATGCCGCTCGCCTGCCATTAAATACGGCACACGAGCGCACCGTGCGACCAGCGTCATGATCGCAGAGTTACTCGCATTGTGCGATCGGCAGTGACGAGAGTCGGTTTACTCGCTCCCTACACTAGCGGCTGGCCTGCAGAGAGAATGCATCCAGAACAACCTGTACGGCGCCTGCTTCCTGGGCGAGAAGTTCGAACACAGGCTCTCCAAGTTGGCAGCACCCAAGTAAACTCCTGCTCCTATTCGGAGGCTGTACCGTATCAATGCGAGACACAACGCGCAAGCCGAGGGTTCCGCAACTGCGTAGTTCAGTTGCTCTGCCTTGTTGGCACTGCGTGCAGAAATCACGCCCGTGGCACGAAGGAGAAGCTCCACTTGGTTCATCCGAAAGGCAGGAGAGCAATCGGCAGAGAGATTGCAGAGGTGGCAGTCGGTCGTGGGTGATAGAGAGAGCTGGCTCTCTGTTGTTGATCTCTTGTCTCCTCGTTCCTCAGCGTCGTTCTCACCTCCCTTCGCTCGCTCACTCTCACACGCTCCCATCTGTCCTCGCCCACATGGTACTCCCTCGTTCCCTCGCTGCTCTCCTTGCACCCTTGCGGCACTAACCTCGTGGTCGTGTTCCTTTGCCTCTCGCGCGCAGTCGTACATACGAGTCAAGCGCCAAAAGCAGACGTTCTTCTTGAACGTCGAGCCGTCCGAGAACGTAGGCGCCGTGAAGGCGCGCCTGTCGCCGCTGCTCGACGAGAAGCTCCCGCCCTCGAACATTCGCTTGATCTTCCACGATAGTCCGCTCGATGACGCCAAGAGTCTCTCGGACTACAAGGTCGAGAACACCAACATCCTCTACATGGTCTACAAGCGCGACGACGGTGCGTCTTGGCGGCCGTGCACTCGCGCCGCTGGCGCTCCTCCTGTTCGATGATGATGACGACGACGACGACGACGAGCTAACCCCATACACCGCGACATTGTGTGATATATCGTGTGCGCATACATGCAGGCGATGACTCGTGGGAGCCAGTCGAGGTCCAGTTCCCTGACATTAAGGATTAGGGCTCGCGTACCACGGCAGCGCCGCGATGATCGTGCGTCACCGTCACCGTGAGCACGACCACGCGCAAAGGCCCATAGTCAGCGCGACTCCAGCCGATGCGCCCTGGTGAGCCTTGACCTTGTGTGCATGTGGACTGATCCACAGCTCCCTCCGCCTCCTCCCTTCCTCCTTCCTCTTCTTGACGTTACTTTGCCTCGACCTCTCGTCTTGCTGTACATTTGCGCGTGCCCTCACCATTTCGTAACACCAACAACAACAGTATAACCCACCGTTCTTTACCCACCGCAGCCAAACAACACTCTCGACGCCATCGCTATCGTCGTTATTACGATTGCCTAGCTGCTTTAATTATACGGTGCTTGAACGTGTGCGCGTGTAGGTTGATGCGATGAGCGAGCGAGCAAGCGGTACTACTCGGCTCTCAATCGATGCGTGCCGTGTAGACGTCACGCTTCTCCTTGACGTCATTCTGGCCTCCGATGAGAATGAGCTCGTTGTTCTTGCCCGTTGACAGAGAGAGTCCGTAGCGCGGCGATGGAGCATCACCTGCCATCTCGGCTCGCGTCCATGTAAAGGTTTCTACCGATGCACGCAGAACAAGCAGCAGTAGCAACAGCAAAGTAACGCGTGGTATCGAGCGTTTGCGCTTGGGTTAGTGCACAACCACCACCAGGTCGGTCGCTGTAGTTGCTCGTTGCATACCGGTATCGAGCACGTGAAGATCGGCCATCTTGGCGCGAAGGAAGACAATCTCGGCGCAGTGCAAGCCTCCGACCATGACAAGCTTCTTGCCGACGCGAGTGATGCCATATCGCGATCGCGGCAATGGCAGGTCGCCGTACTGCTGCTTTCGCGTCCAATGCAAGGTCTCTACGCTCGATGGAAGAGATGAGCGCGAATAGAACAACGACAGAAGCGGCAGTAGCAGCAGAAGCGGCAGTAGCAGCGCGACGTACTGCAGTCGAGCGTGTGCACATCGAGCGCGCTCTTGTTATCCGAGAACGATAGGACGACCATCTGATCGTCAAAGAGAGTTGCCGAGACGTTGGTTCTTCGCACAGGTGCCTCGCCAGTAGTTTCAGCACGAACGAACTTGGGATTCGCTGTGTGTCCGCGAGAGAGAGAGAGAGACCGAGTTCATTTGTACGTGAGTGCGCCTCACTCAATCAATTGCGAGTTGGCAATAGCATGCTGCGTACCGGTGGTGGCGACGTAGACCGAGCACGGAGCGTCGTTGACGGCATCGATGTACGAGTCGCCGAGCAAGAAGATCGAGTTGGTAGCGCGATGAGACACGGTAGCAAAGGCTCCTTGCATGTTGGGTCGTAGCGTCGACAGGAGCTCGACCGGTATCTTTTGATCAGCGCCCTCCTTATCTACGTGGTTGATCGATCGATCAATCAGGTCGGCAGGTCCATCCGGCAGGTTCGTAGGCTGGGCACAGCCATTCATTCTCTGGGTTTGAGAGCGGGGCCCGTGTCGTTCACATACCGATATCGACCAGCGCAGCACGCTCGCCAAGGTAGTTCTTACCGAGCAACAGCACCTTGTTGCCTGACTCATCCGACGCAGGCCATGCAGCTGCTCCCTTGGCTCGCAGCAATCGACTCACCGAAGGCTTGCGCCAAGCATACGAGTCGAGATCCATGGCATACAGCGCTCGATGATGGAACACATACAAGCTGCGTGTGTGCGTGTGAGCCGCCACGTATAGATATGAGGCACCATTTGCTTGGGTCGATCTCTAGCAACACCAGTCTCCAAGAACGAAGGAACACTTTGGCGTGACGATCGTCACGAGCACGAACCTGTTTCGATGCGGCATCGTGACGACAGCATGGTCGCTGATGCCCGCGGGCGCATTCTCTTGGCGCTTCCAAGTGACGACCAATCGAGGCGCCGTACCGCTTGCGCTCGATGCTGAGGATGAGGTTGCCGTCGTAGCAGGGGAGACATCAGAGCTGGTTGGTGCAGGGGTCGAGGTCGAGGTCGAGGTCGAGGTCGAGGTCGAGGTCGAAGAGGACGCTCGACGTCCAAACGCAGCGCCAACGACGCGAGGAAGCATACAAGCCGCGCCCTCACATCCTCGTCCAAGTACCACCGAGCCGAAAGACCTCGTGGTCAAGGCGCGTCGAAGAAGTTGAGCCATTGGTGATGATAACGATAGCGTGTGGGCGTGAGAGAGTGAGGGTCGAGTGTCACGAGGCAAACAACGAATGAACAGCGACTCAAGCGAGCACTCGCTCACTGTTCCTGGAAGGACCCGATACCCAACCAACCAACCAACTTATTGGCTCTCTTGCTCTCTTGCTCTGATTGAAACAATAATCGATAGGTAGTTTAGAAGTAGATGTATTTCGTTGTGTTCCGTGTTGTAGTTCAACAAACCAAATACGAGTGAACAACGCGCAACAAACGAACCAAGATAGATAGATAGACAGACTCGAATCGAGTGGAATTAGATCGATTACGAGATGGTAGAGAGTGTTACTGTAACCAGAGAACTAATCAAACGAACACTCATCAATCACTTGTTGGCGGTACTCCTCAAAGGTTCCCGGGAACTGGTTGACGGTACCACGCTCGACGACCCAGAGCTCGTTACAGCACCGCTGAATGAGGTGT
>Ga0209935_1005059_pt1 | contig 11483 bp, 16 predicted proteins | sample ThiBio_1000_plan_2_FD_183958 | JGI IMG/M metagenome (GOLD analysis project Ga0209935, IMG submission 183958) | Wastewater bioreactor microbial communities from Cape Town, South Africa - Thiocy_cont_1000_plan (SPAdes) | ecosystem: Engineered > Bioreactor > Thiocyanate-remediating >... | reverse complement strand
ACCACGATCGTCACCAACGTGTTGCGCGAGCGAGCACGCATCAGTCGGCGCGGTACTGCCACCGGTGACACGATCGCCTCTGTGCCCATGCACGAGACTACAGTGCTGGTGTGTAGTTGCTTACGCCGCCACTCTGTCCCTCCCTCACTCACTCACTCACGATATCTCACTCACTCTCTCCCTCACTCACTCTCGTGTTGCGTGTGTAGGACTTTGCGAACCACTATCTCGGAGCCTCGCGGCCCGCCAATCGAGCTGCGAGCATAAGCTCGGCGTGGCCGTCGTTCCATGCACTGGTGCGCGAGGTCATGGCCTCGCGTAGTCCCACGACCTTCCTGTTGCTGCTGCGTACCATCGATATGTACGTCGAGAAGCTCGAGAAGCCGGCGCTGTTCGAGGACAAGCGTGCCTTGCGCGAGCTGCAGGAGGTCTCGGTCCGTGTCGTCGACCTGTGCGTCAAGATCTCGGCCGACATCAATGGCTCTCTTGTAGTACGTTCGCTTGCTCTCTCTCTCTCTCTGTTATCGGGAGAGCACCCTCATCTGATTATCGCCGTGCTGCGACATCGTGGATAGGCCGAAAACGAGCCTAAGGACTCGCCCAACAACAGGATGCGCTCGTTGAGCCTCAAGGCGCTCTCGCTGACGAGCTCGCTCATTCCGACGCTGTACGACACGCTGTTCGTCGACGACAAGGAGAAGGTCAACACGGCACTCGCGACCTTGCTGCCGACGGTCGTCAACTCGTTCTTGAAGCCTAGTACCAAGTACGTGGGCGCAATTGTGGTGCCTCCGTGGTGCGCTTGCTCATCGTGTCCCTCTCGGCAGCCGTCAAGCCCCGACGCAACTGGCGTTTGCGCACTCTGCGCTGCGCTTGTTCACCGGCTTGCTCAAACACCACAACACCTTCAAGGTGTGGCGCAAGGAGATGACCGACCTCTTCTACGGCAGCGAGTTCTTCCAGATGGACTTTAATGCCATCGCCGAGTGGACCGGCATCATCAACTACATTATGAAGGTCGACAAGCAAGCGTTCCCCGACTTGCAGCGTACGTCGTCGCGCGCGCATCTGAGGCGCTCACGCGGAATTGCCGGACGGCGCTCTCACACGTGCGTGTGCGTACTCCACCACGACAGGCATTCTGTCCAAGAGCCTCCAAACGCACCAGGCATCCATGATGTTCGTGAGCAAGGAGCAGGAGAACTTGATGCGTGCGCGCAACATCAAGCGCCTGTCGTTCGTGTTGTACAGCGGCGAGGTCGACCTGTATCAATCGCACCTGAGCTGGATCCAGGAGAAACTCGTCGAAGCGCTCAAGTTGCCCGACGCGTACCCAGTCTACGTCGAGGTCTTTCACTGCCTGCGCATCTTGATGCTCCGCATTTCGCCAAGGCGATTGGTGTCGTTCTGGCCCGTGATCTTTACTGAGTTGGTACATGGCATCTCTCTCGCTCTCTTGCTCTCTCGCTCTCGCTCTCTGCGTATGCTTACCAAGCAACTCTCGTACAAACAGATGCGCATCTTTGGCTACCCCAACAAGACGCCGACACAAGCGCCATTGTTGTTGGCTGCGTGCAAGTTCCTCGACGTGGCGCTCTTGGCATCAGCTGAGGAGTTCAAGTTGTGCGAATGGATGTGGGTCGATGACACGCCGATCGCGATTCCGAGCAACATTCCGCTCTTTGAGCCGTTCATGCGCCGCTTGTGCGAGAACATTGGTCCGAGTATCACCTCCTTGACCGTACGACGATATCCAACTCCTTGTCGTTGTTGTCCCCGACACATTGTTCTGATATCTCTCTCGCTCGCTTCGCTCGCTTGTGATTGATTGTTTGATGCATTAGTTGAACTACCCACTGTCGCCTGATGGCGTTGCTCGACGACCATTGATCATTGAGCGCGTGATCGACAAGGGCGACGTGTTGCTGCCGTATCTGTTCAACTTCTCGCAGCTCAGCTACCGCAGTTGCACGCACGGCACGCGTCGTGACGACGAGTTCCTTGCGCGCGTCATCGAGGCCGACATGATCGAGTTCAAGAGCATTGATCACTTTGACAACTCGCCCAAGCGATTGCTCGAGGACGAGGTGCGCAGCAAGGAGAGGCCGTACCAGTCGCCGGTCGTGCAGCCGGCAGTCGGTGACGGTGACGACGAGGTGGGCGAGGAGGACTTTGCCGTCGTGGCCGATGCCGCTATGCCACCGATGCACGTCGCCAGCTCGCCGAACCTGTCCAGCAACGTCGTGGGTCTCGCGAGCGCCAGCACAAGCAGCATCGCTAGCACGAGCAGCAGTGCCAGCACGAGCAGCAACTCGCTCTCGAGCGCCAGCGAGCCGGTGTTGCTGCCAGGAGGCTCGGAGATCGCAACGGATTACGCTTCGTAAACCATGTGTGTGTGGGTGGGTGTGTGCGACAGCCACGGTCGCTTCCGCATGTATGAATACAGTCATTCTCTCTCTCACATTCTCTCTCGCAAAACCTATTCGACAATGGCGGCAAGTGGAGGATTGGCATCGACCGCTGCTCGTGCTTGCACCGAGCCATCAGCTTGCATGATGAACGAGCACGAGCCAGCCGACGGGAGATTGTACAAGGCAGCAGGGAGCGCGCGAGTCGTGAGACCAGCTTGCGCGAGACCTCGCAGGCCCTGGATGACATTCGGGCCCTCGAACCGAACGCGCATCGTGAACGGCCACACTTCGCTGCTCGCCACCGATGCCTGCTGCTCGGCAGTGGGATCGAACGCCGTGTGAACCTCGAACTCGACGCGAGGTAGCACGGGCATCGGTTCGGCTCCAAAGGTCGAGGCCACGAGGTGCGCCGTGTCTCGCTTCAATGCAAGGTCCTCCTCGATGACGCCTTCCGGCGCCGCGGGTACGGCTCGTGCAGCGGCGGCAGCATCTTGTTCCTTGGCTGCAGTAGCACGCGGCGAGCGTGAGCACGTCGCAAGCAGTTTGCCACCGTCGAGCCAGGAGAGGTACCTCGCTTCTGGCGCTTGGCTGCAGGTTCCAAGGGATTGTCGTGTTGCTTGCGAGACCGAACGGTTTGGAAGGTGCCTTGAGCGGCCTTCTCGAGTGTCAGTGCCTTCAAACTTGCTATCAAGTAGCACCAACACGAGTGAGCGACTGAGTGAAACGATTAAGAGCTTGGACGTACGAATGCTCGAGCCGACGAGATGCGTGTCGATCAGTCGCTCACACTCGAATGCAGACGTGAGAGCCTGCATCAACGACGACTGGTGCGCTCGCTTCAGCACCGAGATGAACAGCAGATTGGACCTTGGCGGATGCAGCAGGAAGACGTTGGTGCGTGTGAGTATCGGCTGCGTTGCGATGCGCTTGCGAGTGGCCAATCGCTCGGCGTCCGAGATGGAGGACGCGGTCGAGGTGGCGGTCGTCGAGCCTGGATGAGCCTCGGCAGCATCACTCAGTAGCGCCTTGGTCTGTGCGTCGTTCTCTCGAATGCTGATTCGTATCCACAGAGTACCATCGGGGTCGGCGACCGTGCGAAGAGTGGTGTACTGTGCAGGCGCCGACATGGCGGTGTTAGCGTTAAGACGGCCATCCATGTCGAACGCAATGTCGCGAGAGTCATACATGAAGGAAGAACGAGTCGAGCGACGAGCGAATGGCCGTGAGTAAGGTCGCTGGATCGGTGAGGCCGAGAGACGCTGCGTGCGACTCCATGTCTCGCACTTGGCGCTCGAGCACCAGCGCCTTCCATGTACGAATGCGCGTCGTCGCCGTTTGGAAGTCTGCTCTCGAGTACACGCACAATCAATCAATCAATCAATCAATCAATCAATCAATCAATCAATCAATCAATCAATCAATCAATCAATCAATCAATCAATCAATCAATCAATCAACGAGTACGTACGAGCAAAGTCCACGTCGGCATGCTGCTCCTCCGAGAGCCCTTGTTCCTGCACGAGAGATATAGATCGATCGTGAGCCAAGAGCTCGACGAGCGAACGAACGAATGAGCGAACGCACAAACGACGAGAGTATGAACTCGACGATCTCCTTCATGTGATAGGCATTGAATCGCGACTCGGGCAGCCACACTCGCGCCACATCGATCAACGCCTCACGCGTCAGCTTGTTCAATGCGACGCGATCGATATCGGCCGCCATCGCTTGAGCTTGCTAGCTTGAGCGTGAGCTATCTGTCGTTCAGAGTTTTCCAATGTGTGTGGAAAATGGCTGAAAATATCTGAATCGCTAGATATTTGTCGGGGACGGAGATATTATCACGCGCGCGAGATAGCAGGATATCTAGTGGCACGATACGACCCAATCCAATCCAATACAATACAATACAATACAATCGTGATTGGTGGTCGAGGCAGCGGTGCTGTGAGCGTGTTGGTGTGCGAGCGGCGAGGGAATGAACAAAGAGCCATCGTCGCTTCGTTGTCGATCAGTCCAGTCGTTCGTGGTAGTGTGAGTGAGTGGCGTGAAGGGTGAGGTCGAGCACGAGCCACAACAATCTCATCGAATGTCGCAACAACAGGTCGTGATCGTTGGCGGTGGTTGCTTCGGAGCCTCGGCGGCGATCGAGTTGCTGCATCGCGGCTATCGCGTGGTGATTGTCGATGAGCTGCGTGATGCCGCGAGCGCGACGACAGGATCGGGGTCCGATGTGGCTCAACCTCATGAGCTCGCGTCGTCGACCGATGACAACAAGCTGATACGACCGGACTACGGCGACGATGCGTTCTACACCGATCTCATGCGACGTGCCATGGAGCAGCGCGCGGGCGAGCACGGCTACCTGCCTGGCTGGCGCTCGTGGAACGACTTCTTCGGCGAGGCCGAGCCCATGTACCACCAGACCGGCCTGCTGCTGCTCGATCGGCGGCCATGGAGCACTGGCGCCTCGAACGAGGCTCCGACCTTTGGTGAGGCGTCGTACAAGACCGTGCAGACGTACGGCATGCGCGTCGAGCGAGTGCGCCAGGCCGAGCTGCGGTCGCGCTATCGCGGCTGGAACGCCGAGCGCTACGTCGAGGGCTACATCAACCATGACGCCGGCTGGGCCGACAGCGGCCGTGTGGTGGCGGCCCTGTTGCGTCGAGCGGCGGCGCTCGGTGCCACGTTCCATCGCTCGATGGTGACGCGGCTCGTGTACGACCACGAGGCCGCCGAGCGTCGCACGCGAGTGCTGGGCGTCGAGACGCGCGATGGCCGCCGCGTGCTTGGCGACCACGTCGTGGTGGCTGCCGGCGCCTGGACGCCGTCACTCGTGCCATCGGTGCGCGGCTTCATGTGGCCGTCGGGACAGGTGGTGTGCCACTTTGCGCCGCCGGACGACGAGTGCCGCGCGCTGTTCGACGGCGCCTCGGGCGCCTTCCCGGCCTGGTGCGCCGCCATCAAGGAGACCGGCTTCTACGGCTTCCCGGTACATCCGCGCACCGGCTGGCTCAAAGTCGGCCACCACGGCGTCGGCTTCCCGCTGCGCGACATCGAACCGCGTCGCGACGTGCTCGAGCGCCTGTTGGCACGAGCGCGCGCCACCGAGGAGCGTCGCTTCCGCGCCTTCGTGGCCGACACGTTCCCGGAGCTGGCTCGCGGCGCGACGGCCTTTATGCGCGTGTGCCTCTACTGCGACACGGCCTCGAGCGACTTTCTCATCGACCGCGAGCCGTCGATCGCCGGACTGACGGTCGCCGCCGGCTGCAGCGGCCACGCCTTCAAGTTCACGCCGGTGCTCGGCGCCATCATTGCCGACGCGCTCGAGGGCACGAGCCTCGAGCGGTTCTCATGGCGTGCCGCCGTCAAGACCTCGGCGTATGACTCGTGCCGTCGCGTCGATGCTGACCAGCTGCAACACAACCAAGCGATCGTACAACAAGCGATAGCTGATTGCACGAGCACTACCAGCACACAAGCGAAACTCTAGCAGTATGCAGCAATACCAGAGGTTCATTGCGATTGGGAATGCATTCGTTATCCGCTGGTAAATATGACCAATAGGTATTATCAATAGTATCATTAGAGCGAGCAGAGACAGAGGGGAAAGAGCGGAGAGGGAGATTGAGGATGGAGAGCGAAAGAAGATGGATTGAGGCAGCAAGAAGACAGACAATAGATTGATACAACGCAACGTCACGTGGGTTCATGCGGGAACACAGCAATAAGTGGAGGGAATGTACAAGGGCGTGTGATAACACCAACCAATACCACCACGTGAACTGCGGGATGGAAGCAACAAAGCGCTGCCGCTGCAGCAACAGCGAGTGTGGTTGCTTAAATGTGTGATTGCACGTGGTACGATCGCCCGTGCTCGCGATATCAACGAGTATGCAGTCAGAGAGGGCGAATAGAGGAGAGGAGAAGAGCGAGCAGCACGAGGTGGTCAGTGAGAATGACGAGTTCGGCGTGTGCGGCATGATGGCGGTGCCAGGCGAACCAGACAACGGCGCGACAACGCCTTCCAAGCGACGACAGGAGTGCAACCAACATTGGTGGTGGCAATGACAGCTCATGAGAGCGTGTGCGTGTGTGTGTGTTTGTGTTGGTGGGTGTGCGTGAGTGAGTGAGGAGTCGGCGCGATGATCGGTGACCGATCGCCACGGCGCAAGACACCCACACCCACACACGACACGACACACAACACAACACACAACGACACAACACTTTCGAGTGCAAGCACGATATGTACAGCCTCTCATCCACTTGCCAGCCACCACCATGTGGTCCGCTCCGCTCGTCGCAACAGAGAGCGTGTGTGCACTCGCTGTGCAAGCGGCTCACTGGAACACCGCACGACCGACACACGACCGCAACACCGGCAACGCACCGACACGACTCTTGCGCATGCACACGCTCGAGTGACTGCATACATCAGTGACACGAACACGCGTGCGACACGACCACCGAATCACGCGAGCACAATACGCCGACTGACACAAGTGCGACGACTTTGAGACAAGACAGTGCGGTCATCCATCGACAGGATTGAACGACGCAGCCACCATCAACATCACCACCACATCAAAGTGAGTGAGTGACGCGGGAGAAAAAGGACTGAAAAAGGAAAAAAAGGAAAAACCAAAAGCACAAAGCAAACACACTACTCGACTCACTGTGTCGAATATCTACAGATTGATGACGAAACTCGCACGGCAGCGCGGTGCATTCCTGTGCGTCCAAGCACGAGAGATGATGCACGTATGCTTGGCCGTGTCGAGTCGCACATACACAAAAAGACACAGTGAAAATACGGAACGCGATGCGAAACGGATGGAGAATGTACAAGGCCTGTGTGTGTGTGTACATCGAGTGGCAATGAGAACGAGCGCAACGCACAACAACACCACTCGATGAACAAGCAGGCAGGCAGGCAGGCAGCTCATGCGAACACAAGACGATGAGCACCGACAAGGACTATCGACAAAAATACGATGATTACGAAGACGACGACGACGACAGTACGACGACAACGATATGTACTACAATACAAAAGCAACAAGCGCAGGCAGACAACGAGAGCGGCAGTCGCACTCATCATCACAGGTGCGTCGTCGTCACGGCCGTCGCGCTCACTGACGGGTCGTTGTTGGACGACGCAAATAGCAAGCGGCGAGGTGCCAGGGGACTGGAGATGCCGACCGGTGCTCGCAGCGATGGAGGCGTGGAACAACGCGCCTTCTTTTCGGAGGCGCTCTCTGGCGTTGTGGCGTTGCGCAGCGGAAGAGGCGATGACGCGCACTTGGCGGAATCCGAGCTCGAGTGCAAGGCAACCACCGTGGCACTGATGGCTGGTAGGTCGATGGCGGTGCTGCTCGAGCGCATCGGGAACGAGGATGGCGCCGAGCAAGTGAGCGAACACGAGCCATCATCGATCGCGCCGGAGCAACAGCTGGCAGCGCTCGGATACGACGATGACGGTGGTGTTGTGGGCGCCGAGACGGTGAGCGACATTGGGAACAGCTGGCCGAGGTTGCTACAGCTGGCGGTCATGCGCATACTCGCCAGCTCGCCGCAGGTGCTCGCCGTGGCGGTGGTGGCGGTGGGTGACAAGGACGATGAGCGATGGGCACGGCGGCCGGTGCGCGGCGGCGGCGGAGGCACAGCGCTGGTGGGCGGAATCGGGGCGACTGCCGGGTACGCCGTGAGGTACGGAACCAGCGGGTGGTGGTGGTAGGCGTTGCCGCTGGGCGAGGCCGAAGGCGGCGCTTGAGACACAGTGGCAGTGCGCAAGAGCGGGAGCGACAGCGTTGGAGGCTCACACTTGATGCGCGGCGTGGCGCTTGGTGCTTGGAGCGGTGGCAGGCTTGCCGGCTGTTGCTGCTGTTGCTTCGGTGGTGGCGACGGCGACGGCGACGGCGACGGCGACGGCGGCTTGGAGCAATCAGTGAAGAGCAAGTTCATCAGCGACTCGATGCTCGATTGCTTTGCCATCGCAGCCGGTCGCTGTGATGTTGCGGCTGTCACGGCAACGCACGACGACGACGACACAGTGGCGGCAGACTCGGTGGAGGCAGAGGCGACGAGAGTCGAGCACTCGTCGGCTGGCTGCGAGTCGGGCGAGCTTGCGGTGCTCGGGGCGGTGACGATAGCGGCGGCCACCACGGTGGCGTTGCTCGCGAGGCGCAGCAGAGCGTTTTGTACCGAGAGGCGCGTTGCGTCACTCAGGTGCTGTATGACGCTCTTGACCTCGGCGAGGCTGGCGAGCAGCGCGGCTGACGGCTCGCAGCAGCTCACGGCCGACGATTGCGGCGTGGCCACGAAGGACGACGGCGGTGCCGAGGGCGGCAGCGTCAAGGTCGAGCAAAAGAGCGACTGCTGCTGGTGGAGATCCACCGGCGGCTCGTAGTCGCTCGACGACAAGGGCGACGACGGCCACGAGGGCGTGTTGAGAATGTTGGCGACCGGCACACACGACGGCAACTCGTCGCACGCAACGGCCGGCACGCAGCACGAGGCATCGCCGTTGGACTTGTGGCGCTTGGGCATCGGCTCCTCGGCACACGCGCCGACGCTGCCTCGGCCACCGACGACGCCGCCGACCGCAAAGTGCGACAACATAGCGCCAGCGTTGCCAACCACGCCACCGCACAGCACTGTGGTCGTGGCAGTGGCAGCCGCGGCGGCAGTGGGAGACAGAGGCATGGCGGCGGCGGCAGTGGGGAGATCGGCGTTGGGCACCGACAGCGGCGACGCCAGTAGCATCATGTCCGAGTTGGTATCGGCTTCGTGCTCGAAGGCAGAGAAGCCAGTGAACGAGAGCTGCTGTCCGTCATTCTACGCACACGCACGCACACACAACCAGGGCAAGGCAAAGCATGCGCGCGTTAGTCGAGGACATGGAGCGCACGCACACACACGCGAACGAGAACCACCTGGCTCGATGCCGTTGCGGTGGCAGTCGTAGTGGTGGGAGCTCGTTCACGAACGCAATGCCCGACCACGCTGGACCGCGCAACGTACCCAGAGGCTCGCGGCATCCGAGAGCTCATAGGCCTTGCGCTTACGCGAGCACGGCCCCAGGAAGGCGTTGAGCAGGTCCTCCTGCGGCGAGGCCGACTCGACAGCGCGCTCGAGGTCCCACGACGACACCGACGAGGCAGACGAAGCAGGGCCGCTCGCTAGCGCCGTTCTCTCCAGCCCGCTGGAGCTCCAGCAGCAGTCGTCTGGGCCACCACCGCCTCCTACTCCTCCTCCTCCTCCTCCGCCACCGAGAAGGAGGTCCGACGAGAAGAAGCTGAGCACGGCGGAGTGACTGGAGTGAGCTGCGAGAGCGAGCGGCCCGCTGTCCATGGCGCGGTCGAGGCAAGCGGCGGCGCTGTGTCGACGACGGCTGCGTGTGTGTGTGCGCTGTTGCTGTGGAGAGGAGAAGAGGGGACTGAGGCCGAGTACGGCGAGCGAGGCGCCCTATCCTCGCGCTGAGTAAAGCACTGGCGGGCTCTGACCCGAAGCGATCCGTACCCCGTTCGTGCTTTCTTTCCTGTGCGCCACGCGTGCCCCGGATTGGCTTGTATTGTTGTTGTGTTGTTGGATTGGGATTGTATTGCATGTGTCAATGGGAAAGCCTACAACATATCAGCGGAGTCCCCACTCGCCTGCTGCTACTGGTCCCACGCATACTGCGGTCTGGTGGCGAAGAAGTAGGCCGAGATGTACGGCTGCACGAGCAGCAGCGAGAACGAGAGCAGCAGCACCAAGCCTGACATCGACACCACCAAGTTGGGCTTGTCGGTCCACTTGGCGTGCCCCACGGTCTCGACGCTGTGGAGAACGTGTCGCAGTTCGGACAGCATGTGGTTGTGGTGCACCATGTCGCGCCTGCACACGTACGCAAGCAAGCAATCACAGAGAAACGATCAGCGCGAGCGCGCGCGTGCACACGACGTGGCTTGGTCGCGCTCGCTCGTACGTGTAGTGCGTGTAGACGGCGTGTCGTGCGCCACGACAGCCGAGCACGACGCGTCGCTTGCGTTCGTTCGGCGGCTCGAAGCGCGTGTAAAAGTCCTCCTCGAGCTCGAAGGCGTCAATCTCGCGCATCGGCACGTTGATATGCTGCCGCCACCAGCCCAGCAGCGTCGGTGTCGTCAAGATGCACTCGCCGGCGTGGCAGCCGCTGTCGCTCCACAGCATCGAGCCGAGCCACAGCGAGCCCGAGTGCTTGTGCGCCGCGAGCCCGCGCGCGTCCAGGTGCGGATAGAGCTTCTCGTCGGCCATGGCGCGACACTCGAACGATGCCGTGCTGTTGCCGAACGTGATGAGCGTCATGCCAGCGATGACACCGAGCAACAACAGCGCCTGATAGATCGTATCCCACAACGAGCCACGCATACTGTATGGCCAGTTCTCGCTTGCGATAGAGAAAGATAGATAAATAGATAAATACAACGAGCCAGCCAACGAGCGAACGTGCGTGCGAGCAAGCAAGCGAACGAATGTGACGAGGTCAGCAGTAAAGCCAATGAGAGCTCCAACTCGTCACTCGAGTGCCTCTATAGTTCTCCTTCACTTCGATCAAGCTTGATCGATCGATTGGTTGATTGCTTGATTGCTTGGTAGCTGGCACGCTGAGTCGTTGTGCAGCGTACGTGCGTGTATTGTTGTGTGTTCTAGCCTGTTTGCTTGTTTGTTTTCAGACGCAGTAGCAGAAGATGCTTGGCGTACGTCGGTTGGTCGTGAGTGCGAGCCGCCTCGTGGCGTCGTCGTCGTCGTCGAGCACAACGCGAGCGGCGTCGTTCGCGAGCACGGCATCAGCGCCAGCCGCCGCCGAGTTGATGTACTTTGCGCTCCGCGGCCGAGCCGAGCAGATTCGATTGCTGCTCCAGGAGGTATGGTAGCCCACTCACAATCGCTCGCTCGCGATCGCTCTTCGATTGACGCGCCGATTGCCGTGCGCCTCAGACGCAACTGCCGTATCGCGACGTCTTGTTGACGCAAGCCCAGCTGCGTAAGCTGAAGGCTGTTGGATCGCCGATCTCCAACCCGAACTTCCAAGCTGCGCAAGAGGAATCG
>Ga0209935_1005057_pt1 | contig 11484 bp, 19 predicted proteins | sample ThiBio_1000_plan_2_FD_183958 | JGI IMG/M metagenome (GOLD analysis project Ga0209935, IMG submission 183958) | Wastewater bioreactor microbial communities from Cape Town, South Africa - Thiocy_cont_1000_plan (SPAdes) | ecosystem: Engineered > Bioreactor > Thiocyanate-remediating >... | reverse complement strand
ATGGGACAGGATGTGTACTCGCACATGCAGGCGGTTGCGCAAAGAAATTCAGGGTTGTTGAACAAACCGGTTGAGTGCATCCCTTTGAGTCCGCAAAGCAACAGCGGAGATGTGGTTATTGCACCCAAAGCGGAGCGTCGCCCTCCGCCACTGGTTAAGGAATAAATATAACGAACACCTTTTATTCTTACGGCATGTAGAACATGAGAGCATCAAACCACCCGCTCGGTAAAAGGTGTAGCAGGAGGCTGACAGGGTGTGAGGCAGGGGAGGTAGCACAGATTGTTTGGTTGAGATTCCCTTGCACGTTCAAACCGATAAACACGTTTTCGACATGCACTCGATACAGCCTCACGTCGGTCACTCCAAAGGGCGAATAGTCGGCGGGGCCAGCAGGAGACCGCAAGGTGCCGCGCACCTGTTCGAACATTGCAAGCAACCAGGCGGAGTCGTTTCTGCCGACAGAGGGAAGATTGTACTCGTTGACTACAAATGCAAGGAGGGAACAGGTGTTGTTGCCGGTGCCATCGGTGGAGAAGAAACTCATATTTTGGGCTGTCCAGGCAGTGTTGATTAGCGCCACGTTTGTTTCAGGGTTCTGGTTGGTCACGCTGACTTCCCAGTTGATTTGGGGGGAAAGAAAAGTAGCCTTTCCTTTGAACCCCGATATTGAAACAGTGGGTTGCGAAATGGGCGGTTTCTCGTAGGGGCTGATCAAGCTGTCTATAAATACAGCGCCGCGAAGAGGAACGGTTATGCAATTGTGGAAAGGGGCAAGGAGGGGTAACCAGCGTACTTGTGAATGTGAATGTTCCTGTGTTATTCTGCCAGTCCATAAATATGTTTTGGTTGCCTTCATACCAGATATCTGTATAGCCAGATTACAACAATGCCTGCATTGATAACCGGGGTAAGCCTACCTTCAACCACAAGACGAGCGCCGTTATCAATATGGTACAAATTTGTTCCTGTTGTGCCGGTCGAGGCGCCGCCGAATACCGCCACACGGCCAGAGCCCATTCCTAAATAAGAAATATGTTAAGTGAAGCCACGGCGGAGATGAATGTGGCCTCACCTTGTTCGGAGCATGGCCCACCAGTTACTTCGACGCTGCTTCTATTGGCGGGTATCGAATAGGCAGCGTGGTAGAAAGGAATCAAATCGATATTACAGTTGTCCAAGCGTTCGGCGTATAGATTATACTCGCTACTCCCCGGATCGAGTTCCTCCGCATAGATCCTTGCACCCATCTGATCTGCGTTCGTGATCACTATGCCATCCGATAGGTAGTTGCCATTTAGAGTTAGCCCGCGGAAACTGACTTTACTTGGGCCCTCTACGAGAAACATAGGTGCTGTTGGAGGAAGGCGAAGGTTAACGTGTTTCGGTAATACACAATAAGTAAGCGCTGACCTCGGTATTTACCGACCCAGGTGATATAGCTGGCGGTGCCAGTACCTGTCCAAGCTGTTTCCTTGCCAAGGAACTGTATATCGCAATTGGGCGGCAGAACGATGGATTCATTGATGGGATAATTGCCTGTGCAGAAATGAACGATAAGGCGAGAGGTCTCAAACTCCAGAGAAAGCATGTGGGTGTAAATAGGAATGCTTACCAGATGGGAAGTACAGGACGGGTCGATTCCCTGTTTGTTGCAGAGCCGCCTGAATAACTTCTTGAAGCGCGGATTGGTTGTTAGGAGTTGCTATGAAGGTCGGGCGATTGACGTTCAGCTGGAATCCCGGCAGTGTGGGCACTGTCCAGGCGGCCGCCGAGTTGGCGATGAATACATCGTCGATGATGATGGTCTCCGGTGTGCCCACGTATCGGAAAACGTTCGTTTGGTTGGTTACCGTCCATGTGTTGCCAACCGAAATCAACATGATGCCCGTAGGTCCGCTAAATTCGAGGGCTGGTCCAGAATCCCCGGCAACGCTGATGAATGTGTTATCGTACATGACCAATGGGCCTCTGTCATCTTTACAGAGATTTATATGAGTACTGTGCCTTCTATTTAAGGAGAAAATCGTACTGAGCGTCAACATGGGACCTGGTTGGGAGGCAACTACGACGTTCGCTTGAACGGATACTTGGGGATGACATCCGGAGTAGGTAGCCTTGAAAAAGAGCGCGGAACCATAGGAGAAGCACTGACGGATCGAGTAGAAGAGACAATTGCCGATCAGAACATCGGCAGTGGCGGAGTAGAAGAATGCCGACTCGTAGACGTGAAAGTTACCGGCGCCGTTGTTGGAGTTGGTAACCCCTATATTGCAGTTGATGAATATGCAGTGGCGAATGAACCAGTCAAGGGCGTTCCAATCCTCAATACTCCATGCTATACCAGATTGTAAGTGGGTGTAGATATAGGACTGGCAGTATAGAGAGGGAATTATACCTGCAACAGTTATGTTCTCAAACCGGCAACGGATGACCAGCCACTCGGCTGTCGCGCAATTTGAGCCGCATGTTGTCTGATTTCCTACCCTCATGCCTAGGTATCTACGGTTAACGATTCGCGGTGAACTAGGTCCAGCTTACCAAAGCGTGCGTTGCGAAATATTTCATCAGAGTGGTGGCCCCTTCCTGTAAGAGGAAAGATTGGTTAAATAACTTAATTTAGACGACTAGTTGACCAGTAGAGCGGAAGCAGTTGATGGAGAGGGGAAGAGTGGGGACCTGAATAGCTGTTTATTACGCCGTCCCAACGATGCCAAATGGCGGAGTTGATACGATTGCCTCCGTCCCAAGTCAGCCGAGAGAATTTGAAGTGAGATATGCCGTTGGTGTATAGCATCGAGCATTCGATCGAGTTGGAGTTGTTGCATGTTGGGCCATCGTATTGAATGATGGTTGTTTCGGGGTCTTCTCCGATCACTTGGCTCCAGCTGTTAGAAGTCATAATCAACGCCGAAGTGATTCTATAAGTCCCTTTGGGGATCCATAAGATGGTATTGAGGAAAGTCGCATTCAATCCTTTCTGTAGAGCGAGGGTGTCGTCTGCTGTGCCATCACCTAAAACCAGGGTAAAAAATCGTGATTGACAACAATAGAAACTCAACTTACCTACTGCCCCAAAAGCAGTTACCACATTCACCCAGTCTGAAAAGGGACCCTGAAACTCATCGGAGAGGGACGAGTCGGTGATCGGTCCAATTGTTGATGCACACGATCCAGATACGCAGCAGATAAACACAATAGCAACGAAGAGCAGCTGCATTGTGTTAACGGCTGCTAATTACCTGCTATTGAATCTCCTTTTCTAGGAAAGGAATGAACTTGCCGGTAAATTTCTGGTCGTTGGTTGCTGAAGTGCGCAACGTGCGTTGCAAGTAACGACAAAGCAGCGATGCAAAAGGAGGAGGCGGGTCGGCGGGCGAAAGAGCGATGGGTTGAGGGCAAGGAGTTAGCAAGGAAACTAGCTGTAACTCGAGTGATTCCAAAGCTGCTGGCATGGTGGTTTTACTTTATCACCTTCAAGTGGGTGAACTACTACAGAGGCCAGTTTCTCTACTTCATCGTTATGTCTATTGTGGGAGGGTTATGGATATGGTTTGCAGAATATCTGGTGGGTCATGGTGGATATCCCTACGGCTTTGTAGATTATTGGTTCCTGTCTGCCAGCTCAATGTCTCAAACAGGTTACTCCTCAACCCCTACTTTTACGTTAGCGATTTCGGAGCCTGTAGTTTTTCCTTTTTCAGCTAATGTAATCACCGCCGGTTCTAACAAATAACTTTCATTTAGGGTTGAACACAAATGATCTTACTATCATGGGAATACAGGGGTTATTGATACAAATGCTGATGACGGTGTTGGGGAGCCAAGGTACCTACTAGAACTCGGGAATGTTGTGAACTCTAACTTTGCTAAATCAGTTTTGCTGAGCGTGGTGCCTGTTGTAATTCGAATCTATTACTTTCACAAGGAGAAAAAGCTCCTCGACGAATCTCCGAATGCCCTGCTGGAATACAAGGCATTGAAACGGATAGTGGCGATCGTTCCCCTCTACTTTCTTCTGATCCACGTCTCTGCTTGGCTCACTTGGGGGCTGTATGTGGGCTGCAATCCTGCTGCGAAGGAAGTACTCGCGCGAAACGACGTAGCCCCTGCATTTTGGACCTTCTTTCATGTCGAGAACTCTTTTTCAAATACGGGCTACTCCCTCTTCTTCGATAACTATGAACAATGGTCTACTTTCCCGTACATCCTCCTCAACAACATGTTCGTCGCGCAGTGCGGAGACGTAGGGTTTCCTGTTACAATGTATATGATCGTGTTCTCCCTTCATCGGATGTATTTCTATCTTGGTAAATCTCTCTCTCACTCACTCACTCACTCATCAAATTCTACAGACTGGAAAGAGGAAGAAAAAGTATATCGATATCTTCTCAAATTTCCGCGAAGATGTTTCTGTTATCTCTTTCCATTAAGAGAGACCCTTTGGCTGGCAATAGCCAATATTGTCCTGTTTGCTATTCCCTCTATCATATTCTTGGGGGTAGAGTGGAACAAACCGGCGTTATCAGGCCTATCAGGTGGAGATAAGGTAAGAGTTATCGCTTGGTAAAAAATTCCAAAGAGCATTTGGCTGAATATCGATTTCTATGAAGGTTATGAACGGGATATCAACGATAGTGTCAACGCGGCATGGTGGTTGGAACAATCTGAACATCGACATATTTCAACCAATTAGTTTGGTGTTAATAATTGGATTGATGTATGTCGCTACCTCACCGATTACGATCGCGATGAGGATGACCGATCCAAACGAAGAGGTGGTGGTGGAGCGAGACTACTCCGGCACACTTCATATCATCCAAGTCATTCCCAATCCAAATAAGGAGGACTCTGACTCAGAGTATGAAGGGTAAGTGAATGCTTCACTCACTTCGTCGGGTTTCAAGAATAACTCGCACTCTTCGTTTAGCACACAAAGATACACGTTGTGGCTGCAATCTAAAGAAGTGCTCACAATGCACATGTTTTGGATCTTCCTGTGCTACGTTATCATCGTTGGCGTTGAAGTGGACAACATCCAAAGCGATCCGAGCAATTTCAGCCTTTTCAACATTTTCTTTGAAATCGTCAGCGGCTACGGGACAACGGGACTCTCTTGGGGACTCCCGAACACCTCCTTGTCGCTCTGCGGGGGATTCTCTACCGAGTCGAAGATTCTTCTTATCGGGTTGCAGATACTTGGGAGGCACAGGGGAATGCCTCAATCGGTTGACAAGGCTATTCAATTAGCACCCGACATGATCGACGTTCAATATGCGAAGCCCGTGCGTCCCGCTCTGCCGCGGATCAACGCAAACCAGGAAATTGAACTGCAAGACTTAGGAACCGCTGCTTCTGCGATTCGTGCTGCTCTTGGAATGAATCAGGAACGCGATGACGAAAAGGAGGGCAAGGAAGAAGACACTTCCACTATCAGTGAGGATTAGGTGTTGTGTTACAATTGTAACAAAAGAGTGTACAGAGCAGAGAATAAGAACTGTATTTATTTATTTTGTAAGTATCTTGATTAGTAATCATCCTCATCAGGGCAGAGATAGCAGCTCGGACGTGGCTGGCCAGCAGTCGCTATGGCTTCGATCCTATGCGACCGCACAGGGTTTGTGAGCGATAGGGATTTCTTTGCCTTTCGCAGCAGGTCGGGAATTGTCGCCGCTTCGAAGGTGAGTTTGTCTCTGACCTTGACTGACAGGGAATATAATTCCTGCGAGACAGACAGACATAAACATTTAATGTTAAGTTACAAGAAAAGTGGTATAGGAAGCAAACCTTCTTACGGAGTATGCGAACGTGGGAAACTTGCTTTCTGCTATTAGTGTATGATAGTGCTAGAGCAGCACTCTGTAACGAATAGCGAACGAGGAAGGCGCCTCTGCCGAAACCAGAGAGAATTTCAGCGGCATCTTTGGCATCCAACACGCCATGAAAGTATCTATTTTTGCACGTGAGTTAGTTAGTTGGCGAGCCTATCTTTTGGAGAGGGTACCCTTGTTGTGCTAAATCTAGCAGCTGGTTGATTGATTGCGGGAGAGCGAGTAAGTTAGTAACGGGCATTGAGATATATGCAGGAAGGGATTACATTAGGGAGGGTTGTTCCGCAAATCGGCCCAAAGACTGACGCAAAGCGGCCCCAATTTATACAATCTACTCTCTGCTCTTCGTAGGTAGCGAAAAGAGGCGATTCTGTGTATGGGGGGTGTCAGAAAAACTTGACTATGGCACATATTAAACGCTTACCTACTAACAACAACTCCTTGAGAAGATTGGACCCAATCGCCCTCTCTTCAAAGGGATATGCCTCCCCGAAGACTTTGATAAAGTCTTCGAATCGAACGCTGTCCTTCTGAAGAACATGTTAACCGAAATAAAATATTCTTTTCCTTCTGCAGCAAAAGTTACCTTATTAGCTCCTTCGGTGCATGATATCCAAACTCGCCGCGCTTCGGGATCGGCAATGAGGACCACCGGTATTAGGTTGTCGATCTCACATACAAAGTCGCTTAATGAAGGCCTATGTGTATAGGTATTAGCAAAACCGGTGTGCAATAGATTGTAATTAGAAACCTTTTCGTTGGATCCTGATCCCAGCAGCGATTAATGAGGGCAGCTACAGAGTCTGGTATGAAGGGGAAAAGCTCGGGTCTTTCTCCTGCACCGACTCGTTCGGTCAATTCTTCTAAGCTAGAGATATTCTCAAAAGAGATTGCGCCAGTCCAAAGCTCCTAATGTATTTGTTAATAGACATAGAGGAAACCCGGAGGGAAAACCTCACCCAAGATATCATGCCAATCGCATAAATCTCAGCACAGGCATCAGGATACTGGCTTAAAAGCACTTCTGGCGGTGAATATTCGTTTACGTCTCTCGAGTCCATGTTCCTACATTTTTTTTGCGTTAACGATAGGGTGACACAAAAGAGTATAGAGACTCCTACCAAAGCCCAACAGCTGCCACATTATCTGTAACGAGTATATACTTGCTCGATAGATTACCGTGAATACGGGGAGGTGAACAACCTTGAAGCCATAAACAACCTTTGTTGGGCCATTAATGATGTACAGCGTAAAAAGAGTTAGCGTACCCAATGCTATCTCCTTCAGCAATTTCAGTTTTAGCTGAGGGTTAGCATCGCCTCTGTTCATGTGTGTCAGGAAAGCAGCGCCCGGCGGCATATTCAGAACTAAGCAGCGCATTCCCTTTGCCACACAAATTCCAATGGGCGATATAAGGTGCGGATATAGTATCGTTCTGTGTGTGCGATTAGTTGGTTTTTGGCGCATAACAAGGGAAGCTGGGAGGATGTACTTTGAGTTGAAAGCCTGGTCAATCATGCGACCAACTTCATTTGGAGTTTGCTCTTGGTTTTGAAATATATACACGCCAGCATGTGCACCTCTCACTTCTGCGCTGAAAAGGCTGCCGCGGTTGTCTGTCATCATCAGCGCGCCGATTCGGATATCTTCTTGCTTATACAAACAACCCGATTTCCATACTACCCCAAAGAAACAAAAGGGAGTTGTTGAGTTGTGTGACGCCGCAACCTTTACCCTGCGAGTAAATAACCAGGGTGAGATGAGGTCAAGCAAAAGGGAGTAGGCTTATAAATAATCTTACTTGGTATAACCGCCTCCATGTGTAGTTGTAATTAGACTCACATTCTGGATCTCCAATCTGTATGTAGGCTTAGCTGGAGTGCAAGTAGGAGTAGTAGTACAGTTTGGATGCATTTAATTCTCCACAAATCGTCGTCTTCTGATTTATTCCTGTAAAGTTTGTTACAAAAATTGATGAATGAGAAAAACATTACCGCCAAACAGAGTTTACCAGTCGAATACAACACAACTCGTGGTCAGACAGGTAAATAAGTACCGAATGCCAGAGCTCGGTAGGCAGCCAGAGGCGCTTCTCCGATTCTCCTTGCATTTGATCGTTTTTGATTTGGGCCTTCTTGGAAGAGAGCAATCTGGCAAAAATTTTTTGTTTTGTGCCCCTTTTCCCTTTATCCAGGCTCATGCGGCAACGCGCACTTCATAATTAACTAGTTAATAATTGCTTTTTGCTATGTACGGAAAGGGTAACAAATGCGACCATAAAACAATTTCCGACCAAAGCTTGAGGATACAGAAGCAGCTCCGTGAGGTCACACAAAGATGAGGGCTGGAGAGCAGCACACGGGCAGGGAGATGCTGAAAGACTTGCACGCCTTGGGATCCTCCTTTAAGGATTTCAAGACACGGCAGACCGTGACTCGTGGCCATCGGAAAACAATATCGGGGGGTAACATGGAGAACCGAGCCATGAACGAAATCTTGTTCAAGGATCAAGAAGAAGACGAGTATCTAAAATTTCAGAACGACGAAGAGCTCATCAATACCAAGCTATCCGAAGGTGAGTCTGCGTTTTGGTTTATTTTTAGCCCCTCCGGAATAATCCCCACGATTGATTGCGTGTTTTCTTTTCTATTTCCGCATCTTTGCGCTTGCATCCTCAATTCACATTACCGTGTGTGTTCATTTATTCCCTACCACCAGAGTTACGGCTGATGTTAGAGTTGCCGCCATTGGTAGATCCCGAGATTAGTGAAAAGACTATGTCACTATTTGAGGACACCTTCAGCGGGTATATGAACGTCATCAAGGTATTCCTCGTCTAGCTTTCTTTTTTTACAACTTCCTTTACTTACATTGTGCCACTGAATAGGATGGCCTTTATCTGCTACTTGAAGGTACAGTTATTTTTTGGCGCGATTTTTTGCTTGTTGCGTTTGGAGAGACAAAATAGGCGCAAGACGACACAACCTGACGATAATAAGGCGCACAAAGAAAAACGCGTCATGTTGAAAGAAAAGGCGGGGTGTTAAAGAGGGGTGGGAGGAATGTTGAACGACACAGCGGAATGGCGCAGAAAAACACAAAACTTAATTTAATTAACGGAATTAGCGGGGAAACCAACACGCGTGCTAACTTTTTGTTTTTTCTTCCTATTTCTCGCTAGACATGGCCGACGTAAACGAAATTCAACAAAGAATACGTGAGGGGAGAGTGGAATTGGTGAATCAGTGTTTTCAGTATCTGTGCAAATATTATGCTACACTCAAGCCAAAAGCAGTGAAGGCTCTCGAGCGATTGCGGTTGCTTTCTATCCAACGAAGTGGCGGCGCTGTATCTAATATGCCATCGTCTGGGTGGGTTCCTCTATCGCTCTCGGCAAGCACGAATGAGGAGGGATTTCTAGGTATGTTTTCTTCAATCCTAAATAGGTGTAATTGTTGTTTTTTTTGTAGAGGAGGCGGACATACCGAAAACTTGGAGAGATAAAATAACCTGGAGGAACGCTCGCCGGTTGGTGTATAGACGGATTCCCATCTTAAAATGGGCGCCGCAATATTATCGCAACTTTTGGAACAAAATTGCCTCCGACGCCCTTGGGGCCATCACCATCGCGTTTATCCTAGTTCCGCTTGGCTTATCATATGCGCAGATCGCTTCCCTACCTCCTGTGTAAGAGCCCTTTCCCTTCTTCTTCTTCTCCTCTCCACTAGCCGCCTACTTATTAAATACGTGTTTTAGGTACGGCCTCTATGCTTCCTTTTTTCCGCCCATGATATACATGGTAAAACATAGCCATACTCCATCTGTGAAAGTGTTACTTAAAACGGTTTAATAGTTGTTCGGTACCTCTGCGGAGTTGGCTGTAGGACCTGCTTCCGTCATATCTCTCTTCGTTCCTTCAATTGCGGGTTCATTTGGAGCGATAGGGACTCAAGGCTACATCGATGGTGCGCTATTCATGGCGATGTATTCGGGGGTTCTGTTATTCATTGCTGGGATCTTAAACATTGGGAACATCATAGCAAATCTGCTATCACAACCTGTACGCTCTATAACCATATTTTTACGCTCTCGCTAATGCTCTATTCATAGGTGCTGAGCGCATTTATGACTGGTGCCGCGATCATCATCATAATGGGACAATTGAACGGGTTGATGGCGATACCTGTGTCAGGTTTCTCTCTTCTCTCCTCTCTCTCTCTCTCTCTCTCTCTCTCTCTCTCTCTTTGAACCTTATTAACAAATTGCCCTAAAATTGATACCTTAAATAGGTGATAATGTCGTTGATTTGTCAAACACGTTTTGGAACAACATTCAGTACACGGACCCATGGACGTTCTTCTTGGGTTTTATTTGTGTGATGACCGTATTGTCGATGAAGTATATTTCGCCTCGCCTGCCTATTGCCTTCGTCGTTCTGTTCTTAACGACGCTGGTTTCCTGGCAGCTCGAACTCAATACTGTGGTATGTACTTCTTCGTTTGGATTGTAGAGCTTTGCTAAATTTTAAACGCGCAGTTTGGCATGTCTATTGTTGGCGATGTGCCATCAGGGTTGCCTTCGCCTTCTTGGCTGTCGGCGTTATCTTGGTCAGCCATTCAGGACAATATCACGGACGCTCTTACCATCGCCCTCATCGGCTATGTCGAGAGTATTGCAGTGGCAAAAAAATATGCAGGTAACCTGGAGTATTCATTTGAGTTTCGCAATTTAAATAATCTCTTATTATTTGTGGGTTATGAATAGCGCGAAGAAGATACCGCATCGATGTCAACCAAGAGCTGTTTGCGCTTGGAATGTGTAATATAGTCGGATCACTATTTCAATGCTGTAAGTTAACAACAATCGTCACCACCAACGATTTTTAATTTTTTGAATTTTTTAATAGATCCGGTCACCGGAAGTTTGTCTCGAACGGCGACCAATTTTGTGTGCGGGGTTAAGACGCAGCTCTCTTCGTTCTTTGTGAGTCTCTTCCTCGGGATAACCTTGCTCCTGTTTACGAGCGCATTCTATTACACGCCAACGTGCGTTCTGGCTGCGATTGTAATAGCCTTCACGGTCTCGCTCCTCGACTTCAGCGAATTCTTCTATCTGCTGCGCATCCTTGCCTTCATCGAGGTAGTGGAATATTTCTTTGTTCTCGTCGTTACTCTCCTTTTGGGTCCGGGTATGTATTTATATTTCCTTCTGTTCCTTAAATTATTGATATCCTATTCGCTTTTGTTTCTCCATTCAGTTGTTGGCGTAATTGTATCAGTAGTTGTATCATTGTTTCACGTCGTATACAGATCGACAAAGCCTCCATCATCGGTGATGGGTCGCTTGCCTGGTACGGTCGTATATAAGGACGTCCAGGCATTCCCGAAAGCTGAAACCGTCGATGGTGTATTGGTGTTGAAGTACGTTAAATTCATTGTTGTGTTGTCACTCAATTCTTACTTGTATCGCTTTCTTAGGTATGATGCTAGTTTGTTCTTCGCAAATATCAATTGGTTTTGGGATCTGCTTATCAAACATGAAGTGAAGAACCGTAAACAAGGGACCCCCTTGAATGCGGTTGTCACGGATTGGTCAAGCATTCTCATGCTGGATTCAACGGCCATCCAAATACTGACGGAGATCATACAAGATT
>Ga0209935_1005056_pt1 | contig 11485 bp, 16 predicted proteins | sample ThiBio_1000_plan_2_FD_183958 | JGI IMG/M metagenome (GOLD analysis project Ga0209935, IMG submission 183958) | Wastewater bioreactor microbial communities from Cape Town, South Africa - Thiocy_cont_1000_plan (SPAdes) | ecosystem: Engineered > Bioreactor > Thiocyanate-remediating >... | reverse complement strand
AATGAAAACCTCAAAAAACATTTCGGGGAAGACTCGTTCCACGTGATTGCTCCGACTGAACGAATCTACGATGTTGTGTTGGGTGGCATTTCCATCAATGGATTGGTGCACGGGAACAAGAAGCAGCTCGCACATAACACCGAAGAAAATATTGAGGCCGAGACTTCTGGCCGCTACGGGTGGGGCACGCACCACGTGCGAGATCACCTTGCCCCAGGTAAGACTTTTTTTCGCAAAGCTGTTAGGTGTTTGAAACTGACTTGGAATGCCCTTTGTAGGCTTTTATGATAACGTGCTAAACCAATACTATTGTAAGTGTTTCTTTCTCGTATTACACTGCGTAAATGTAATCTTTCAAAACCATTCAGGGACGCGGAAAAATACCTACAGGGTGTATAAAAGGTTCGCTGACTCCAAAAAGCAGGACAGAATCTACCATCCTGATGACGACGAAGATTATGGGCGCCGTTTCATGTGGGATTGAGCTGAGAGCAAACTTTCTTTAGATAGCGTATCAAGTAAACATGATTGTGCCTTTCTCTTTTTACTGCGCCTGTCGCTTGCACTCTGTTCCTGTACAGAGCACTTTCTCTCTGGGGACATAGGCGGGAACCTGTTCCTCCTCTTCCTCCTCCTCTTCCTCTTCTTCCTCTTCTTCGCTTTCGGCCTCTGTGACCTCTTCAACAGGTTCTTGTTGTTGTGCCTCATGTTGCTGGTCCTCAGCAGGTGTAGATTGTTGCTGCTCAGGCGGTACATCCGCATGAGTTGTTGTACTCTCGTCCTCTGATTCAACCTTAGCGTCAGTAGATGCCACCTCGTCCTGGCGTGGCGCTTCTTGTTCTTGTTGCGATGCTTCCTGTTGATTGTTGCTTTCTTCCTCACGTGGCTGCGTGTGAGCATCTTCTTTCTTCTCTTCGCTGTGCTGATCTGCCTCCTTTTTCTCTGGTACAGCACTAGTGGTCTCTTGCGTCTTCTCGGCTTCCTCCTTGCCATGCGCTTCCTCACTCTCGTTCGCTGCACCTTCCTCGTCGGTGGTTGACTTGCGTGAGCTTTCCTCCTTCTTTTGTTCTTCCCACCGCTTCTTTTTCTCCAACCTCTTCCTTTCTCGTTCTTGTTCCTCTTCCTTGCGCAATTCCTCCAATTCCTTCTGCACGTCGCTCCCTTCAACTTTCTTCTCGGAAGAAGGCTCCTGCTCCTTCTTTTTCCTTCCTCGTTCCTCAGACAGTTCATCGTCTTCTTCCTCTTCTTCTCCCTCCCTCAGCTTTTCGTTCCTTTCGGTGTACTTACGCCACTTGGATTCCTCTCTGGCCTTCTTTCTTTCCTCAAGCGGGTCAATCTTCCTACCGGCTGCTGTTGTCTCCTCTAACTCGCTTTCGGCTTCCTTCTTCTTCTTGGTTTCCTCATTAGCCTTTCCTTGTTGTTGCTGTTGTTGTGATTGGGGTGGCTGCGATGGGGAGGACACGCGTTTCTTAGCCACCAGAGAGGGAGTGGCTTGTTGTGATTGCGGTGCTGCCGATTGTGCTGGTGGTTGTACCGCGCGTTGTTGTTGCTGCTGTTGTCTCTCTTCTTGTTCGCGCTTGCGGGTCTCCTCCTTCTCCTTCTTCTTCTGGTCGGCCTCGCGTTGTTTATCCAATCGGGCTTGTTCTTTTTCGCGCGCTTTCCTCTCCACCTTCTCTTCGACGGGTGTCTTCTTGACTGGGTGCGTACTGTCGACGTGATGGTCCTCTGCCGCGCTCTGATTATTGGCTGTCATGCCCTCCCCCCTCGCATTCATAGCCTCACGCTGCTGATTGGCCCCTCCGAATATTCCCGGATCGGGTCCCCGCCTCTCCCGCTTCGGTTTATTTGGCGGAGTAGGGGTGGGTGTAGGTGTCCCTGTTGGCGTTGCGGCTGCGGGTTGTTGGGGTGGCTGCGATGGAGAGGATCCTCGTTTCTTACTCGCCTGAGAGGGAGTGGCTTGTTGTGGTTGCGGTGATGCTGATTGTGCTGGTTGTTGTGACAGTTGTGGTGGCTGACGCGCTTGTCTCTCAGCTTTGCGGTCACGCTGTTGAGATTCCTGTGGCGGTGGTGGCGTTTGTTGTTGTGGTTGTGATGATGGAGACGGCTGTTGTTGCTTTGGTGGGGGTGGTTGTTGTTTCGACTGCTTTGCCTGTTGTTGAGGTTGTGGGGTATTCGGTTGTGGAGGTGGAGAAGATTGTCTCACTGGCCTTTGCACTGGTTGAGGTTGTTGTGGTTGTTGAGTCGGCTGTGGTGACTGCGTGGTCTGTTGTTGCTTTGGTTGTGGTGTTTGCTTCTGTTGTTGCTGCTGCGGGGGTGATGGTGATTGCGATTGTTGTTTAGGTGGTTGGGGTTGTTGGGACTGTGGAGTCTGCTTCTGTTGTTGTGGCTGTGGCGTCTGCTTTTGTGCTTGTTGTTGTCTCTGTTGTGGAACCTGCTTTTGTACCGGTTGCGGCTGTTGTGAAGGCTGTTCAGCAGAGGGTTTACGAGGTTCTGGTTGATTTCGTCTCCCTCTAGGTGAGGGCAGTTGCGGTGGTTGCTTGGGTAGCTCTTGCGGTGTCTGAGATGGCTGAGAGGTGGAGGGCGCAGGTGTAGCTGATTGTTGTTGTTGTTGTTGCCTGTGACGCGGCGGGGGTGGTGGAGGTGTAGTCGGTGTTGCGGCAGGTTGGGTCGTGCGAGGCGCGGGTGTGTCGCGCGGAGGTCTCGCTCTCCCTGGCGCTGGTTTGGAGGGTGTCGATTCAGAGGGCGATGAGGCGGGTGTGTCCGTGTTGGGACTTGATGATGTTGCGTCCTGTGGTTGTTGTGGTGGTTGTGATGTTGTCTGCGTTGTTTGAGAGGCAGGTGGTGCCGACGTGGCTACAGGTGTAGCACTAGCCACTGTCTTCTGAACCGGTTGGGGCTGTTGCGATTCTGAAGTTGCTGAGGTCTCGGCAGGTGCTTGCGGTGGTGGCCTGTTGCGATGAGTTCGCTGCGCATCGATATGCGTTGCTGCAACAAATAGGAGGAACAGCAGCACAAGTAAGCTGCCTCTCTCTGCTTGCGTTCTCATCTTCGCGCGCCAAAGAACACAACGCAGTTCAAGGAAACGACACGCACACGACTTTCCTATTCAAAGCAACCAATCCTATTTCAAAGCTGCGTTTTACGTTTTTAGTTAGTTCGCTTTGTGATTTCTCGAAAGAAAAGAAAAAATGGATGGAATGCAAAGTAATACCTTTCTCTGGATGAATAACACTTTGGATGTGTAGATCTAGAATAGAAGAGGTTTAGAATTTCTAGCATTTACAAAGGATACGCAGACTAAATAAAGAAAAGGACGTATTTAGGCGAGAGTATTTATAGCTTGGTCTCGAGAAGGGAGGGAAAGGTATCCTTCAACGCTCGTGCCACCGATCCTTTATAACACCCAAGCAGCCTCCTTCCCTGAATGGTAAAGAATATGTTGGTATTAGTTCTAAGAATGTCATATCACAACTGAAAAAAGAAAGGCACAAATATACCTTTCGGGCGACAACATGGGCGGTCCTGACCTTCTTCCAGTTCCGCGCGACGGCTGGATCGAATTTGAGGCTCTCTGCTATTTCCAAGAAGAACTTGCGCCGATTCTCGACGTCCATCCAAAATCCTCGAGGCTTCCTATCCATTTTCTTACGGATCGGCCGCACTGTAAAAAAACAACAAACAATCATCAGTCCTGTTAAAGTTTAAGGCTTGAGTCTTAACTCACCTGTTGAGGATGCTTTGTTTTCTTTCCAATTGGACAATACGGTATCCCAATCGATGTCGGTTCGAAGGCGGTATATAGTTGGTAGTTTGGGCTTTTGGCTGACCAGCATGTATCCCCTATGCTTGAAGCTTACAATGTCCCCTGGCCGCGGATTGGATCTTTTCAAAAACTCCGAAGTGCCAGCCCCCGCAGTAAACCTTACTCCGTTTGGCCTAATCTGAAGTGTTAGCATATACACATAACGCGGGCGAGAGGGAGAGAGATAGAGAGAGAGAGAGAGAGAGAGAGAGAGAGAGAGAGAGAGAGAGAGAGAGAGAGAGAAAGAGAGACTTACAACTCACACTCCCATTGGTTGTTTCCCACTGCTTCAACCACTCGCGCTTCAGCGTCTCGAAATTTCTAAAGAATAAGCTACCATTAAAGAGAGTAAACAGGACTCCTTAACAAACCTTGTGTTTGAGGTATCCAGGTGACCGCCCTGACTGTAAAGGAGCTTGGGGATCTCGAAGAATGACTCCTTCTCCGCCTTTATCAATCACGTCTTGAAAAAATGTCTCGAGGTGCTGTACGTCTTTGCAGACTTGTTTCGGTGCAACCTCGACATGCTTCCATTGGCCGGATGAAATATGTTTAACTTAAGATAGATATCAATAAATCAGTACAAAAATGAATTCACAGAGAGACAACACGACACTAACCCAATTGATCATATCGTTCTTGATAAGTTCCTCCTTGATGATTTGGTATGTCAAATACCATATATTTGAATTTTGTCCAATCCAATCCCTTTGACAGATCTCCCTTGCTGGACATTTTAAGGGCGTCCTGAAAATTATCTACCCCAAACCTTGTGTTGTAGAAGCGCATTAATTGGAGAGCCTAATTGTATGTGCAGAAGGGGGAGTACTCACCATAGCTCTCCATCCAAGAATACGTCCTTGGGCATTGTGTCTAATACTTCTTTCGGAAAAAGGAGTTTACGCCCCGTCCTGGAGTAGATGCTGCCCGTCGTAGGATTCCAAAATCCTCTCACCCCATCGTACTTCTCAAACATCCACCTGCCAAAAGAATGTTAATTTTTAATGTGGCGTCTCTCAAGGGGGGCTATAGGTACCAATTGACGGGATCTACATTCGATAGGGAGAAGAAACACGCTGTAGTAGGTACACCTATCCCCTCAATAGATTCGTTCTCTCGCGTCAAAAAATCGCTTGGCATTTCCTCCGAAATCGGGACTGCACCGCGCAAGGCGAAGCTTTGCAATAGATCGGGTCGAAGCTGCTTCACCGTTGCTGCCAAACTATACAAATCAAATCAATAGTGTACAAGTGAGAGGGACATGAAGTACAACAACCAACCTTTCCACAGTAGTGTCCCACCAAGGCGGCACTGTAACCAGTGTGATACCGCTTCGGCTTGCAAGATCGCGTTTGATGCTATCTCGCTGTTGGATGGCTTCAAGAGGTTTGTACGCATATTCTGCACTTGTATAGTGATGTTTTTCCTACAAACAGCAATTGTTAACTCAACAATGAATAACAAACAGAACCCACCTGATGTTCGAACGCAAGTTTAAGTGACGGGAGATAGATATCCAACTCTAAAAACTCGCCGGTGTTTGGGTTGACGAGGTTGGCCTCCCTCCGCACGTTCACCTTCAGCTCCACATCCTAGCGCAATAGAGATTAGTGAGGACTAGGGAAGCGGGTTCCGTACAGGAAAGAGTAAAGACACTGCTTTCTCGAGTCTCCGCTGCTGTGAATACTTGCTCTTTAGTAATAGCAGTTGATTCCATTTGAAATCTGGGTATCTCTGACTCAACAACTCCGCGAGCCTCGACTTTGTGATGGCCGTAGGAAATCCAATCTGCTTTAGATCCGCGAGCGTGACTGAATACCAATCCTCTGGCTAGGTCGCGTCAGTAAGCGATAAGGTTGGACCGAACTACACGAACCTGCTTGATATTGAGCATCTCTTCTGCTTTCTTCATCGCGCTCAGTACATCTTTGTAACCTTTACGCAGTCGCTCTGCGTCCTCAAACTTGGATGTTTGCCAAGGGAAGTGAGGATACACTGCTCGTAGCGCAGCTTCAAGAGAAGGGTAATAATCAAACAAGCCACGCCCACCTCCTCGCGTTATCTGTTGGCGAGTAATGGAGTACCAATCCCCGAGCTGCACATTTTTAGCGATCAGCATAGTACCATATTGGTAACAGCACGTACCTCGCGCACGTTAAGTTGTCTTCCCATCCCATTAAAAAATTCTTGTTGATTGCTTAGATTTCCCCAATAGCCCCTAGTCCGTGAAGGCGCTGAAAGTCCGGGTTTGCATTTATGAAAAGACAAATATGAAGCGAAGTACGTACCTTTGCCTGTTTGTGTGGCGTACAAAGCACGAAAGCAGCCGCAAGGCTCGCGAGCCAGATATCCCCGTTCGCATAGCCTATTGCGCATTCTCCTTCTTCCCTACGCCGTCAAGTTTTCCTGGAAGGTGTTGCGCTGCACTATCACAGACAACAGATCATGATGAGCGAGCTAACGCAGCTCAACTTTACAACAAGATTTCTCGAAGAACTGCACTTGCAGCAGGACCACGGCAAACCCCACTACTATCGTGATCATACCGGGTTAGGTTGAGGTATGATTGATGTCCCTTCTGCACGCCTGCCCTTCATACCAGGAATTCAAAATGAATTACAGTGCAGGTAAACGGAGGAGCCGCGGAAGTGTAGAGTTAGCGACAGAAGAAAGGCATGGACGGAAACTCGCTCGAGTTTTTCGTGGTAGAGGTCCACTTACCTAACTCTGAACGAAAAACCTACACATGGCCGAAAAGGGCAACAATAGACCTGGCCAAGGTAAAAAAACGGTTAATTTTCGGTTATATCTCGCTGACTAGTCTCCGTTTGCGTAGGGTGACGTGTTCAAAAGTACTTCAAGCCTTGCAGACCAAAAGCCAGAGGACTGGAATTTGTGTTGCAGCGAGGTAGGTTTCTGCTCAGTTTTCTTTCCTCGCTTTGCTTTCTGCTCAGTTCTTTTTTCATTGTCTTGTTTAACCATGAGTTCGGCTGACAGCCCCTTCTTCATCAAAAAGGCGGACGTACTTGAGATAGAGTTCGTGCGGCTGTATGCGGCGCCAAGTGTTGAAGCTCAAGTCAAACAAAATAAGCCGATTCGCCTTTCTCTCATTCCGAAGCGACACGGTTTAGAGTGGAAGAAGCGACGAAAGCATACACATCCAGAACAGGGCGAATCCGAACGGGTTTGGAGCGACAGCGTAGGCGAAATCGCGACAAGGGAAGGAAACGTTTCACCAGCTCCCAAGCGCCGGACGAGATCTCTCCCCAACGAGAAGATTTCTTGCGTGGCCAAAAAGGAAAAAACCAACACCAACCAAAGTCGAGTATTGACGCGGACCAAAAGGAGCGGACACCTGAAAGCGATAGTACTGAGCCTAGACGAGGAACACGACGAGCGCGACAAATTTTTGAGCGTCAGCCCGATTCAAATAGGCCGGAAGGACAAACAAGGGAGATTAGAACGGAGCCAAAAACCTGTGATGACCAGGGACGGACAAGGCCTCTTCCGATCACCGGAAATGTGGCGATACATCTTCAGCTTTATTGACCAGAAAGACCACCTCGCCGCTGTCTCCTTGACTTGCAAGGCGTGGCATGAGCTCGCAGAGCATGAGCTGTTAAGATGCAAACAGAAAATGGTAAGCTGTCTAAGAAAAAATTGCTACAGCAAACATGATTAATGACTCTCCGCCTTCAGAAACTCCAAAAGATACTAAATCGTCAGCACGGGCTGCAAGCAAGAGCGTTGCGCGGAGAAGGAGAGGGAGAAATATCATTCTACTCCCGGTTCCCTGAAGGCAAATTGAAACAGAAGCACATTGACCGGAAGATCAAGCGCCGAGTAGATACTGTCTATACCCAAATTCCCCCTCGACTCCCTTCTTCGGATGAACCTGTGCCTCCTTCGCTTCTTGCAAAGAATCCCAGTTGGATAGCCAGCGAAGACGGATGGGTCTTCCCAGCGGATCCCAAGAACAAGGGAAAGCTCAAGGCAAGCTGCTATCAGAACGAGATTAATCCGAAAAACCTGGAGGACGAAAACCGCCGACTAGGCCTCAAGCTGGCGGAGATGAAGGCCAAGTTGCGAGATCAAAAAGTCAAGCAAGCGCAGCAGGAGAAGCAAGTCATGGAGATCCTGACCTACTTCACCAACACCCTCGATCAGATGGCGTCACTCAAGAAGCTGACGCAGCTGCCTGGCGACGAGAGCGACAATTCATCCGCACAAGCCTATCGGCCGACATTTCGGATAACGAGAAGCGTCGATGAGTGGGATGTGCTGAAAAGCGCTGTCGGCGAGGAAAGCCGAGACCCGCGGCGCAGCAGAGAGGGAGAGCGGACAACGGGAGGGGAAACCCGAGGCTCAAAGCACGAAAAAGAGAAGGAGAAGGGCAAAGCCAAGACAAGAAAAAGAATGAAAGGAAAGAGAGGGCGTTCGCTCAGTGGGTGGAAGAAAACAAAAGAACCCAAGGGGCCTACGTACGAAATCGAGAAGAAGATCGTCAAGGGGAACACATGGGAAGGCAATTTAGATGAGGTGCGACGGGAGCTGGCCAGGCAAACGAGATCAGACGAGATTCTTCCCTCCTCTATGAGCGACCCTACTCCCGGCTGCATCCCGATAATAATCAACTCCGAAATCGTTGTTAGCCACAGCAGTGAAGGAAGCCGGGAAGAGATAACGGACCGACCGTCTCGCGACTCGAGCAGCTTTGAATCATCAGAGGAAAAAGAAAAGGAAGCGATGAAAGACGAAATCAAGAGCGACTCCGAGATTCCCGAGGGCCAATACATCACCTCCGATATCCCTCCTCGACACTACCTCATCAGCCCAGAGAACGTCCGCAAGATATGCGTTGCCACAATCGAGAAGGGCAAGGACGACCTGATGAAGCTTACCACCGAGCAACAGCGACAACGATATTGGATATTAAAGAAGGACTTCATGGACGGAGAAGGTAAGACTCCTCGTATGCCTAACCCTGCTAACAACAACTTTCTTCAGGAAAATTTGTGATGAACGTGCTCAATGTCATCACGAAGGTTTATCTCCGTCCGCTAAAGTTGGCGTTGAAAGTTGGGAAGCCCATCATCGAGGAGGTGGATCTTCATATCATATTTGGCGATTTCGAACCGTTCTATAGAGAACACACCGAATTCTATTACGAGTGCGTGCATATCTGGCAGAAGGGCGACTTTTTAGGGCACGCTATTCATGAATATGTACGCGGACTCAAATTTTGTTTAATTCATTAATCGCTAACCAGCCTTTGTTCAGGGTATGCGGATGGTTAGCTATCCTTTCCGGTTTATTGAGAACCACCATTTGGCCTCCGAACACATCAAGAAATTGAAAACGAAGAACAAAGTGTTTAAACAGTGGATGGAGGTAAACCTACTCTCCTTTGAAATGCAAGTCTCTTAATATGCTGTTTCTCCCGTTATCAGGAAGTCGAGTTTTCTGACCGGTCTCAGTTCATGGACTTGATATCCTTGTTAGCGAAACCGGTTGGCCGTTTCGCATACTATCGCGTCATGCTGGAGGTACTCTTGCTCTGCGCCAAGAAGGCTTTTCGCTCACTCACACATTTCGTGTCGCAGCGCTTCCTATCGTATGTAAACCCAGAAGAGCGTATCTATGAGCCAGGGATGGAACTTCAGAGTCAGCTGACGCGACTGCTTTCACGGCTGAGTGCCCCAACAGAGAAGGAAGACGCCCAGCGGTTCCAGATGATGGATCTTCAGACGCAAAAGAAGTCCGGTCCCTTTGTGGTACGTCATTCCTGGAATGCTTCCCTGTTTAGGATAATTTTTGTTCGTTGCTCATTTGCTAATTCGGCGCCGCTTCAAAGGACTTCCTCAAGCCGGGCCGACAACTTGTCCATAAGGGCAGAGTAGGTATACATGACCAAGAGACCGGCAAGATCACCATCCACTACATCCTGTTGTGCAATGACCTCATTGTGTGCGGCAAGATCCTGTCGTGGAAGAAGCAAGAGTTCCTCGCGAAGCATGTCTACTCCCTCCACGGCGCGGACCTTGTTTCGGATTCCGCGGAAGGTAGTCTCCCCATTCGCCCAATTCCACTCCTACGATACCATTGACATGAACAATTTAATCGGAATCAGGCATCAAGTACTCCCTCATTCTGTTGACCAAAGAAGCTCCGTTAGTTCTTGCATTGAAATCCGCCGAGCACAAACTGAAATGGGAGACCGCGTTGCGAGAGACCCTCAAGACTCTGGCCAAGCCCGTGCGTGTTGTTGATCAAGGTATGTGAGTGCTGTGATGTCACCCTTACTCATTCTCATTTACAGGATCGCGAACGGAGTACTCCTTGGGTACGCGCCCGACGCTCATCCGCTTGGCCAATGATCCCCGTGCCAACAACTAAAAGGTGGAAATGGAAGGAGAAAAAATTTTGTTTGCCTAGGCTAGGCATCGCGGAATAACCCAGGGCTTCTCCGCCTTTCTTGTGCTTTTGTTGGCTTTGTTCTTTTCGTAACTTTGTTCGTTTCGAAGGTAAATTTCCGTTTGCATTTCGCAAGTCCGTCGTTTCTTCTCCTTATGTGCGAAATTTAACAATGCACAACCGGAGGTTTTGAGTTTGATTTTTACCAATGGCCGTAGTTGCTTTTCATCCGGCAATTAATTTGCACAAATCCGCGACGACAGTTTCCAAAAGCGTAGCTGTACAGGAGAACCCATCAGCTATTCTCCTGCCGCGCCACTCCCAAGCACAGAGAAGAGATCATTAGCGCATTTATTATCTTTTTTTACGTTATTGTCCCCAGAAAGACTCCACCATGACGCTTCCCTCTGCTCTCTGGACGGCGTTGTTGCTCTGCTCGCTGTTTGCCTACGGTTCGTACCTTCGTTTTTTTTGCGCGATGCGCGATTAGCAACTTGGCATAACGTATCTCAATCCTCTCAAAGTGCAAGGGCAGACATGCACACTCTACGAACCTAGCGGCTCAAAGTGTGATTCCTTCTTCGCCAACAAACTGATCTACCTTCCCTCCGCCAATTCGACGCAAGCGCTTATAGAAGCGACCCAAGTAGCTCCAAAAGTTGCAGGACTCGGCGCTTTTGTGCCTCAGATTTGTCGGTCGTTAGGTATCCAGTTGATATGTGCGTCAAGTTACTTGACTTGCGACATCGTAAACGGCTCCTTTGGTAACGCCATATTGTAATGTTATCATTTTTATTCTTTTTCTTTTTTTATATAGCGGGTGTGCTTTTCCCCTGTCTGGATCTTTGCGAGTCAATGGTGCTGGCGTGCAACCTCACCTTCTGGACTATCGGTGCGGAGTCCCAGCTCCCACCTTGCAGTCCCGCTGTGTTTCCCTCAACCAACTGCGTCAACATCACCTCCTTTCTCGGTACCTATCTCATCTACTTTCCTTTCAACACTCCCCTTTTCTATTCTTTCTATTCTATTCTTTTCTCGCAACAAAACGTGGTGATTGATCACAATCAACAAGGCTTGTCTTGCCTACAATCCGATTAATTAATGCTTTCTTCGAAGTTGCTTACGACACTTTACTAACCCCTTGTATTCAATAGCACCCACCTATACCCAAGCGGATTGTCCCTATCCTTTGAAGATTGATGAAGACTATGACCAGTCAACGCTCATCAACCCCATCGAGATTCCTCAGCAGTTGTGTGTCTACCCTTG
>Ga0209935_1005047_pt1 | contig 11494 bp, 8 predicted proteins | sample ThiBio_1000_plan_2_FD_183958 | JGI IMG/M metagenome (GOLD analysis project Ga0209935, IMG submission 183958) | Wastewater bioreactor microbial communities from Cape Town, South Africa - Thiocy_cont_1000_plan (SPAdes) | ecosystem: Engineered > Bioreactor > Thiocyanate-remediating >... | reverse complement strand
CATCATCATCATCATCATCATCATCATCATCATCATCATCATCATCATCATCATCATCATCATCATCATCATCATCATCATCATCATCATCATCATCATCATCATCATCATCATCATCATCATCATCGTCATCGGCGTACCTGCTTGACGAAACCATCCATCGTTGGCGGCGTGTCCGAGGAGCTACTCTGGCCCCAAAGCTCAAAGGTCGTTCCAGGTACCGAATGATCGGGATCAGGCGACGTAACGTAGGTCGAGTCGTCCGACACCGTGACCGAGCCAGCGCTCGGGTTCGCGGGGTCGATCGGGTTGCTCTCGTTGCCCGTGAGTCCATCGATGTTCGGGTTGAGTCGCTTCAAGAAGCCGCAGATGTTGTCGAACGAGCGGTTCTCGAGCATCAACACCACAATGTGCTCGATCGGACAGCCGCCGCTACCACCTTTTCCCATCGTGAGAGCGCGAGAACGAGTGAGCAACTGTGAGGGAGTGGGTTGTGCGCGTGCGAGGGAGAGCGAAGGAATGGAATGGAAGGTCCAACACGAATCGAGTGAGCGATGTTGACGAGCGACTGAACTTGCGGCCTTCCGGACTTGATTGGCTCTCCCTCTCCCCGGCATCCCTCTGGCCTTCCCTCTTCTTTGACGTGCCAGCCCTCTCTCACTGTCGGAGAGTGCAGTGAATCCAAGGGGGGTTTATTCTCGCAGCCGAGTGGGAGAAGAACACGAAACAGTCAGCGAGAGAAGCGAGAAGTGCGTACGTATCGCGACGCAAGCAATCAGTGACGTTTGTGGACCGTGATCTTGAATCCAGGCGCCGTCTGCAAAGTCACGGACATGGCCAACTGGAAGGTCTCGTGGCCAGGAGTGAGAGTGAAGCGGAAGTTCTGCAGGAGCATCGCGAGAGCGATCTTCATCTCGAGCATCGCAAAGTACTGTCCGATGCACACGCGAGCTCCCGCACCGAATGGCATGTACGCGAACGGATGCTTGAGCTTCTCGTTCATGAACCTGTTCGAATGGATACACGAGAGCGAGAGTCAGCGACACCGCGTCTTGCTCGACGCTTGCGGGAGGCAGAGCCACGATGGCAGTGTCGTACCTCTCGGGCCTGAAGGCCTGAGCATTCTCAAAGTACTCCTCGCTGAGCTGGCTAGCATATGAGATGACCACGACAACGGTCTGCACGAGCAACGATGGTAACGACTCAGTCAGTCGCCAATACACGCAGTCTGACGCCCGTGTGTTGATGCAGGGTTGGGCGTAACACGTACTCCAGCCGGCACGTTGTATCCCTTGATCTCGGTGTCGACCGACAGCTTGCGAGAAATGCCGGTCGCTGGCGGATAGAGTCGAAGCGACTCCTTGATGACGGCCTCAAGGTACTTGAGCTGTACGTCGTGATATCGTCGGATTCTTGCGTTAGTGAGTGGGCTGGCAAGCAGGCAACGCCAATTCTATCAACGTGCGCTGCGTACCTCCTTGGCGGTCTCGAACGTGGGGTGGTGGCCTTGGAGCACACGGTCCACCTCGGCCGCAGCTGCCTCCTGAACTTCTTGGTGCTTGGCTGTAGCCCGAGAGAACGAATGTCAGGCATCTATCTGATCGAGGCTCCACTCGAGCGCGTACGTACCCAAGTGGTACAACGCAAAGTTCATCGTCGTGCTGCTGGTCTCGTGGCCGGCCAAGAAGAACAGGAACAGATTCTGCACCAGCTGTTACAGCAGAACCATACCGATGATCAGCCATTGGACCGATCAAACTGATGGGTGGCAGCAGCACGCACGAACCTCCTCATCAGAGAGACCCTCACCGACATCATGAGCCTCGCTCAACAAGTGCAACAGATCGGCGTCCTCGTCTTCCCAACCCTACTCGTGCCGTCATGCCACGCAGGTCGAGATCGTGAGCCGGCATCGTCCGCCATGCCATGGCACACTGAACCACAACAAACCTTGGTCTTGCGCTCCTGAATGATGTTGAGCAAAAAATCCGTGAGGCCCTTCGAGGCGCCCTTGAACTTGCGGTTGGTCTCCGAGTCCATCTTGTCGTAGAACGGGATGATGCGCAATGGATTCGCAAACTCCTGGAGCACATACTGGAGAGAGAGAGAGAGAGAGAGAGAGAGAGAGAGTGCGTCTGTTAGAGCCTCATTCCAGCGTTCGAGATATCGCATCAAACGAACCGTGTAGTCCCTGTAGGGTCCATCGGCAGCACCTTCAAGGGCCTTCAGGTCATAACCGAAGCCGCCAAGGCCGAGCGCATCGAGAGTCAACCTATTGGTCGTCGCTCAGTCAGTGGGAGCTTTCTCTCTCTCTTGTGCACGTTGAATGAACGTGAGGCACTCGCTCGTACTTGCTCATCCAAGGCAGAGTCTCGACCGCAGCGCCGTCTTCGTACTGCTTCCAATGGTTCACCAGTCGATCAGCGACGATGCAGAACTTGGGCACGATACGCTTCAAGCGATCGTAGTGGAATGCCGGGGTCATGACTATCGAGCATTTCATTAGTCGCGGTTCGCCAGCTGGTACTCGAGGTTGACTCTCAACGAACCAGCTCGTTGGCGACGCCAATCAGCGCCATCCACGGCGAATACCGACTTGCCGAACAAGCTGTACGTGCCGCCCAACCGCAGTCAGTACGCAGTGAGAGGAGGACTCGTGCATTCATAAGGCGCATACGTAGTAAAGGAATCCACGAGGCTCGCGTCCTTGATGAACACTCCATCATCGCGATGGCTCAACACTACGCTCGCCACATACACGCCGTCAATCGAAAGGCAATATGGCAAGGAGTAGTATCTCGGGTCACTCGCGTACCGAACTTGGCGACTGTGCAATCAAGAGCAAGAGCGATCGAGATGATGAGTGATTGGCTTCAGAGAGTGATTGAGTGATGGAGTGATGGATGGATCATACCATCAGGGTCCCATGTCAGAAGCATCTGGTATCCCATGAACGTCGAGTGGAGCATCTTGAGCTTGTTGTCGTTCCGTTGCACGGTCTGCATCAGTCCCACGATGGCATTCTGCTTGAGAACGAGGCTATTCCTGAACGTGGTAAAGCACACACACGAACGGAACGAAACCATCAATTCTCGATCGCTCACTTGATTGTGGCGCTCGTTGCGACGTACCAGAGCGCTCGCACAATTCCCCACAACGGATCACCGCCAGTAGGAATCGTGGGCGGCAGCGATGGGTCATCGACAACGCGATGGCACCGGACTCCTCGACGAAGGAATAGCTACAGAGAGAGAGAGAGAGAGAGATCACGCGAGATGAGCGTTCGGCATCATATCATAGATGAAGCGGCGGCACTCGCGATACGTACGTCGAGCAACACAAGGAAGCCGACGATGGCAGCCAAAATCCACAACCACATGACGGCGTTGTTTGTGGCCCGAGAACCGAGCGCTGGTGGCGTGTGAGTGTGAGTGTGGGCGAGGGGCAGACGAGTGAAGAAAGCTTATCTAACACCGGAGCTTTGTAGTTCTGTGCCGTGAGTCAGCAGAAGGAGCTTCGCTGACTTTTCTTGGTACCCTGCCTGCGTTACCGAGGGATTGCGATTACGCGCGCCCGTGCCAATAGAAAGCGCGGGAGCGTGTATGTAATGTTGAGAGTATGTCGTGAGTGAGCGAGTGAGGTTGGATCGTGGGAGCGATTGTGTGCCACCGAGAGCGGCCGAGCTGGAAGGTCAATCAATCGGCATCGGAATCGCGAGTCGCTGCTGTTTAGGATGAGAAAACGCCACGGAGGTTTCTGATTTCGGTGTGTTTTTCGGTTCTGTTTTAATGCGCCCCGTGAGCACAGACAGGCACGAGAAAGAAGACGATGTAATAACGCAAGCGCGAGGACGTCAGCTTGTCTCCTGGTCAGGAACTATGGACATTCACACACTCGTAGCGGACAACGAGTAGAGAAACAAGGAAAGGAGGGAAAGGAAGAGCAATAAGGAGCGAACGAGAGATCGAGCGTGCGGGTCCGGTGTCGCTTGGTGGACGCCAAGTCCATCAGCTGCTTGCACCGACCTACAATGCGCTCGCTCGCTGCTCTGAGCACAAGCAAGAAAGGAAGATGAAAAGAAGAAGTAGTAGTAGGCGGTAGAGGAGGGATAGAAGCTATCTTAATGCTCAAGATCGAGCATGGATGACCAGCCACGGATGCTCGAGCACCTCGTCCAAGCCCAATCGCAACCGGGGCTGCTGTTGGAGCAACTGTGGGTACACAAAGGGGTGCGCCGTGAGATTTACATTCGGTCACTCAATAGCGAGATCAGCGTTCGTAGTCACGAGTCATGCAGATCCACGTACGCCATCAATGAGATTCTGTGCTCCGGCGCTCAGGAACGACGGCATATCGTACATGACGTCGCGGATATTGAGCTTGGTGACCTTGACGTTCTCGTCCTCGAACGGCGGGCATCCGACAAGCAACTCGTAGAGCAGCACGCCGAGACACCAGCGGTCGACGGCGTCGTGGTAGAACGAGCCGTTGACCAGCTCGGGAGCGAGATAGTCCAACGTGCCGCACAGCGTCTGCCGCCGGTGCCCGCCACCGAACGGCGCCGACCAGCCAAAGTCGATGAGCTTGAGCTTGCCATCGCAGCCCCATACAAAGTTCTCGGGCTTGATATCGCGATGCAAGAGGCCCTTCTGATGGCAGTGTTGGATGCCCATCGCCGCTTGTTGGAAGATCTGTTCGGCCGACGAGCTTGCGTGAGAAGACGGGCTTGCGTCTGCATTTCGGTGCGGAAAGCCATGCGTACCTTGGCGGAGGTGGCTTCAGTGAGTCCCTCGGCCTGCAACATCTTGTAGAGGTCGCCGTGGGGAGCATACTCGGTGACGAGATAGATGCGGTTCTCGTCTTGGAAGCAGTCGAACAAGCTGATAATGTTGGGATGGCCGCGGACGGCCAAGAGGTTCGCAACCTCGCGCTCGACTTGTCGAACGCCGCGTGCCTCGAGCGACACCTTGTGAATGACCTTGATGGCCACCATCAAGAATCGCGACGCTCGAGCTCGAGCGAGGTAGATCGTGCCTGTTGTACCGCTGCCAAGTGGACGACCAATCTCGAAATCTGTTGTGCCGGATGATGGCGTGAGTGAGTGAGCGAGTGAGTGAGCGAGCGAGCGAGCAGCACACGAGGTTCGACGCCGCGTACCATCGATAAGCGTCGTCGGGTAGGTTTGATCGGCGGGGCGTGTCTTCCAGATTTGAAGCACAAAGCCGGCTTGAATGGCATATTTGAAGTGATGCTGGTAGGTCGCGAGATCGCTCTTGTACTTGAAGTCGTTCTTGTTGAGCGAACGTGGTTCGAGCGGCATGATCCAGTTGTCGTACTTGAGCACCTTACGAACCCACGCCGGATAGAGCGCATCGTCCTCCGAGAAGCCACCAAGTGGCAGAGGTTGTTGAGGTTGTTGAGGTTGTTGATGTTGTTGCTGTTGTTGCTGTTGGTGTTGCTGTTGTTGCTGTTGCTGTTGCTGTTGGTTGTGGTGATGCTGCTGTTCAGCTTGTCGGAGGATGCTCGAGTTCTCCGCAGTATCGTCGTCATTGCTTTGCAATGATCGCGAGCGTACCGACGCCGATGAAGCTGAGCTATTAAGCAAGAAGCTATCCTCGTCCTCTTCGTCATCCGAGTCCGAGAACGTGACGAGGAGGTTCTTGCTGTACAGCGCGTCCGCCGTCGTGGCTCCGCCAAAGTGTGCCTCCGAGTTGGCAAAATGTTGTGCGATCGACAAGACGCTCGATCCAGTGAGCGACGCAGGAGTGTGAGCTGGTGTCGGTGCGAATGGGTCTCGTCCGGACGCATGTGAGCTCATCAACGGGACGGCTTGGTGCAACGAGCAAGTGACGAAGGGATTGTAGCTACCTCCATCAGCGTATTCGAGCGCATAGCCGAACTCGTCGGTCTCGGTGAGAGTACCGCCTGATGCCGTGGTGATCGAGGTGGCCGACGAGAACAGCACACGAGGTCGAAGAGGCGATGTGGCAGGCGAGATGCTCGCGGCCGAGGGAGACAATACGATCGGCACGTCGGCGTTGATCGAGTGGCTGCTACGGCTCTCTTGTTGGTGTTGTTGTTGTAGTTGTTGGAACAAGGGCGAAGAGCGCGAGTAGATCTCGTCGGTCGCTTCTGAAGCGTGATCGGCAGCGAGGGCCACATTGGCCGACGGAACGACCTCGTGATCGTCGTCAGCGGCATTGATGCATGGCGAGTGCGGGAAGCACGCGGTGCTCACGGGTGAGAGTGAGCATCGGTCACGCTGGCGATCTCTCACGGCGGTCGATGGTGAGCATTGATGCATTCGACGTAGTGACGAGGTGAGCTTACAGCTGGTGGCACTGATGTTGGGAGCGTTGGTCGCGTGAGGAGTGGCCGAGTGATGGTCGAGGTAATCTTGACGCGAGACCTGACGCTTACGAGCACTGGCAGCTCGTGATGGAGTGCGCTGATTAACGAGTACCGGGGGTTGTTCGAGTGAGTCGCTGTTGCTGTTGCTGGTGGTGCAGGGCGACATTGGGATCATGCTTGTCGCCGTCGCTGGCAGTTGAAAGGTCACGGCGCCGAGGGCACTCGAACGCTGATGTCGCGGCGATGGCGATGGATCGAACAGCCGAGGTACACTCGCTGGCAGTGGCGACAAGAGGAACGCAGCATCGGCATCATCGTCGTCGTCGTCGTCGTCGTGGCAGGGCTCATGGTGGTCGGCGATGGTGGCAGCGGCGTTGTAGTGGTGGTTGTTGCTGCAACTGCTGGGCGGCTGCTGGTCGAAGAGGGCGTTCTCAGTATCTTCGTACGATGAACCAACTGGATCACCGCTTGGGAGGTGGTCGCGCGACTGGCTGAGGATCGAGCGCAGAGAAGATATCAGGCGTCGATTTTGGTTCTTGCGTGGCGTCGTGAGAGGTAGCAGCGGGTTCGGTGGCGGTGGTGCGGTGGCGTTCGATGGCTTGAGCGCCGCTTGCGTTGTGGCTCCCGCCCCAACCGTAGCGACGGTGACCGCGAGCGAACTACTCATACTCGGTGAGACAAGTGGCTGGCCCAACACGAGCGGCGAGCTGGTGAGGATGAGCGAGTGAACGAGGGGGATGAGGATGATAGCTATGGCTCGAGAGGCGAGTGCTGTAGTGCGGCATTGGTGCGGCGAGGCGGGAAAAAAGCGCGCCAAACCACAACCGCTCCCAACGGCTGGCAGGCACCAGCGACTCATGTTCTCCGCGGCACTGAAATCGAGCAATAGAAACATTACTAAAATAACTGCAAGAGCCTTCAGGTTTGTTGGAGCTATATAGTATATTCTTCAAATCTCGCGCGATTGATATAGCGACATGGGAGAGGGAGGGCGAGAGCGAGAAACGAGGAGCGTTGTTGCGGAGGTGTGCGGGAGTGCGCGTGTGAGGTGCTGCTGCTTACGCTGAGTTCTCCGACGCATACAAGCGCAAGCGGCCACCAATCTCGGCCCACGAGAAGAGTGCAGTCGACACGGGACGGACGGACGACTGCGTGGGCGGGAAGGTCGAGGGTGAGAAGGGCGAGCGCGGCAATCGCGTGCAGAGGTACACTCGGCCGACAATGTTGAAGCTCTTGCCGGCGTTGCTCTCGGTGCACTGCGTGAGGCCGTCGGGCGCCGTAGTGTAGCTGGTCCATCGCTGCGCGTACGGCTTGCTCTCGGTCGCAATGCCCCAGGCGGCCTGCGAGACGACCGTGAGCTGCGTGTTGCCGGGCACGACGAAGCCCTCGCCAAAGTGGCCAGCGAGGTAATCGTCAGCCACCGTGAGCTGAGCGCCGTTGCACTGGTAGTCGAGGCACTCGATGAGCACCGGCAAGCCGGCGGTCGAGCCGACGAGGATCAGCGGCATGCCGGTCTTTGGCGAGATCGAGAGCGAGAGCAAGTCAGGCTCGGGCTTGGGAGAGTAGTTACCGCCAGCACTAAGGTTCGGCGCCGGATTGACGAACACCTCGGCGAGGTTGCCCGAGGCCAGTTGCGTGCTGTCGGCCAGGATGCGAATGTCGGCGACCGACCCGGCACCACCACCTGAGCCGCAGAGCGCGTCACGGCACACGAGTGCGTAGTACTCGAAGAGTGCACCGGTGGTCGTGGGCGGGTCGACGATCGCACCCGTTACGCGGCACGTCGGCGCTTGCTTGGAGAGCACGACGAACGGCACCGGAATGGCGTTCTGGCCAGGCGGCGTGACGTACGTGACCGCGAGGCCGCGCAAGTCGATGTTGGTCTCGAGCGTCGGTGGGTAGTTGATGGTGAGGTCGCCGATGACGCCCGAGTACTGGTTCGTGAGAGCCGCACCACCGGAGGCAGCACTCGGTGCCCAGTTGGTCATGGCGGCATTCGGGGCGAGGAAACGCGCAAAGATCTCGACGTTGGGCGAGAAGCCGCGATAGTTGTACACGCCGGCGTACACAACGACGGCCGCAGGAAGGGCGCCAACCGAGTTCTGAGCCACGGCGACTCGAGTGCCCAGGGAGCAGCATCGCTGGAAGCGCAGCGGGCCGAGCACCTCGCTCGAGGTTCCGATTGTAATGAGCGGTGGCGCACCAGGCTCGACGCCGTTCGAGTTGACGAGGTTGTAGTAAGGAACGAAGCCGTTCGTGGCATCGTTCGTGAGCAGACGGAAGCGACCGACGGCGTCAAGACCCACGAGCGCGAAGCCCGTGGTGCCGTATGGCAGAACGGCATTGATGTCGGCCTGCAGTCCCATCGCACAACCGTACGGCGTGCCCAAGCTACCGAAAGTATCGAACGTAACGCCGGCTCCAGGATCGCCGTTGTACAAGTACGTGATCGACGGACCCGGTGCACCGCCGGTGAGAACCAGCTGGGCGCTGTAGAATGCCGTCGTGCTGGCTCCGGTAGTTTGCAAGGACTGCCACTGAATAGTGATCGTGTTGCCGACGATCGAGTAGAAGATGCCGCCAGTCACCATGGAGGTCGCAACGTTGAAGACGGGAACGTACGTCGAAACTGTGGGAATCGTGGTATACGGGTTACCGTTCGTAACGTAACCCGGATCAGCTGCGCCCGGGGCGCCGAGTGCTACCAGTCCTTGCGGGTAGATCCAGAGCTGGTTGGCGTTGACGCCATTCAATGAGAAAGTGAAGGGCAATCCGACGTTGGTAGAGGCAGCGGCGCCGTTAACTTGCGTGGCTCCGCCGGCCGTCGTCAGGAGGGTGACGGTCGTCGGGTCGTTGCTGCTCTCGCAGTACCACGCCGCGCCGGGCAACGGGTTGCACGTCGTGAAGTCGACCGAGCAGAGGTTGGGTCCGCACTGCGTCGAGACCACCCACTGGCCTTGCGCAAAGTCAAAGTCGTTCGCCTCGGGGTTGTTGCACGTGAAGCTTTGCGAGGTGGCGCTCGAGAGGCTCACGGCCTGGTAGACGCCGTTGGCGCAGATGGCCGTCGGCGTCACGTCGGTATCGTAGTTGCACGTGTAGGCCACGACGTCGTGTCGCGCACCGCTCCATGTGCGCGCCGTGAGAAGCGTCGAGTACGAACCGTTCGGTCCCTTGACGACCTTGGGTCCGTTGCGGCAGTTCGAGGCCGGGTTGTTCTGCACGCCGGTCCAAGCGTTGCCAAAGTTCGTGGCCGAGTTCAGCGGCGACACGAGGTTGTTGCGCGTCGCAATATTGGCCGTCATGCCGGGCGCGTTCTGCGATGACACGAGGCCAGTGAGCGAAACCCAGTTGCCGTTCTTGTTGAACTCGAGATCCTCAACACCATCCGAGTTGGAGTTCAAGCGAATGGCGTTGGCTCGCGATACCACGCTGGCTCCGACAACAACTACCCGTCACCACATGGAACACACAACGAATGTTAGCCATCGAGTGCTGGAGAGGGTCAATCAGCTAGAGCCTGAAACTCGATGACGACGATACTCGCAATACATACTCTCGCGACCGAACTGGAGAACGAGGTTGCCGGGCACCGTGATGTCGCACGCAAGGATGGTCCACACGTTGTTGGCGTTGGCGCTGTGCGCAAAGGTCGAGCGCGGATTGGTACCGTCCTGGATCGACAGGATCGCGTACGTGTTATCGTTGGTGGCGCAGCCATTCCAGCGGATGACGCTCGCCGACGAGCTCGGGCGGTTGTATCCTGGACGTCCAGCCAACACGGCCGTCACCACCAGAAGGAGGACGACGATCGTCGACGTCCACGAGCCGGCCCTATTCGATCACCCGATTGCAACGACAGTAAAAGTGAGTACTCACAGGCCTTGGTTGGGTACACCACTGCAACGCGGGCATCTACCCCCAACCCCCACCCATCGCGAGCACAAGAGCGCTGGAGGACCACAGTCACACGCCCAACATACATGGCGGTACGAGGTTGAAGGAGGGAGGGAGAAAAAGATACAGCCCAACAAGCCCACCAGAGCAGCAAGACACGAGGAGGCCTCAGAGGAGAGGAGAGAGCCCAGCAGCAGAAAGACCAAGTCCTGATCCGCAAGGCCGCCGCGCTATCTGATTGGCCCAAATTTTTCTCGGGGTACTCGCGCAAACCTGCGAGCTTTAGGTCGGCGTTAGTGGCCTCGAGTTCAACACCCCCGGCTGCTCGACGAAGCCCTGGATTATATCGCTCGTCATATCGTGTGGGTGACGAGCCATCACTGCCATCGATGATTGGCGCCTCACAACGACGAAGGAAGAGACAGGAAGGGAAGGGTTGCTGTTCCTTTGTTTGTTGCTTCGCTGCCTCGCGCTCCAATCAACAACACCGCCGTCGCTCGTGAGCTCCAATGTCTGCGCCAACCGAAGTCGAGAGCCTTGGTGCGTGGTCTTCCTGCCTCTCTCGGGATTGTGTAGCTCTCCTTCTAACCCATCGAGCCAACCTAAACTCCAATCTCCAGAGAGCGTGCTCGAGGCGCATCTGCCAGCCGAGCAGCTGCAATGGGTGCGACGACTGCTGTACGGCACCGCCGAGCATGTGACGCTCGAAGTTCCCGACGAGGCTCGCGCTCTCGCCGAGGCCCATGACTTTGAGGTCAAGGCCTACAAGATTCCGTGCCCTCTCGAACAACGACGCGATGCGCGCATCGTTCGCGTCGGCGTCATCCAGAACTCGATCGCCGTACGCCGATGGTGCTCGCCACGAGAGCGCAAATACAATCGCTGGCTCATTCGGTCGTTTGTTCAACTGCGTGTGTAGGCGCCAACCACGGCTCCGATCGATGAGCAGTACAAGGCGATCGAGAACAAGATCGCCCACATGATCGATGCCGCTGCCGCTCTCGGCGTGAACGTTCTGTGTCTGCAGGAAGCCTGGACTGTATGATATCTATCGTGAGCTATCGTGAGCTATCGTGAGCTATCGTGAGCGAGCTATCTATCTATCTATCTATCTATCTATCTATCTATCGTGATCTATCGTGATCTATCGTGATCTATCGTGATCTATCGTGATCTATCGTGATCTATCGTGATCTATCGTGATCTATCGTGATCTATCTATCTATCTATCTATCTATCTATCTATCTA
>Ga0209935_1005044_pt1 | contig 11498 bp, 12 predicted proteins | sample ThiBio_1000_plan_2_FD_183958 | JGI IMG/M metagenome (GOLD analysis project Ga0209935, IMG submission 183958) | Wastewater bioreactor microbial communities from Cape Town, South Africa - Thiocy_cont_1000_plan (SPAdes) | ecosystem: Engineered > Bioreactor > Thiocyanate-remediating >... | reverse complement strand
CTCGATGACTATCGCCGCGTCAAGGTCTACCAGATGATCAACGAGGGTGCCAATGCTGCTTGGAGCGACCAGGGCACTGGTTTTGTGCGCATCGCGCCAATAGGAGTACGCGTGCAAGCAAGCCCACGCCGCCTTGTGCCTCGGCTGTGACACTGACTCCTCCCCACGACCACACGACATCCCCTGTGCCATGCTTGTAGGATGGCGACGAGATGTATATTGTTGTTGAGTCGGACGTCGATGATATCAGTATCGTGTTGGAGGCGCGCATCGGCGAGGATATTCATTTCCAGCAACAACAAAGTATGAACGTCGCGCGACACACACACGCACCCCGAGAGCGCCTTCTTCCTCCTTCTGACTCTGACTCATGTGACCCACAAACTTTGATCGTGATGCGATTTCGTGAAGATACGTTGATTGTTTGGAAGGAGCCAACGACCGAGATCGAGTATGCTGTTAGTTTCGCGCGCGAGGAGTGTTGTGCCGAGTTGTTGTACGTATCGCATAGACACATCTCTCCGCGCGCGCGGTAGAGGCGCTACTGACGCGTCCTTGACTCGATACCAACAACAGCAAGAAAATCCAAGACTATCAGCACAAGCTCCAGCAATGTACGTCGTCCGATACCAGCCATATGGCACGCATACTCGCCCACAGAGAGAGAGAGAGAGAGAGAGAGAGAGAGAGATGGCCGGCTAATCATTTGTGATGTTCGTGTGCGTGCGTGTGCAGTTGGAAATGGCCTCGCGTTCTTTGGATCCTCTGGCTCAAAGCCCGACCTGCCACCGCCCAACATCATGAACCTCCCGGCCATACACACCTTGATCACGCAACCGACTAACCACTACCAAAAGGAACGCCTGGCTCGAGCGATCCTCGATGACCAGACGTATCTCGACAAGCTGGTGCGCATGATCGACATATGCGAGAGCCTCGAGGACCCGATGCAACTGCGCCACATCTCGGAGATCTTTCGTGGCCTGAGTACGTGAGCGAGAGCCCAAGAGAGCGCGCTCGTGGTTATCCACCGAGTTTCTCTACTCAACATCTGTGGTTTGGGCTGGTTCAGTATTGCTCAACGAACCGAATCTCCTCGATATTCTCTTCTCTGAGCGATATGTATTCGAGCTGGCTTCGGCCTTGGAGCGTACGTTCCGCAGCAGGCTGCGGTCCATCAGACGTCGTTCTCATTCCTTTTTCTCTCCACGTTCGCCTGCGCTCAGATGACCCCTCGCTTCCGAGCGTATTTCGCATCAATCACCGCGACTTTCTCGAGAACGGCGCGCGTTTCAAGCAGGTGATACCCATCACTAACGACGAGCTGCTCAGCAAAATCCACCAGACCTTCCGCATGCAGTACTTGCGCGTATGCCACCTGCCTCTACGTCTCACGCGCGCGCGCGCGCTTGCCGTGTTACTCACCGCACACTGGTTGGCTTGCGTGCAGGACGCGATCTTGTTTCGATCGCTCGACGATGCTACCTTCCAAACCTTGACATCGCTCATCAACTACAACCATATGGAAATCGTCACGCAGTTGCAGCACGATACAGCCTTCTTGTCTTCGTTGTAAGTCCCGTGCGCGCGCGCGCTCTCTCTCTCTCTCTCTCTCTCCCTCGGTGTCTCACCGCATCACTGGTTGGTTGGTTGTTTGTGCAACGCAGCTTTGAGGAGTTCCAGAAACCTGATTTGACCGAGGAGCAAGTGTGTGATATGGCACAGTTTCTGCGCTCCATGTGTGAGCTTGCGCGTGTGCTCGACAATGCTCGAATACTCTTCTTCAGGTTCGCTTCGCCGCCTGTTCGTCGTTGGCGCCATACAAGAATCCTCGCTCATTCGCTCGCCGTCGTTGATACCATTCAAGTGAGCTGCAAGAGTTTGGCTTGTTTCCCGTCTTGCAACGCCTCCTCGGCCACTACACCAACAAGGACATTATGATCTGCGCGTACGCTCGATTCTCTGCCTCTTCATCATTATTGAGTCACTCACTCACTCACTCTCTCTTGCGTCACAGCACCGAGATACTCTCGGCAGTACTCATGTTTGCACCAACCAACATTCGTGTGTACATTTTGACCGAGACCAAGTGTGAGATGCTGAGTGCCATCATTACGGCATTCATCAATGCCACGGACGACGGCGTCATGGAGCAGCTCTGCGACATTATCAAGACGATCGTCGACTCGGACCTGGAATCGATGATGCAGGTTCGTGTGCTGCCCGGCCACCTCCACCGACCTTGCAAGGTCGTAGCGGCTATCAGCTGATAACCAATCTCGCGCGCACGTGTGTGCTATGTGCCGTGTGTACTATCACATGCCAGTGGCCCGACAAGGAGACGCTGCTGGACGAGTTCTATCGCGGCTACATTCCGATTCTTTTGAAGCAGCTCGATCAGCGGCCAAGTGGTGCGTGATTGTGTGATGCGATCTCGACCGATCTCGCCGAGCTAGACGCAGCGCACGAACTGACGCCGCCATCGCGCAATAGACGTTGGAGCAGAGAGACAACGCCGCGCCGCCTTACTCAACAACATTTGCGGCCTGCTGACGCACTGCCTCGCCAAGCACACGTATCGCGTCAAGTACCATCTGCTCGGCAACACGATCAAGAAGATACTCGCGCTGCTCTCGGCCTACCCGGACCACCGGTTCCTCAGCCTGAGTACGTAGATTGCCGCCGGGCTGTCAAGCGCCGCGCATCGACGCTAACGCTCGTGTACCCGCGATGTTGCGGCTACAGCGGCGTTGCGATTCTTCCGATCGTTCGTCGGTCGCAATGACGAGACCTTTGACCGCCACATCATGTCGCACGATCTATTCGACCCGATCATCAAGCTGTTCGAAGAGAACGGCGCTCAGTACAACCTTATCAATAGTGCCATCATCGACCTCTTCAACTTTTTGGTGCAGAACGACAAGTTCACACTCATCGAGCACTGCGTCACCAAGTATCGACACATTATGCAAGAGATCACGTACGTTGATACGTTCCGCAAGTTGATCACCAAGCACGAGGCGCATCAAGAGTTCTTGGCCTCGGAACATACACAGCACCCAAAGAGCAGGTACGTCATTGCCGCATCTCTCTCTCTCTCTCTCGCTCGCTCTCGCTCTGCGTACTGTCCTGATACACCCACTCTCGTAGTGACGGCGACACGTCGGATGCCGAGGACGACGACAAGTATTTTGGTGGCTTGGATGATGAGGAGAGTGCGCCGACGCCGCCACTACCGGAGGATAACACATTGCCAACACCGTCAGAGCTGTCAAGCTTCGCGTCAGGGTTGCGACCTCTTTCAGCTTCGCGCAATGTATGACTCCTCTCTTGCACGCTCTCGTTCGTTCGTTCGCTCTCGATTGTACTCACCCACACCTCCTTGGCGTCATCCAGGATGAAGAGGAAGAGGAGGAGACTGTACTATCAACTGTAAAGCTATTCAAGGACAAGCGCGCCAAGAAGGGCGGCAAGACCGTAGCGATGCAGATCAAGCTCTCGGGCTCTGGTGCCGGCACGGCAGCGAGTCCGATACCATCGCACACCAACAACACCAACAATAACGGCGCTTCTGCTACCAGCTCGGCCGCGGCTGCCAACAACAACAACAACGGCAACGGCGCCTCGGTGATCACTGGTAAGAAACGACCGCTGTCGGAGGAGAACGGCGAGGAGAGCGACGGAGCCGACGAGTCACACGCGGTCAAGCGCGCCCGCGCAGTGCTGTAGCAGTCAGCGCTCCATGGAGAGACAATGAAATACTTGCTTGTTTATCACTACCACGAGGCCCATCTCGGGCCAGCACAACACATTGAGAGAGAGAGAGAGAGAGAGAGAGAGACAGTAACAACACAACAACAGCAACAGAGGTTGGACGCCAACGCGTTGGCAGGCCTACAGCTCTCCTCGCAGGTTGGAGATAACCTCCATCACTACATACGATGAATGTACCGCAGCAGCAACAACAACAGCAGCAACAGCGATCAGCGAGTGTGACTGACTGACCGCTGCCAGCCAGGCGCGCGCTGTCGTACCTTGCTCCACCAGCGTGATGGTCTCGTTGATCGATTGTAAATACACAAGCCTATCCACATTTGTTCTACAAATCACAACCAACGTCGCTTCGCTGAGGCTGTATCGTTGTTCGTTGGTCGAGTCGTTCCGGTGGGTAAGCAATGAACTCTCGAGCGAGCCGACACACGTTGGACACGCACGAGCTAGGCGTACCGACAGATGCACACGTATTGCTCGGCCATCTCCAGCGTTAATGTCGACGTAGTATCGCTGGCTCGTTGCACTGTGGGTTGCGCGAGTCACGAATGAGCGCCATCGCAGTTCTATTGTCGAGCTCGTTACGAGAGGCCATGACGACGTACTGATTGCGTTCGAGAAGGTGAGCAATGCCTGCAGATTGGCGACCATGCCGATGCGATCGTCGAGTTGACCTTCGACGCGTATGTTGTCGTCGTTCCACACCAACGCAGCCATACGGATGCCTCGGTGTGATTTCACTGTGTGTGTGTTTGCACAACGAGTTGAGATCGATTGAGATCGAGAAACGCACTCAAACGAGCGCATGAACGCGTACCCTTCTTGAGGATGGTCGACACGGCATCCTCGAGCGCCTCGCTGCAGTCACAGGTCAATGCATTGGTGAGTTACCATCGCTCTCGTAGGCACTCGAGATCTCGAGATCTCTCTTGCATCGCGCAGTACCTGATCTTGGTCTGGAAGGTCTGGAACTTGGGCGTGGGCGAGAGGCCTTCGCGGCTGTAGATCTTGAACGTATCGATGAACTTGGCCAGTAACGAGCCAGCAACCAAGCGCCCGAACTCGGCTCCCTGTGGCGCCGCCATCGCGGTCAGCGTTTCGTCGGTAGAATGAGGTGGCGCCCTCGGCCTCGCTCTCGTTCTGTCTCGGCACGTACGTCGTGAATGTCGTGGAAGAGCGTGCAGATCAGGCCCGTGGCCTCGTCGAACACGAAGCTCACAGCCACTAATGATCGATCGATCGACGAACGCAAGCAGGGGAGTCAGCGCATGGACACATACATACACCAACGAGCCAGCGTTCGATATATATACCATTCTCATAAGACACGTAGCACACGGGCATGCCCGTGTGTTGGCGCGCAAACTCCTGTATCGTCGTCATCAAGCCGCCGAGCATACGCGTCATATCCTAACGAACGAACGAACGAACGAACGAACGTGATTGCTTCGATCAGTCAACCGAGAAGCGCAGCTTGGCGCGCACTTGGCGTGTGCAGGTGCGTAGTGGAGAGTTCATAGAGACCTTGCCCTCGACGAGGACCACCCATTCCTTCTGGTAGAGCACGAGGCCCGAAGTGCTCGACGTGATCAGCACGCTCTTTAGCATCGTGTGTAGGTGTGTGCGCTCTCTCGAAACGTGTAACAATAGCGATCGCGGGAGAAGGTCGCAATGATATCTATCAACGCCAATGTATCACTATCTATAGGTTGCGTTGGGTGGGTGAGTGGGTGGGTGGATCTCGCTCTCTCGTGTGTGATGGACGGGAGAGAGAGAGATGCGTGCGCGAGGCAGCAACTGAACAACAACGACTCGTTCGACTGATCGATTGCACCTCGCAGACAGGAACACAATTTACTATGGCTCAGCCAGAATCGACGACTCCAACGCGACCCAGCCCCAACCCAGCCCCAACCGACCAACCGGCTACAGCTTCGCTGACGGTGCCGCGGTGGTCCACACGTGCGAGTGGAAGTGGTCGCGCAGCTTGCGCTTGAGTATCTTGCCCGTGGCCGTGAGCGGCATCTCGTCGACGAACACCACGTCGTCCGGCAGCCACCAGCGTGCACAGCGCGGCTTGATGTACTCGAGCAGCGCCTTGCCGGTGAGCGCCTCTCCGGCGGCATCGGCCTTGCGCATGACCACGAGCAGCGGACGCTCGGCCCACTTGGGGTGCGGCACGCCGATCACGGCCGCATGCAGCACGCCCGGGCAGCCCATGGCAATGTCCTCGAGCGCCACCGACGAAATCCACTCGCCGCCACTGTTGCATCGCACACCAGGCGGATTCAGCACATGCCAGCAGCCGCGCGCGCGAGAGAGAGAGAGAGAGAGAGCCTGCACGCCTACCTCTTGATGACATCTTTCGAGCGATCGACGAGCTGCACGTAGCCGTGTCGATCGATGGTGGCCACATCGCCAGTGTCGAACCACTGGTCGTAATCGGTGGCGCTCTCGGAGCAGCGGTAGTAGTTCTGCACGACCCAGGGTCCGCGCACCTGGAGGTTGCCGAACGAGTGGCCGTCGCGCGGCAGCTCCTCGCCCGTGTCGTCGACGATGCGAATCTCGACGCCAAAGACCGCGCGGCCCTGCTTGACGCGAAGCTCGAGCAACTCGTCGAAGCTCTTGCCGGCGTGAATCGGCAGCGTCGTGCACACGACGCCCATCGGGTTCAGCTCGGTCATGCCCCACGCTTGAATCGTGTCGGCTCCGAGTCGCTCGTTCACTTGCTGTATCATCGAGCGAGGCACGGCCGAGCCGCCGATCAAACATCGATTGAGAGATGCCAGCGACAAGCCTGGGAACTGGTCGAGGTACTGGAACAGGCCGACAAACACCGTCGGCACCGCAGCTGAACTCACGAACGATCAGGTCGCTGCCACAACTACTCGATCGTGATGGCGATGGCGATGGCGTACCAGCGAACGTGACCTTCTCAGTGGCCATCAGGTCGTAGAGAGTTCGGCCGTCGAGGTCCTTGCCCGGCAGCACGAGCTTGGCGCCCGTCATTGCGGCGGCGAACGGCAATCCCCAAGCGTTGGCATGGAACAGCGGCACGATCAAGAGAATGGTGTCCCACGAGCTGATGCCGAACGTGTCCTTGGAGGTCAGCGACCACGTGTGGAGCACGGTCGAGCGATGAGAGTACAACACTCCCTGTTATACACACACACGGGCCACATGGCGGCGGCATTGCGCGTCGTATGTATGGATTCGAGTGCTCCAATCAGTGACAATCGCGCAATCGTTCGCGCTCATTCGAGAGCGTGGTGGTACCTTGGGATTGCCCGTGGTGCCACTGGTGTAGCATAGACCACACGCAAGGTTCTCATCGAGAACCGGCCACTTGTAATGGTGCGAATGGGCGCACACGAGGCTCTCGTAGCACATGACGTTGTGCAGCGTGGTCGATGCCGGCATGTGGTCGACGTCGGTCAGGATCACGTAGCCCTTGATGGAGCCCAGCTCGGGCTGCAGCTTCTCGACCATCGCCACGAACGACAGGTCCAAGAAGAGGTAGCTATCTTGTGCATGGTTCCTGATGGTTCGTCGAGGTGCACGTCAGCAACCACTCGATGAGCGGCATCACACACGCGAGCACAAGCACACACACGAGAACCTACAGAATCCACGAGATCTGGTGCTCAAAGAGGCGCGGGTTCACCGTGTGTACGATGGCGCCCATGCCCGAGATGCCAAAGTAGAGCTCGAGATGGCGATAGCCGTTCCACGCGAGGGTGGCGATACGATCACCGGGCACCACGCCGAGTTCATCGGTGAGAGCGCGAGCGAGCTGTCGCGAGCGAGTGCTGAGCTCGCGGTACGTGTAGCGGTGCAGGTCCGGCACGTTCTCGATGGGCTTGCTCACAATCTCCACGTCGCCGTGATACTGCGCTGCGTATTGCAACAGAGACGAGATCAAGAGCGGCTTATTCTGCATGCCGCCGAGCATGGTGGGAGCTGGTGGTGGCAGACACGCGCACAGACGAAGAGCGATACGAGAGAGAGAGAGCTGCGAGCGAAATGAGCGACAATCCCTCGCTTGCCGAGTCGCAACTTGTGTTTAGTTTGGTTGATACATTGTGTATTGGTACGAGTCTTGTGCGCTGTCGCGGTCCGACAGAGTTGGTACAGTGTTATGAGTGAGTGAATGTGTAAGTCAGTTCGTTGGCAGTCTTGACTGATTGATTGATAGGTACACAGTGTGATCGAGAAGCTACGACGATGGTGCTGCTTGTTGGCGCTTCTTCTCTTCCTCCTGTTGCTTTCGCTCCTCGCGACAGTAGAGGGCGAGCTGCTCGAGGTTCTTGAGCAGGTGTTCGCGGCGCGTAGGCAGCGAGCGAGATTCTTGCATCGACTCGCGAACCAACTCGGCCGCCACGTCGACGTTCGTGAGGTTCATGCCGATCAAGCGCAAGCTGCTGTCGTCGTCGCCGAGTGCCGGTGCATCGGAGCGTTGCGAGAAGGCCAGCAACTTGAGGCGCACCGGCACGTCGACGATACGCTTGACGACGACGCGCGCGGGCTCGAGCTCGACGCCAGTCTGCTCGTCGAGACGCGCTGGAATGTCGTCGACCTCGGCGGCCTTCATGGAGCCGCCGTCGAGCGTGCCGAGCGTCAGGAGCTCGTTGAGATCGACACGACCGGAGCCGAAGGCGTACGGGCTCGGAAAGGTGTCACGATCGTGGAGCTCGTTGTAGAAGGCGTCGGCGCGTTCGACCTTGAGCTCGAGCGTGTGCAGCTGCTCGAGCGCGCCCGAATCGAGCGACGTCATGGTGAGGAACGACTCGTCGGCGCACGAGGCGTCCTCCTCGACGAAGAAGGTCATTGTGTGCTCCTCGATCGTGTTCCAGAGCTCGAGCTCGACGCAGCGCTCGGCATCGGGAACCACCGGCACGCCGTCGGTATTGTCCATGCCCCAGTACGAGGTGGTGGCGTTCCAGTACGGCTCGATGGCGCGTGTCGAGCCGTCGTTGTAGCGCGCGAGCAGCAGCGAGTTCTGCAGCTCGTAGAGCGAGAGGCGCTCGCCGGCGCGCCAGGCCTCGAGCGAGTAGTGGCGCACGTACGGTACGAAGCCCTCGCGCTTGTAGCCGGTCGGGTTGTACTTGGAGTCCATGCGCACGGGAGCCAGCACGCCGACGTGCGCACCTCGCAGCTGCTTGCGCAACACCGTGTCAAAGTGCTCCTCGCTAAAGTCGCCGATCGACGCGCGCGTCGACGTCAGATCGGTGTCGCCACTGCCGCGGAGGCTCGGGCGCAGCGAGCGGTTGAGCAGTTCGCTCTGCCAAAAGTCGTAGAACGCCAGCATCTCGATCGTGTGCTCGCGGCAGTCGCCGAGCAGCATGAGCGCCGTCGCGCAGTTGGTCGAGCAATCCATGCCGCGACGCATCTCGGGCGTGATGCCGACGAGCTCGGTCGCGCCCTCGGACGCGAGATCGAACGCCTCGTGCAGCTCGGAATGGAGGTCCTGCAGGCGCTTGGTGCCGAAGCACTGGCGCACCTTGCCGACGAGGCGGCGCACGAACTCGCGCGCGTCCTCGAGCTCCAGCAGGCCCCACTCGCGCAGCAGGCGCATGAAGATGGGCTTGTCGGCGTTGCTGAAGATCATGTCGGGCACGCGCGATCCGACGACCGACATGCCGCCGGGAATGAAGTGCGGTCGATTCGAGGCAATGAGGCCGCGCATGTTGAACGTGTGCTTGAGGAACTCCTCGCCGGCGGCCGAGTACAGCACGCGCTTGGCGTACGGCCGCGAGAATGCCGCCGCGGCCGCCGCCGTGCCACGGCTCGTACCGCTCTGCAGTTGCTCGTACGCGTGATGGATGCGCTCGATCACCGAGTGAAGGCTCTTGGCTCGCGTGCCCAGCTCCGAGTTTCGGCTCGCGTCCGCGACACCGAGCAGCCAGCGCTCGATGGACTCGAGGCGCCGCGCGGTCTCGAGCAGACGCGACGGGTTGAACATGGTGGGCGTGATGCTGCCGAGCAGCGTGTCACACAGATAGAACAACTCGGCGCGCGTCGCCGAGTCTTGGTAGCACGCAGCCTCGAGCGCCGCCGCGTGCACCCAGTAGTCCTTGGACTCCTCGCCGCCGAGCTTGCGCGAACAGAAGCGCGCCATCGTGCCGTAGGACGAGAGCTCGGTCGCAATCACCGAGCGATGCAGTTGTAACTCTCGCAACTGCTGCTCGAGCTTGCGGATCTGTTGAGATACGCTCTCCATCTCGGTGCGCTACAAGGCCATGCTCGTTGAGTCAGTGGGCCAGGTAGCGACAGCGGCAGTGCTTGAGGCAGCGATTGCGGAAGCGACAGCGGCAGCGACCCGCATACCTTGACATCGAGAATACGCAAGATGGGCTCAAAGTGACACTCGAGTGCCGATTGTCGTAGATACTCGGTACGCGCGAGACGACGAGCATTGATGGCGTTGGCACGCACGGCGCTCAGCGACAGCGGCAGCAGCAACTGCGAGCGCGATTGGAAGTGGTTGCGATAGCGCTGCAGTGTCGCGGCGCCGTCGGCCATGTTGGTCAAGTCGCCGGCCTCGACCGCCTCGAGGAAGTGCACGGCTTCGTCGGCGACCGCCGCCTGCTTGCGGTAGCAGTCGCCGAGCAGCAGGCTCGTCATGCGGTGCGCCTCCTTGGGCAGCTCGAGGCGCATCTCGGTGAGCTCGTGGATGGCGTCGGCCACGCGGCCCAGACGCGTCAGCGCCGAGGCGTACGACTCGCGAGCGCGTGGAATCGAACGAAAGTTGGTGTTGTAGCTCGTGTGGTACAGATCGACGAGGTACTGGTCGGCGCCGAGCGACTCGAAGGTCGACAGCACCCGCAGCAGCTTCCAGGTCGGCCACGTGTTGCAGCCGTCCTCGCGCACCACGAACGCGTTCAGCTGCTCGGCCTGCAGCTGCGCGCGAGTCAACGCCGATCGAGCTTCGTGGTTCGAGCCTGCGTCATCGCGCTCGCGCTGCTGCTGCTGCACGAGTGCCTCGGTTTGCTCGGGAGTCAGCTGCATGGCGGCCTCGGTGGCACGCTTGAACTCGTTGAAGGCTCGGATGCGCTCTTGGTTGCGCGCGCGAACCTGCACCAGCTCATCGACCGACGCCACATGGTACAGCCACTCGACATCGAGCCCTTCTGCCTCCTCGGGCGTCACCGAGTGCTCTTGCAAGAGCGTCTCCTCGAGTGAGCCATGCGCCGAGTCGAATGCAAGGGTATACATCTCGCACGAGAAAGAGAGAGAGAGAGGCACAGAGACGTGAGCGACGACCGAGCAGCAAGCGAATGACTGCGGCTGAAGCGACAATCGGAACCGACACTCGCCTGAGTGCCACACGAACTAGGCCCACCCGATTGACCGGTGGATGTATCGACGATCACCTATTCGACTCGAGGAGATTTGGCGGTCGATGTTGTGTGTGCGTGCGTGTGTGTGTTGGCGACACGTGGCGCACGTACCAGGCGTGCCGGACGAGACCGAACACGAACGCCGAAGTCTGAACGAACACGACCTCGCACGCTCGCTCACTCGCTCGCTGCCCCGCTCCCACGCACAACTCGCTGCCTGCCTGCCTACCTGCCCTGCCCCACGCACTCAATCCACGCTCACTCGTCGTTCGGTCCCTTGCAATCTGCAACACACTCATCATGGATGTCGCGGCGTTGAAACAAGCATTCGCGGCGTTCGACTCGGACGACGATGGTGCCGTGACGGTCGAGCTGCTGCAGCGATTG
>Ga0209935_1005042_pt1 | contig 11501 bp, 9 predicted proteins | sample ThiBio_1000_plan_2_FD_183958 | JGI IMG/M metagenome (GOLD analysis project Ga0209935, IMG submission 183958) | Wastewater bioreactor microbial communities from Cape Town, South Africa - Thiocy_cont_1000_plan (SPAdes) | ecosystem: Engineered > Bioreactor > Thiocyanate-remediating >... | reverse complement strand
CAGAAGCTGCTGCTCTCGACCGAGGCACAGGCGATGCTGCTCGATGGTCCATGCGAGATTGATGTGGCTCACTCGACGATCGTACGCGTTACGAATCTATCGCTTGGGCTACGAGCTTGTAGAGCACTCACAAACGAATTGGCGTGGCTGACAGAGTTGCACCGATGCCAAGCATCTCTACTACTCGCTGGTGCTTGCTCTTCGAGTGAATGGCGATGCTATCGGCCAGAGCTTGTGCGAGGAGGTGGCTTGCTGATCTTGGCGCAGTAGCCGTGTGTGTGCAAGAGTGTTGGGCCTCGAGGTTGATTGTAAGTAAACAACATAGTAGTACGAGATGGATTGCAGTTAGATACGCTGATAGACGACGACAACGGACTCAACGGGGAAGGGAGCTTCAACAACACGCTGGATAGAAAGAGAGCAACGATAGGATAACACAGCGGGCGGCGGCGCCCAGGCCACCCACCAACATGACGACGACCCTGACAGACACGGTCATGCCACGGAACGAGGCTACAACACGACATCCCGGTGCATCAACGAGAGACGGATGCCGGGGTTGACGCGGTAGATGTCGTTGAGATCGGAGCGCGGCAGCATAAAGTACTCGGTGTCGTCGACCGCCACCAGGTCGTACATGTGCGTCGACACGACGGCTGAGACGGCGACCGACGAGCCGAGCGACGTGCGACAACCGATCAGGGCGCCGGCACCGTACTCCTGGTTGGTTTTGGTGTTCTTGAGTCGGCCCTGGCTGACGAGCACCGCGTTCTCGAGCACGTCGCCGCTCTTCCACACGACCTCGCCGGCCTTTGCGGAGCGGTACTGCAACACGGCTTCGATCTGGTTCTTTTGCACGTTGGTGAGGTTGCGCAGCACCGAGTTGTTGCAGATGGCGGCCCAGCTGGTGGTCAGGCGTAGGCGCGCCAGGTGGAAGATTCGGTCGACCACGTGTGTTTGGCCGCGCAGAATGTTGAGGAATTCGGCTCGGCCGAGATGCAGCAGTGTGGCCTTGGTGATTGCCGTGCAGGTGGCCGAGCGAGGCGAGTGCGTAACGAGAGCTGTGCGTATCAGAGAGCGTGAGCGTGAGAGTCCGAGTGAGCAATCGTCGATCGTGTAGTGTGCGGAGCGACGAGAGAGAGCGAGCGACGAGAGAGAGAGAGAGAGAGAGAGAGAGAGAGAGAGAGAGCGAGAGAGAGAGAGCCGTACCCATCTCGCCAAAGTACTCGCCCATCGCGAGGGTCTTGAGCTGAACGCCATCGCGCGACACTGACACCACGCCCGAGACGATAATGTAAAAGTCATCGCCACGCGTTCCTTGCGTGACGATCTCCTGGCCGGGTTCGAACTCGCTGCGCCGAATGGCCTGCAGGATCTCCTTGGCTTGCGTGAGCGAAAAGTCGCGAAAGAGATCAATCTGCTCGACGAGCGACAGCACGTCGATCGCCTGCGCAAAGTCCGAACGCTGCTCGAGATCGAGCGAGATCGTGGCTTCGACGCCTTCCTCGGCGATGCGGAGGCCCGAGTCGGCGGGGATCGAGCTGCACGAGGTGTGGATCAGGCGCAAGCGCGCCTTGACGCTCGTTGGCAGCGCGGCGAGCACCGAGATCGGCGTGTGGATCGGCGGCACGCCGGCCTCGTGCAGGATCAACGACTGGTGCCAGCCGTACTCGAGGAAGAAGTTGGCGCGCTCGGGCGACAAGTCGCCGTCGGCGAGCATCTTGCGCAAGAAGGCCGGCTCGTTGCGCGTGTCGCCGCTGTAGAAGATGCTCTTGGTGCCGCAGTAGGCCGAGAAGCCGATGCACGGGATGGTGTGGATCGAGTAGTGGAAGTCGATCTCGCCGCCGTAGATGTGCATCGGAGCGTCCATCGGCACGGGCGTGAAGCGGAAGAGCGACATGAGCTCGGCCGGCGACACGTTGGCGATCGCCGAGTACTTGCGCACGAACGACTGCATGATGGTGTTGGTCGTGAAGATGGTGACCTCGCCCTCCTCGCGGATCTTCTGGAACACGCCGGCATCGTGATCGGCGTGGCAGTGCGTGAGAATGATCGCCTCGGCCATTCGAGGTGGAATGCCTGATTCTTTGAGCATCTTGGACGAGTGGAGTGGAGGATCGACCATGACTATACACAGGCATTGGGTCAATCAATCACTGCCACGAATGCATGTGGTCAGAGCCACGTACTTCCACGTCCATTCAGCCACAACACGACGCCACACGTCGAGTGCGAAGGATCGAATCCATGCGACGAGCCGAGCACCGTGATGCCGAAGCTCGGCGGCTCGAAGCGCACATGATGCAACGAGCCGTCGTACAGCTCCAACGGCAGCTTGATGGTCGACGGCGTGCGAGCGACCTCGACGCCTCCGTCGTGGAACACGAACTCCTCGCCGCGATCGAGCACCGCCACCTGGTCCGAGAGCTTGGCCACTCCGTCGTCATCAAAGTACACGAACTCGAACAACTGATCGATCTCGTGGAAGGTGCGCAGGGCGGCACACTCGCGCTTGAGATTCGGCATCAGAGGCTTGGAGCTCGGCGTCACGAACTCGAGCGAGAGATCGACCTCCTCGGGCCCGAGCAGCGTCTCGCGAAAGACCGTGCGCAGGCGCTTCTCGACGCACGGCGTACACACGAACCGCACCTTGCGGTTGAGTATGAAGAAGTTGTAGTACGCCGGGAACTCGACCTCGGCCAGGTTCACGCCGCGATCGCGGTCGAACATCTCCTTCGGTATCACGTAGATGGTCGGGTTCGGTAGCTTCAGGACCATGCAATCCTGTGTCAAACGAGATCGATCAATCGATACAACAACAACAGCAGCAGCAGGCGCACGGCGTGAGTATCGCTATCAATCCATCTGACAGTGGTGTAGCTGCTCGAACCTTGATGGTCTCTGGCGGTGCACCGACTTGGATCTTGCCAATCGACGTGTCGACGACGAAGCCACCACGAGGTAGTGATAGCACGTTGCCAGTTGCCATTGCGTGTGCGTGTGAGGGAAGGAAGGGAGGGAAGAGACACAGTACGACTGCGCGCGCGTGAGGGCGTATGTCCGAGACACAACGGATCAGTAACCCAGGGCTACGGCTACGCTGGAGGTGTGCGTGGTGTGGTGTGGTTTCGATGCGGTGTATGAGGTACTAAAGAGGTCACAGCGAGAGAGAGAGAGAGAGAGAGAGAGAGAGAGAGAGAGAGAGATAGCAGGTAGTGCTGTGGCTTGTGCGTGAGAGAGTGAGTGAGAGTGAGTGAGTGAGCCGTTGAGGAGGAGGAACAGCCGCTTCAGTCGCCGAACGCAACTGCACTGCTACCACCCTCTGACACTGCTAACCCTGTGTGTGTGTGCGTGTGTGGCTCATTGTGGTGGAGAGGAGCACTTGATCCCCTGGTCTGGTTGCCTACATCGCCATTGTCCCGAGACCCACATCGATCAAATTACCAAGCCTTCGGGTTCAGATGCGACTAATGGTATTCCGGATTTCTCTGCCGAACGACGACGAGGGGCTGCGGAGACACGCTTCAATCAAAGGAGGGCCTTGTGTTCATTACACTGGACAACACAAGCACAGTTGTGCACTAGGCCTGGGATGACAGGATAATGTAGCGATGGGCAACTCGCACGATTGGGTACTTGCCAGATGTATACAACTCGACATACCAGTCTGGATGCATCATGGACGTAATGTAATACAGCAGCGCAGCCAAGGCTGAATGCGTGTAGTCCTTCCTTCGGTGCCCTAAGGCCATGAGCTTCGTCCATAGGACTGGGCCAGCACACTCTTTGACCACCATAGCATCAACTCTTGCCATAGGGACAAGAATGCGATCTCCATCTTGCAACAACGTCAGTGCCGATAGGTTGGCCGACACACGCTCCACCGCAGCCAGCAGCTGCTGATTAGCGTTGGGTTTCGGAATGATCGACTCTCGTGCGGCAGCGAGCGTCTCACCACCGAACACCAGGGTCCTAATTCCATCAAACCACGAGTGCATAGTACGATGACAACAAGGCACAACAACGTTTTACCAGGCAAGAGAAGGGAACGAGAAGAATGAAGAAGAGAGGTCTTTGCTGGTGGCCACGAAGGATAAGCTGGCCAAACCCGGTCTCCGGTCTCAGCTGGCCCGCCCCGCCAAACACCTCAGTTTGCTTGTGTATGAGTGGCTCCCTCTGTTCGGCGCGCTCGCTTGCTGGATGCTTTGCGTTTGCCTGAAGCACCGAGGCAGTAGGATCCGATACACCATTGGTGGTAGTGGTGCAAATTCCAGCCAATGCGCAAGCTCGCTCTCTCCCGCTCTCATGACGTGGCGCTTCTTTGTTCCTTCTCTCCTCCGCCACCCCCTACCTCAGCTCGCTCTCTCTCTCTCTCTCTCACTCTCACACATGCTCGGGATGCTCCGGGGATCTTCGCCTCTCGTGATGGCGGTCGTCCTGTTGCTGGTGCTGCTATGCACCATGCTACCTTCCACACTCGCCAACGAGTGGCAATCACACTCGTCGCAGCTCGGTTACATCTACATGCTGCAACCATCGCAAGCTCGCTGGTCGCACGTCGACAAGCACGTCACGATGTACTCGCACTCGTACTCGCCGCCGACCGGTGCTCTCACGCTCCTTACCGAGGTGCTGTTGCAACCGAACGCCACCAATCCGTTCGAGTCCCGTCGCGGAGGGAGCAACCAACAGGTGCGACTCGTGCTCTCGGGCGCGCTCTCGACCTGGGACTCGAGCACCGGCGTCGAGCACGTGTTGCCAGCCGGCAGCGTCGAGGTCGGTCTCGACAAGGAGGCGCTGCGCATCTCGCGCGACTCGAACCGCGCCGCTTCCGACCTCGCGCACTACCTCGATATCCAACTCGTGCCCGTCGTGGCGTCGGTGTCGAGCGGCTACGAAGCGCGACAGCTGCCGCACGGCGACAACCTCAACCGCCTGCGCCTGGTCGCGGCCAACATCGCGTGGCTCAAGCACATTGCCGAGAACTCGGTGGCGTTCGATGGCACGGTGCCGAGCGACATACCGGGCATCAATCTGCCGCATCGCTCCGTGTTCTGGAGCTCGGACGAGGCGCAACCGCTGCCGCTGCATCAGGACGTCTTCGTGCACGACTGCGTGCTCGAGGCCAAGGAGACCGTGCAAATGCGCTTCCGACTGGGTCGCGTGTACTTTGTGCAGCTGCTCTCGAGCGATCGCGAAGCCGCCATCGTGGTCGGTGACGAACCGTCGTCTCCAAAGCTCACGGCCGGCGATGGCGTGATCTTGACCAAGTACCACCGCGCGGTGCTGACGTTCCGCGGCATCGGCGCGCACTCGCACTTTGTCGTGCTCGACATGCCGGCCAAGTCGCACGAGTTGTTGATGCCCGACCGAGACTCGCTGCTGGGCTCGTACCCGTACGCGAAACCAACACCTCCGCCAAAGCCCACCTCGGAGCCGATCTTTGATGACGAGGACGTCGAGTCGATCCGCGCAATGGCTGCCAATCGTGTGAGGATCGAGACCGACGTACCGGGCGACGAGGAGGAGTTTGCGTGAACCACGACCACCATTAGAGGATATATGTAACCGGCTCCAAGTGTATTACCAATCAATCAATCAATCACGGGCCTCTCCAGCCTCGAGATCAATAACAACAACAAACAACAAGGAGTCGACGTGTGTGCACGGCATCTAGCAGGACCGCGGCGGTGGAGGAGGTGGTGGCGGCGGAGGCACGGCGTTCGACACACGGCCAAAGAGGGCTTGCGGGGAACCCGGAAGCACTGGAGGCGGTTGTGGTATCGTCTGTCGCGGTGGCGGCGGTGGCGGCGCCGGGGTTGGCAGCTGCACCGGTGCCGGGGTTGGCAGCTGCACCGTGTGGTATGGCGTCGAGAATGAGAAACCGGTACTCGAAGAGGAAGTGTATGGGTTCGAGTTATAGCTCGCTGTGGCATACGGCAGCGAGGGAGCCGTCGTGGTCACTGATGGTCCGAACGAGGAGCGACTGTAGCTTGACGTTGATAGCGATGGAGGCGGCGGGTATTGAGAGCTCGATCGCTTTGGCGAACCAAAGATATCGTCGTCCTCGTCGTCGTCAAACAGACTGGGCTTCTTGGCGACCGCCACGGGAGCAGCAAAGGGGTTGCTAAAGGCGTTGTTGTTGGTGGTGCTAAAGGCGTTGTTGTTGGTGCTAAAGGGGTTGTTGTTGGTGGCGCTAAAGGGGTCGAACAGACTCGCTCGATTGGAGAGCTCTTCCTCCGCGTTGGGCGTGCGCCTTTCGGGTGTGACGAACAAGTCATCCTCATCGTTGTTGCTTTCGTAGCGCATGTCCTCATTGCTCGTCATCGAGTTGGCCGATGAGGGGCGTTGTAGAATGGGCGAAGTCGGTGGCCGCGGGTACTGTTGCTGTTGCTGTTGTTGCTGCTGTTGCTGTTGTTGCTGCATCGGCTTCTTGTTGAGCATGTTTTGCTTGGCTTGGTAGTTGCTCATGGGTTGTTGCTGGTAGCTGCTCGGTGCCGGCTTGCGCTTCATGTTTCCGAGGTAGTAACCACGGTCTTCCTCGACGTTAGCTCGCTGGATCTTGAAGGCCAGCTTGCGTTCGCGCTCGCCCAGCATGGCCTTGGCATTCGCCATGGCGTCACTGCGATCGGCGCACGGAGCCTTGTGCTTGAGCTTCTGACGTCCGACGTTGTGCAGCTCAGTGGCCCACGACTGAGGTGCTTGTTGCTGTTGTGCCTGCTGCTGCTGCTGCTGCGGTGCCTGCTGCTGCTGCAGACGCGTGGCGAACGAGCGTGACGAGGAGCTGGCAGGCTGTTGCTGCGGTTGCGCTCGCGTGGGCAGTCGCAGTGTCGGGCCGGCTGCACGAGCCGGAGGCGGCGGTGGTGGAGGCGGAGGCATGCCGCCGACGTACGTCACCACGGGCACCTTGGGTGCGGGCCTGGGCGACAGTGGAGCGGGCGGCAGCTCGACCGGAGCGAGCGGTGTCTCATCTTCGAGCTTGGGAGACACAAAGTCATGGTGCACCTTGCGGGCCTCCTTGGTGCGCGAGTCGTCGGGTCCGTAGAGGTGCTCGAGAATCTCGATGGCCTCGACAAAGTAGCGCTCGCCGTCGGCCTGCTGGTCGAGCATGAAGCTGAGGATGCCCATGCGAACCAAGATGTTGGAGACGTTGATGTGGCGCTCGCCAAAGTGGTGCTTGGTGATGGCGAGAGCACGCACGGCGCACTTGAGCGACTCCTCGGGCTGCTCCTGCATCTCGTACAGCGTCATCATGTGCTTGAGCGTCTGCGCCACGAGCGTGTGGCCGTCGCCGAGCTTCTCCTCGCGGATCATGAGCGCCTGGCGGTAGGCGTCCTCGGCGTCGCGGAACTGGTCCTGCTCCACGTAGATGGCGCCGAGACGGTTGAGCACGCGAGCCACCTCGGGATGCCAGTCGCCGAGAGCGTGCACCTTGGCCATCAGTGCACGCTTCAAGTAGCTCTCGGCCGATGAGAGCGCGGTCGGCGTGTCGCGCTCGCGCAAGTGCAAGCAGCCAATGTCGTAAAAGACGTCGGCCGTCTTGGGATGGTCGACGCCGAACGACACTTCGCAGATTTGCAACGCTCGTTGGAGCGTTTCATGCGCCTCGCGGTAGCGCCGCTGCTCGGTGTACGCTTGACCGAGCTTCTCGAGCGTACAACCGACATCGCCATCGCTCGAACCCTTTTCCTTTTCGAGGGCGCTTAATGCTTGCAGTAATCTAGAGTGTAGAGTGAGTCAAACGAACGCAAGAGCGAGAACGAGAGAGAGCGAGAGAGAGAGAGAGAGAGAGAGAGAGAGAGAGAAGGTAGTAATAACGTACCGACGTTCAGCATCAGCAACCTTGCCTTGTGCCAAGAGCAATGTTGCGATGGCAATATCGACCTTGGCGACCTCGAGACGTTGCGAGCTGTTCTCGTAGAGATTGCGAGCCATCAAGTACACACGCTCGGCGCCGACAAAGTCGGGAATCTCCTCGAGGAAGGAGGCGACGCGGAACGTGAGGTCCGAGCGCACGATGCCAGGCGGAATGTTGCCTTGATTCAGCAGCGTAAAGTAGACCTTGGAGGCCGTGCAGGCGTCGAGCTGCTTCTCGAGGTTGCGCCAGTAGCGCAGTAGGTCGTACTTGTGCACGCTGTTGTAGAGCAGATCGAAGACGCGCATGTCGCTCACGCACCGCAGCAGGCCGGGCCAATCCTGACCTTGCGCCAGTTGGTAGGGCAGCTCGACCGCGAGGCGCGCCGTAATGTCTTGGCTCTGCTGAAAGAACGAGTGCAACAAGCGATGGATCGCGTGGCGATCGGCGGCGGTCGGCAGGTAGCGCGCCTCGACCGCGGCGCGAATGTCCGTGTTCGAGAAGCTCAGAATGCCGGACGAGTTGGTCATCAACTCCTCGAGCACGAGCGACAGCGCCGACCACTCGGACTCTGGGATGCCCTGGCTCTCGAGTATGGGCTCGAGCTCGCCGGCGAGGCTCAGGCCGCCCTTGCTGGCCCACACGAGCGAGCAAAAGAGTCGCAGCGCCTTGCCGCGGTTCTGCGCCGACTCGTAGTCGCTCTCGAGGCGGCCGAGCACCATGTTGTAGAGCTCGGCCGTGTTGGCGCACTTGAGCGCCTGCTCGACGCGGCGGTCGAGGTCCTCGTGGATGGCGCAGATGCAAATGTCCTCGAGCATCGTCTGGAGGAAGCGCGGGTTGGCGGCCTGCGCCGCGCCGGCGATCTGCATCTCTTGCTGCTCGCTGAGCTTCTTGCCGTGGTGCGCGAGGTACTTGCGTATGAACGACACGCGCTTGCCTTCGTTGAGCGGCTCGATCTCGAGCGTCGGATAGAGGCGCTTCTCGAGCACCTTGGCCGTGTAGCCCGGCGAGGTCGAGAGCACGACGCGCACGTTCTCGGGCCACCAACGCGGGAACCACACGAGGTCCAGCGCGTTGTCGCGGTCCTCGAGCTTGTCGATGCCGTCGATGATGAGCACCAGGCGCTTGCGGTTGCGGTTGTCGACGTCCATCACCTGCTCGATCCAACGCGGAAAGGTCGAGATGATGGCCGACGCATCCTTCTCGTCCGGAATGGCGGCCGTCTCGACGTCGAGGTCGGCCTCGAGCTGCATCGCCTGCGCCAGCTCCTGCATCACGCGCCACAGAATGAAGCTGTGCGACGACGACGACGGCGATGCGCCGATCCAGTGCGCCACCACGAGGTCCTCGGGATGATGGTCGCGATGGCGCGCCGCCCAATTCACGAGCAGCGACGACTTGCCGACGCCCACCGGACCGCAGATCACCAGAGGCGAGCTGGGACTCATAATGTGCTTGTCGAGCGTCATGTACAATTCGTCGTTCGGGAGGTAGACGCGCATCAGCGACTTGGCAAACACGCTATGACTGAATCGCTCTCGGTCCAGTGGCGACAACGAAATACCCTACGTCCGTGCAACCGAGCAGCCGAGCCGAGTCAGCGACAACCATACGCGGCGAGATCGGTCGCCACCGCCATCAGGCACGCCCCACGTACTTGAGGGTACTTTTTGTCAATGTAGGCGCGAATGTCCTCAAAGAGCACGTCGGCAAGCTGGCCGGGCCGATGGTACTGCCGCACCGGTAAGCCCGACGAGCTAATGTCGGCCTTCAGGTCCTTGAGCTTGTTGGCCGACGTTGGTCCCTCGCATTCAAACGTGCGTCGTTGTGTGGTCTCGAGCTCCTCGATGTAGTACGGGTCTCGTAGATAGAACCAACACCCTTCCTCGGGTCCACCCTTGCCTCCTTGTTTCGTAGATTTGGCTTTGTAACGTTGTAGTGCCTAGTTGATATCATGTGTGTTTGTGTGTTATTTGCCCATTCATCAGCCAACGAGAGATTAAGAGAGAGATGGGTACGTACCATGCGCATCTCGATCTCGGTGACACTCTTGTCACGAAGAGAGTTGATCCATGGGAACTCTTGAGCCGCGACATCGAACGATCGCTTGAGAAGATCGTTGCGTTCGCGAGTGCTTCCCTCCTGCCCGATGCACCAACCGTATCGCTCGCCGTAGCAGCCGACAAAGAGATTGGACTGCGCCAACTCGCGCAGGCACATGAGCAACATGGTGGCTTGCTCGCTCTGCTTGCCGGTCACGCCCCAACGAAGATCGACGTAGCGCAACACCACGTCTCGTTCGTTGCAGATCTTGCGCAATCGAGGCATCACGCGCTTCACCTGTTGGCACACACACACACATTGCCGAGTGCAGTTGTTAGTGGTGGGCGCGGGCCACCGATCGATTGTCGGTGCACGATTCCAACGTACGAACTGGTCGCGCTCCTCCTGCATGTCTCGGAAGGGCGAGCTCACAAAGATGCGGATCTCTCGATCGTCGTGCTCCTCCAACGAGTGAACGATCGAGTCCCACATGTCGGCGATCGTGGCAGCAGGCGCCTGTGCCGTGCTCTCACTGAGACCTCCTCCAGTAGTTGCACCTCCTGCTGCCGCAGCAGGAACCAATGCGCCGAATGTCGAGGCGCTCAACGGCATGTCGACCATCTGCAGCTGCTGTCGCAGCTCCTCTTCCATGCGCTGAATGTTGACGATCGCACGCTGCACGTTCTGTAGCTGACTGCGCAGGATCGTGACGCGCTGCTCGTTGCTGACGACGCCGGGCGTGAGGCTCGCGTCATCGAACAGCCGAAACTCGACGCCGAAGCCGAAGTCGCTGCCGTCATTCGAGGCCGACAGCAGACACGCTCCCGCCGGCAGCAGCATCTTGGGCACCGAGCACACGATCGAGGTCGGCGAGTGGTACTCGCAATCGTTGACAATCACTGCCCGCCGAGCACGACGGCCACAGTGAGACGACCATCTACACACGCATTGCACTTGGACCCAAAGGGCCATTGCCGCGGCCGCGGGCTCTCTGCGTACCTTGGCGCTTGTCGGCAGCGAGGAACCGAACGCACAGCTGGGCGCCAGGAATGAAGTTCAAGCCGATGAGCGCGACCTGGAACGAGCCGGTGTTGGGGCCCGTGGCAGGCAATGCGAGCGTCACCGTCGGCGGCGTTTGGTTGTATTGGATCGACGGGAGAGTCGACGGGCCATTCGAAGGCGACGCAGCTGCGGCAACCACGAGTTGTTGCTCGTTCTTATCATGGTAGTGGTCGTGAATGGCATCGAGTTAGTTGTCGCATTGGCGCCCACGACCAAACAACGCTGCTGCACACATACCTTGGGCATCAACGACGAGTCCAAGGCCATGGCACTGTCGGCCAGAAGCGTCGAGCTATCGAGTGGCGCGGCATCGAGGATCTCAGCGAACGGCACGACCGAGATGCCTTGCGCGCGAGCGGCGCGGATCTTGGGTCCGCCGAGACGAATCTCGTTGTCGGTCGTGATCAGATGCGTGACATTCTTGTTGAGCGTCACGTGAACCGAACCTCCGAGTTGCTTCACGATGCGAGCGACGCGTTGTTTGGTTTGTACAGGTAGATTGTAGAGGAATGCCGCGATACCGTCGAAGGCCATGGTGGTA
>Ga0209935_1005040_pt1 | contig 11504 bp, 19 predicted proteins | sample ThiBio_1000_plan_2_FD_183958 | JGI IMG/M metagenome (GOLD analysis project Ga0209935, IMG submission 183958) | Wastewater bioreactor microbial communities from Cape Town, South Africa - Thiocy_cont_1000_plan (SPAdes) | ecosystem: Engineered > Bioreactor > Thiocyanate-remediating >... | reverse complement strand
ATGGATGGATGGATGGATGGATGGATGGATGGATGGATGGATGGATGGATGGATGGATGGATGGATGGATGGATGGATGGATGGATGGATGGATGGATGGATGGATGGATGGATGGATCGATGAATGGCGAGCAATCATTGCATCGCGTGTCGATCACATCACATGGCACTTCTTGTTGTTGTTGTTTGGGTCGTGTTGACGTTGATTGCGATCAACACGAAGAATCGAGTCGATATCGAGGTGCTCGAAGATCAAGAACAAGAGCTCGTTCGGAAGAAGAGAGATCGACGACCATAGCGCGATCGATCGAATCATTGTGATCGTGAGCACGAGGTTCTTGACGGCCTTGTGAGCGCGGTGATGATTCTCGATTCTCCATCGAGGACATTCTCTGGGTTGCGATACTATTCAATCGAGAGAGAGAGAGAGAGAGAATCAGCAGCGAGATATTGATGTGAGATTCTTTGGTTTGGTTTGATATGCTCTGATTTGGCGGATCGGTGGATGGATGGGAGTACCATGGTGTCGGATCAATCTGCGGGTGGCATGATCATAGGCTCTCTTCTCAGGCGTTTTACCTTGATTCTGATGCGATAATTCGTGGAGTGAGAACGATGCATTGTGATCGATCAATGGCTGTTTGATGCCACTCACGAGAGACGCTCGTAAATGCCATGAATGAGAAGACTGCCGTACATTGCGTAATGTTTTGTCGGCACCATGATCAAGGAGGATCACGATCTTTTTCCTATTGTCCTGAAATGCTGCAATGTGGAGAGGAGTATCGAGATCGTTGTTTTGAGCATCGACGTTGGCTTGTCGATCAAGAAGGAGCTCGATGCATTGATGATTGCGATTCGATGATGCCTTGTGGAGAGGAGTATCGAGATCGTTGTTTTGAGCATCGATATTGGCTTGTCGATCAAGAAGGAGCTCGATGCATTGATGATGGCCATTCGATGATGCCTTGTGGAGAGGAGTATCGAGATCGTTGTTTTGAGCATCGACGTTGGCTTGTCGATCAAGAAGGAGCTCGACGATTCTACTGTTGCCTCGAGCTGCTGCATTGTGGAGAGGCAGATTGCGATACTCGTCAAGAGCATTGACGTTGGCTTGTCGATCAAGAAGGAGCTCGATGCATTGATGATGGCCATTCCATGCTGCATTGTGGAGAGGCGAGACCGTGCCCTCGTCAACATTGATGTTGGCATGTCGATCAAGAAGGAGCCCGACACATTGATGATGGCCATTCGATGATGCACTGTGGAGAGGTGAGACCGTGCCCTCATCAGCATTGATGTCGGCATGTCGATCAAGAAGGAGCTCGATGCATTGATGATGGCCATTCGATGATGCACTGTGGAGAGGTGAGATCGTGCCCTCGTCAGCATTGATGTCGGCATGTCGATCAAGAAGGAGCGCGACGCATTGATGATGGCCCTTCTCTGCTGCATCGTGGAGAGGTGACCTCTTGTAGTCGTCTCGAGCATGGATATCGGCGTGTCGATCAAGAAGGAGCTCAATGCATTGATGATGGCCATTCGTTGCTGCAATGTGGAGAGGTGACCTCTTGTAGTCGTCTCGAGCATGGATATCGGCATGTCGATCAAGAAGGAGCTCGATGCATTGATGATGGCCATTCGATGATGCAATGTGGAGAGGTGAGACCGTGCCCTCGTCAGCATTGATGTCGGCATGTCGATCAAGAAGGAGCGCGACACATCGATGATGGCCCTTCTCTGCTGCAAGATAGAGAGGTGTAGCCCGACGAATGCCTGGAGCATTGGTATCGGCACAGAGAGCGACATAATGTTGAAGAGAGCATTGGGCTAGAGATATTGGTGTAGAGAAGCCTTGACCATTGACGTTGGCACGTCGATCAAGAAGGAGGGCGACACATTGATGATGGCCATTCTCTGCTGCATAGCGGAGAGGTACTGCTAAACATTGGCCATGCAGAAGGATAGCGGCATGTTGATCAACAAGAGCTTGGAGCTCTGCCAACTGGCCGCGCGCGGCAGCATTGGCAAGAGCACGGGCGACTACTCGTGGATCCATCACAAACGCTGTACGAGGACTCAATGGAAATCAAACCAAATGTGCAACGATCGAGCGCAGGAGGGATCGAGACGAGATGCTCGTGAGGGAAAGGCAGCAAGCAACAACACGATGGAACAGTAGGAACAGTGCGATCGCGTCTTCACTAGTGTTCGTCGGCCATCGGCTCCTCCTCCTCTTCATTACCATCGCCGCCCTCCTCCCTTCGTACGCGGCCCCCGCTCGCATTCTCTCGCCCTCTCACAACCCAAAGGGCTTACACTATTCTATCCAAAACATCCTCGTAGGTAGCTTCCAGGCCATTCACCTGTAGGAGGCACGTAGTCTCTTGCCGGCGTGGGGGGAGAGAGAGTCACCATGGACTCGCAGCCGACCTCTCGCGCCGCCGACTGGAAAGCGAAGGCCGCCGCCAAGCGAGCGGCACAAGAAGCCTCGCTCAACAAGCGGGCCCTCGATGACACAGCAGTAGCATCAACAGCACCAACAGCGCCACCACTCCAGGCCACAGAGCCCACAGCACCGCCTCCTCCTTCCGCAGCTGCGCCGCCATCAGCCACCGCGGCTCCGATTCCCTCGGCGCCACCGGCCTACCAGCCGACGCCCACGGTCGCGGCTCCGGTGTATGGCCCAGCCCCCGCCGCCACCGCCGCCGCCACGGCATCGACTCCGGCGGTCTCGATTCCAGTAGCCACTACCAGCACGGCTACCCCTAGTGGCGCTGCTGCTGCTACGGCATCGACCAGCGTGCCTAAGCAGTTCCTGGTCACTGACGAGGTACCCACCCTCAGCATCATCATCATCATCATCGATCGCACACTTGACTCACACTCACGGTACAACCCCCAATCTACGCAACATGGTATCTTCAACAGGTGACACTCATTCTAGGTACACCCAATCGCCCTCCATTGATACATCGACCTCGTCTTCCTCAGTACTGACCTCGTGAATGATCGAATCGTCGCCGCTCACTCTCGCAGGCGAGACCGGCGCAGGCAAGAGTACCATGATCAACTACCTCGCCAACTACATGCTGCAAGGCACGCCCACCGCCCCGTGGGTGGCCATCTCGACCAAGTACCGCGACGTCAACATTCCTGGCTTCCCGGCCAAGTCAGCGAACGAGCGCAACTCGAACGACCCCAAGCAGAGTCAAACGCTGCATCCTCTCCAATACATGGCCGGCTCGCTGCCAGTCGTCGATACTCCCGGTCTCGCAGGTACATTACGATCGAGCTCACCTCCAACGATGCACACAAGAGAGTGACTGATTGATGGATCGATGGATTCATCGTACAATACAAAGATACGCGAGGCATTCAGCAGGACTACGAGAACGTACGTGTGATCCTCGAGTACGTGGCGCACTTTCCACGGGTCCGATGCGTGATGCTGGTGATTCGTGGCACTACGGCTCGTGTCACTGGTCCGGCCAAGATCGTTACGCGAATGCTCTGTGGTATGCCTGCCTGGCACATATCGCCTATCTTGCGCTTGGCCCTCACCTTTCACTTGAAATGCCTCCACTACCACTCGAATGACTCACCGCTTGTCACCTTTGAACACTGCGAGCAGGAATGTTGCCACAATCTGTGCTGCGAACCTTGGTGATCGTCTTTACGCACTGTGCATCGGAAGCCGAGTTGAACTTTGACCTCGATTCCTTCTGCCAACAACTCGGCGTGAATGCTCGCTCGGTTCCCATCTTCTACATGCAGAACTCGTGCTTCAACTCGAAGCAGCCACAGTCACAAGCCTCTTGGGACGACTCGATGCAAACGATCGGCGAGATCGTCTCGACGGTCGAACGCATGAAGCCAGTTCCATCGTCGGACTTTTTGATCGTCCTCGAGGCGCGACGCAATCTGCAAATCTCGATGGGCCGCCTCGAGCGCCTCGGCACGTACGGCAGCTCGGCCGCCGTGCAATCCGACATGAAGCAAGAGAAGGAGGCGATGCGTGGCTACTGCAAGCAGCTTCGTAGTGCGTGTCCGCGCTTCGACATCAAAGCCGAGCTCGAGTTGCAACTCGATCACTACGACCACGAGCGTACCAACGCCCGGACGCCCGAGGACCGCACCAAGTACGACACGCTCTTCTCCGAGCTACGACCCGTGGTACTCGAGTTTGCGCCCGAGCTCGAGGCCAAGTTCTGGCCGCCGCAGCCCGAGATCGAAGTGTCACCGCTGCTGGTCGGCGACAGCTACGGCTCGATGAGCGACATGTCGTCGGGTCGCGGATCGCGCACCAGCAGCACGCGCTCCGTGGCCCCCAAGCTCAAGTCCTCGAAACTCGGTAAGGCGATCGTCTTGTTAACGTGGCTGTGGTTCGTGGGCCTGTCGCTCGCCACCATCGCCGGAGCGTTTGTGCTCGACAACTGGAACACGACCAGGACGCACGGCTCGATCTCGCACTCTGACACGCTCTCGGGTGCATTGGTTTCGGTCGCCGCATCGGTCGGCATCGTGGCCGGCTTGGCCGTGAGCATCTCACGCATGCGTGGCCGAAATTGCTGCCTACACACGCTGGCGCTGTGCCTCTTTGCCGCATGGACGCTCGGTCTCATCACGGCGACCGCCTTCGTCGTGCCCGAGATCTATCAACACTCGCCGCTCTCGACCGAATCACGCCTGTATCTGAGCCTGGCACCCGTCGTGCTCATGGGCCTCATGAGCGGGCCGCTCCTCGGTCTTCGGTCCGCAAGCACCATCAAGGACATGATCATCGGCACGGCGCTCGTCTTCGTGCTGGTGCTCCTTGTGCTCATCTTTTCCGCAATCTACGTGCTGCTCGACAAGTACGCGTCGTTCTCGAACGACAACATGCCGCTGTTCATCGCCGGCGCGAGCGTCGTGGCGTTCGTGGTGCTCCTCGTTCTCGTGGTCATCATTCGCGCCATTGCCACGAGTTCTGGCCTCAAGAAATCGTGGAAGCGAGTGCTCGTGTACTCTCTGGCGTGCATCTTCTTGGTGCTGCTCGGCCTCTCGAGCACGGCGGCACTCATTTATCTCGTCGACGTGGCAGTGTACTATGCGGCCCCCACTGGCGCCGTGTTGGCTCTCGTCACGGCACCGTTCTTGATCATGCGCATCCGCACCAACGGCGAGAGGAAGAAGAAGCGCCGCGTGTGGTCGACGGGCCTCTTTACCATTGCGCTCATCGTTCTCATCACGGTCACGTTTGCCATCGGCCTCGCCGCCGACTCTGGCGCCTACGACTTCTACATCCTGCTCCCGGTCGTCATCGTCGGCGTCGTGGCGCTCGTGATCTTCTACTACTGGAAGTCCAAGTGGATTGCGTGCCTCCTTGGAATCATTCTCGTGGCCGGCAGCATCGGGTGGGCCGCATGGTCTCTCGTAACCATGTACGACTTGACATGGCTCGGAGATCCGATCGCGTTCGCCTTGCTGGTCGGCATTTGGGCCTTGACAACCTCATACCTACTGGCCCTTCGCTTCTGCATCAAGAAGAGAGCGTGCACTCGTAAGCGTATCATCATTGCAATCGTTATCGCTTTGATAGCATCTCTCGGCCCGATTGCGTACAACATCTTTGCATAGTCAGGTAGCAGCAGCTATTGTTATCTCTCTCTCTCTCTCTCTCTCTCTCTTTCTCTCTCCTTCTCATTTGTCTTGTCATGAAGATCGATGTTCTTATTAGTTAGTTAGTTCGTTGTTAGAAGAATCTTTGAAACCACTGCATCAATGAATATATATACAAGATTCGCGGTTTACCGCGCCCGAAGACGAGTGCTCCTGCAACGCAGTTACTGAACAGAGGAGCGCAGGCGGACAAGCCGCCTGCACTAACCGATATTGCAAGGGAGGAGAGCTCGACCACAGGCTGAGCGCAGGCGGACAAGCCGCCTGCACTGATCGCGAAATGGATGGTGCTGGTGCAAAGTTTGCAGTGGAAGGAGTACTGAGAAATTTGCGGTGGTTATTTCTCCTCCGTCCTTCGTTAGTATTGGATATACTGCACATGAAGTTGTAGAATAAGCTCTAGTGATCATTCTCCAGCATATTGTGCGCGATGCGGTGCTGTATCGAGGGAGCACTATCGCAAGTTTAGCGTACCCCAAGGATTTCATGCCCCGTGAATGTGCCCCAAAACATGCCCCGTTCCCGTGCCCCAAATCATGCCCCGTCTATGTACCCCAAATCGTACCCCGTTTAAAGGGTGGGAGTACCCTCTACTCCACTTCGTTTCGTCTTCGGGAATTATCTCCCCTTGCTGGATTGGCAACAGTACTTTGTCGTTATTGTCGCTTGAATAACACAGATATCTAACAGGGCGCTCTCTGCTTACTTTTGTAACTTGAGGTATGGCCCGATTCCAAGCTGATCCACATTGATTGACAATGGATCAAGATGTACTCGATAAACTACGCTCCAACAAGTGCCACGGAAGGTAGCCCTTCAGTAATGAGGTGGATTCAGGCTTGAGCATACGGGCTTGGCTCACACGTACACTGCGAACCTAGTTTGGGCTCGGTAGGCGCACAATCCAGCGCCGTCTGATTGGTGACATCGCGTCGAACATTGGGGTTGGCGTTGTTGGCTAGAAGCAAGAGTGCAATGTCAGGGTGGTCGTTCTCGATCGCAAAGTGCAGCGGGGTCGTGCGGCTCGCAGGGGTAGCAGCGTTGACGTTGGCTTTGGCATTGATGAGATGGACGACCGCATCGTAGTTCCCGAAGCGTGACGCGATGCAGAGAGCTGGATGGCCCGAGCGATCGGCGAGGTTGGGATCGGCAGCTGCCGCGAGCAACACTCGCACCAAGCTGCTGTTGTTGTTGCTGCTGCTGCTGGCGTCACGGTTGTTGCCGCTGCCGCTGCCGTCTTTGCCGCTGGTGTCGATACTCGCGAGGCTGGGGCGATAGATTTGGTGAGGCGAGGAGTGTTGTGGCACGTTGAACGCACACGCCATCGAGAGCGGAGTTCGGCCGTCGTACTCACGCATCTTCGACATGCAGGCACGGTTCAGCGATTGCGATGCTTGAGCGAGAATCTCGACGCAAGCGACGCGCTGTGATTCGAACGCTGGCGCTGTGCATGGAGTGGTCAAGCACAAGTGCAGCGCCGATCGACCGTCTCGACCGACGCTGTCGCACGAGGCACCGAGGTGTAGCAGCGCTCGGATGGCGTCGACGCGCAAGCTCTTGGCAGCGACACGCAGCACCGAATCGATCATCTTCACCGGCTGGCCGGATGAGAGCATCACAGCAATCATGCGATTGTCGGCTTGGCGTTGCTGTTCAGCCATCTCGGCCGATTCCACCTGTTGGTACTCGGCATGGTCGATACCGAGGCAATGCGTGAGTGCCGTTTGATTGCGTTCTCCCGGCAGATTGACGTCGGCTCGAAGATGCAAGAGACTCTGCGTCGCTCTCTCGTTGCGGTGCTTGACTGCAACATGCAGCGGCGAATCCGAATGAACCACCATCGCTGGTGGTTGTTGTTGGTGATGATGGTGTTGCTGTTGTTGCTGTTGCTGTTGCTGTGGCACAGCATGAGCGACGGTGCGGCTCGTGTGATGATTGACCTCAGCTCCGAGCATCACCAACGATGCGACCACGTCAAAGCCACGCGTCAAGCTCACACGCAGCAGCTCCTGCACATTGTCGCAGAATCGCTTCGATATCGGACCGCCCATGAGTTGCTGATGTTTCTGTTGTTGTTGATGCAGTGCCACGCATGATTCGACGACTCGCAGCAGCGAGGCCTCGTCGACGGCGGCGTCATTGCATGCGCGATTGAGCTCTACCACGAGCACCTGCTTCTTGGCAGCTGCAGCACCGCACACACGCGCACACACGCGCACACACGCGCATTCACGTGAGTCTCGGCGATGTGAGCTCTCGATGGCCACCATCTCCGAGACATACCAATGACATTCTGAAGCTCCTGAAGCAACAGCGCCTTTGCTGGCGATCGATCGGGTGCGAGATCCAATGGCGAGTGGTTGCTGCCATCGAGCTGCAGCACGTCGGCTCGCTCGTGGATCAGGAACCTCAACGCATCGACGCACTCTCGACGCGCCGCAATGTGGACCGCACTATGTCCCGCATGATCGACGGCATTCAATGCCGCGGGATTGCATCGATGGATGTACTGCAGCACGTCAATGTCGCTCGATACCGCGTGCATCAATGGCGTGCGACCGAGTCGATCGTGTGTCTCGACGCTGGCGTTCTTATGCAGCAGATACTCGATCACACTGAGCGGCATTCGAGCGATCAACGCCTCGTGGAGTGGTACGCGTCCCGAGCCTGTATCAGGTTGCGACAGATCGGCCTTTGCGAGCACCAACGCCACGATGCGATCGAGGTTGGCAGCTCGACAGGCACGAATCAATGGCGTCGTGCCATCGTTGTAGATGTAGTCGATCGAGTGCTCGGGCCCGAGGAGCACCCTCACCGACGCCTCGTCAACCGCATCAGAGGATGTCGAGCCTGGTTGTGGTTGTGGCGGTGTGGAGGTGAGCGAGTCGTTCTCCATACATGAAGCAGTGAGCCAGAGCGAGAGAGCGAGAGAGGTGCGTGCGACACGAGCGAGAGAAGCAACTAGCTGAGCCTCTCGATCAACAATCAACATCAACGACCGAGCGTCGCTGTTGTTTAGCGTCGTTATCCCCAAACAACAACAAACCAAGCAATCACAATCACAATCACAATCACAATCACAATCACAATCACACAAGAGTATCGATCTCATGGCAGCCGGGTTGCACCGGCCTCATTGTCCGTGTGCTCTCAGTATCAGAGCGTGACGTAGGCACTCGAGCGCTTCTTGCGCCTCTGAACGATCAACAGAATCGCCAATACCACGCCGATCACGAGTGTCGCTCCGCCCAACGATACCAACGCAACCATTCCCGTGTCCCAGAACTGATACGCAAAGCCTGCTCAGAGTTCACAATCCAGTCGCGTGAGCATCCATCCATCCAGTGAGCGATTCTCTGGTATCTCGAGGCGTACTCGTGACTTCGATCGTGACCAGGAACTGCTGTGCGCTGTTCGCTTCGTCCGAATACAATGCGAGATGCCATGATCCAGGAGAGATGTTCGTAAAGTTGGCACTCTGCACCAGCGATGTCACGTTGCTCACTGGAACGCCAATGTTCAACTGTGTGCACAGAGAGTGGTCCATTAGCAACGCGTCTTCCAATCGTCGTTATCGCGCGTCAGTCAATGTTGCGCACCTGTCCTTTGGCGGTCGATGAAGTCGACGGACAGCTCGATTGCTTCAATGCGAACGACTCAAGCTTTGGGCATCGCGTCATCGGTCAGTCAGAGTCGGACGAACGATAGATCGCTTTGGATCGGGAGTGGCATACCCATTCGACCGGCGAGCCGTCCACGTTGGTCACTTGCACCTCGACATCGTAGTGGTTGCCGCTGGCGCTCAACTCGTCGATCGACAAGTCAAAGAACATCACCGTTGAGAATAGCGAGGCTTGGAACGGAACGTCCACTTCGGTCAGAGCTCCTCCCTCTGTCGTCAGCATTCATCGGTTCGTGTGAGTGGGGCAGGAGCGCGTGAGCGAGCGAATGGAGGCCCACGTACGATAGCCATACGAATATGCCACGGTGGCCGTCAGGCCTGGGTAGAGCACGGGGTTCAACAGCGACACTTGAAGGTGCCAAGTGCCGTACTTGTCGCCGACTGAGAGGAGGAGTAGTCAGCGATGGTTGATGCAATCCACACACAGAGAGAGAGAGAGAGTCCAAGCGTACTTGAGGAGCTGGGAGAGCATGTCGGATACAGTACTGACCACATGACCGGCTCGCTCATGTCTGCATCGTGTCATCGACGTACATTCCATCATGTTCAGTCACCTCATCGACGATAGAGCGATGGCAGCGAGCGAGCGGAGGAACACGCACTCGAAACGATCTTGTTGGTAGTCAAGATCTCCGTGGTGTTGAACAAGAGAGAGATCGCGAACGTGGCAGGACTATCGAGGCCTGCTGTCACCGACACGGTGGCGCTCATCCACAACATCGGGTTCGTCACGTTGACGACCATCGACACGGCCGAGGTCGGTTGTGCGCTCGTGATGACGCTCGGAGCAGGCGAGTCCGAGAACGATGGAAGAACCACCGCCATCTGGATGTGTGCGGGCGCGTGAGTTGGTGAGCGAGGTGGTGATATAACCGTGATGTATGGGAGATCATATGCGAGGCGAGGCGTACAGCAGGGGAGGCGAGTAGCGCCAGTGTCGCCATCAGTCCAACAAGGCACATGATACTCCTGGAGTTGTTGTTGATAGCCATCTCTATCAAGCGTTGTGTCTCTATCTAAACAATATGCCCCCAACTCAACCGACTCACGATCAAACGAGATCTCTCGGTGTGTTTGTTCTCCTCACACAAGAGCCCACGCACAAGAATCCACAAAAGCCCACACCCCCACACACAAACACGAGAGAGATACGCGAGCAACGAGGCAACGAAGCGAATGAACGAGAGTGAGAGCGAAGGAGAGGAGAGGAAGACAAGAGCGAATGCGATCGCAGAGAGCCCTTCACCTCTTCTCCCTCGCTGAGGCCGAACGATCCATCCATCCCTTCATTCTTTCATTCGCTCGCTTGCTCGTGCATCATCATCATCTGCTCTCGCTCCTCTCGCTGGTAAATCAAGACTATTAGAGTGCTCGCTGGATCAGAATGGGTGCTTCGATATCACGTCCCGAGGATACAAGCGGCATGACTCAAGAGCAACACCACGTACGAACCCACACTCACAATAGCCACTCACTCGATGATACTAATCAATCCGTGGCTCTCTCGCGCTCTCGCCTCTGTGGATTACAGGTCTTCAAGAAGCTCAAGAAGGCTCTCGAATCCGCTGATTCGAGTTCTATCTCCGTCTCGGCGGCGTCTCGATCGTCCTCGTCCGATGCGAGCGGCACCGATGAGGCATCGCTACAAGCGCGCGCCAAGTTCCTCACGAACGCCGTAGCTCTATGCGAGCATTTGACCAACAACCGCTGGGTACCGTGAGCGCAATCACCTCGCGACCCAACACGGCGTGAATACTGACTCGAGTGCGTCGCTAGAAAACCGAAGGAACAGAAGATCTACCGAATGACGCCATCTTCGACGCCGACGACAGCAGCGCCGCGAGCGACCTGATGCGAGTGCGCTTGATCGTGTCGACCTCCTCGAACGTGCCAGACGTGCTTCTACGCGCGGCATCGTTTGTGGCGCGACCTGAATACGGCATCGTACACACGGGCTTGATCCTGGGCAACACACTCATCGACTGGCTCGGCAACTCGTTGTGCTCTCCGCGCAAGGTCTCGAGTCGTCGCGCCATGATGGTCATCAATCTCGGCTCGCTCGACATGAGCCTCAGCGAGACCAAGGACCGCTTGATGCGAGTACGACGACCCTGACCACCTCTCTTTGTGTGTGACGTATCACTCACTGGTGGCGATCCTC
>Ga0209935_1005035_pt1 | contig 11517 bp, 12 predicted proteins | sample ThiBio_1000_plan_2_FD_183958 | JGI IMG/M metagenome (GOLD analysis project Ga0209935, IMG submission 183958) | Wastewater bioreactor microbial communities from Cape Town, South Africa - Thiocy_cont_1000_plan (SPAdes) | ecosystem: Engineered > Bioreactor > Thiocyanate-remediating >... | reverse complement strand
TTCTTCCAAATGGCACATGGGGATATGTTTCAGGCTCTTCCCCAGCTGGCAGTACTCCTGACATCACACAACTCAGACAGTCAGACTTTCAACACCATTTGGAAGAGCATGATGTCACCATGCTTGATAAAGGGTACATTGGATGGGATTTTCCTTGCTGCACTCCATTCAAGAATCCACGGACACCGAGGGGACAACCTCGCAGATCACTATCTGAAAATCAGCTCAATTATAATCGCCAACACAATGCAATCAGGTAATACTCACATTGGAACATCTTTTGAAATTAAGTTACTTTTATTTATTTTATTTGTTTTGAGCAAAATCACAGATCAATGGTGGAAAGATAGTTTGGTGCAATGAAAAGAATGTTTGCAATATTGAGAGAGAAATTTAGACAGAACAAAAGTGACTTCAATGGTATTCTACGCCTTTGCTGCACCATTGTATGTTATTTATACTTCCATTTCATCTCTTATTTCTTCTCCAAATATCTGTGTATCTTGAAGATGAACATGGAAAGAGTTACCCCAAATGAAAATGAAGAGTATGATCCAGATACAATTGTTTGGGATGGAGAAGAGAGTGAAGAGGAACTTGGGGGTAACGAAGAATATGTTGACAGGGGCGAATGGGAAGAAAACATTCTAGTAATGAGTGAAAAAGAAGAAGAAGAAGAAGAAGAAGAAGAAGAAGAAGAAGAAGAAGAAGAAGAAGAAGAAGAAGATAACGACGAGGCAGAAATTCCACTGATAAATAGGAGGCAGGAGAGAAGAAAAGCAACAAAGCGCTCAAATTTGAATCAACAAGCTTCTGTTAATAGTACACCAGTTGGTAGGCCAAAGCGAAGAAGAGTCTTATCCCAAAGAGCAGCAGAAAGTGATGTGGCATGCGCCATCCACAAGATGCTTCAACACTAGACTGCAAATGGTGGTTTTTTAATCCTTTGAAAAGGTTTTTCCACCATTGTTCTCTAATAAACGCATGCACAAGCACTTTTAAGTGGTTCTTGAGGTTAATGGAATAGCGTAACTGCGTTTTTTTGAGATTGGTACACTGTGTACCAAATGAGATGCAGTGTACCAAATGAATCACAGTGTTTACTTTGAAACAGTACGTACCCCCTTATTCTGAGAAATTCCCTATTAAAAAAGCGCCAGAATACGAACATTCCAGCAGAACAGTTCGTATTCTACCGGAATGGTAGTGGTGCCCAGTGGTATTTGTGTTCTCGGATACAACCCATCATAACAACATAAAAGTCTGCTGGACGACTGTTGGCACAATTTATCTTCCCATTTTCCGCCGGCACTTGAAAATGGGAGGTTGTTGGCATCTTGCATGCTTGTAGCGAACAATGACCAGCAGGCAAAAGGTCCCCTTAAGAAGGGTGATAGCCTGGGGAATACCCCATTAATATTGGCGGAGTGGGTTGCAGAGGCATCCGGGGTGTGATTCCGATAGGCAACGTGGGTCTTTTAAAATTATACACGAAGCATCATGTAAGGTGTCCAGCAGAAAGAGTCGAAGCGGTCTATTGATTGAAGGCAGGGAAGTTTAAGCATGTAGTCTTGATGGTTCGTGTCTTGTGCCTGGGCTAACTTTTCGGCACATCCTTGGAATTGTTTGGCAGGAGTCAGAAACTTACGTTCCTGTACGCCTGCCGCCAGCACTCTCTGAGATGAATTCAAACAAGCATAAGGGGTGCGTGAATGGTGTCGCAAGATGGGAAAACATCGTCACGTTCTCCACATTTCTACGTTAATGATTCGGACCGAAAATCAGGTTAATTCGAAGCTATTACCAGCCTTCATGTGAGCCTCCTGACATTCGCTTCGACACTAAAACAACGCTACTAAAAGAATTTCTTGTGACAGCACTCGAGAAATATAGCATGAATAGGAGACATTATCGCAGAAGTGCAAACGCCTAACCCAGAACACCAAAAGGGTAGCCCAGCCACCTCAATTGGGTGGATTTGGACTGCCAGGTCATAACCTTAGACAGTCATTCAGTGGTATTTGTGTTTTCCGATAGACATTACTCCCAAAAAATAAAAATAGGGGGTGGAAGGTTTCTTCGCCCATAAAGGAGTATTCCATGCCTCCTTCATTGAACACCTTACTTCACTGTCCACAGTGGGCAGTGGTCTTGTGTGTCTTCATACATCGTAAATATTTATTTGTAGATGCGGGGAGCGAGTCTTTAAGACAAAAAAAGCGTGTTGAGCGGTGGACGGAGATCTTTCTACAACTTGGCTGCTCTCCTCATGGCTCCTCCTTTACCTTCATTAGCAAGGATTCGTTTCAGAAGGACAAAGGCGATGTCCCGCCAGGCTTCGATCCAAGGGGTGCCTCCTCCCAGAAAAGCCTGCAAGCTGTCGGCGAGGAGCTGCGTGCCTTTGCCCTGCATCAGATGATGAACGGCAGCGTCACGTACATCAGCAGAGAGGCCCGCCGAGTCCGTGCTGTCCTCGTCGTTGTTGTTGATGATCCGTTCCGCCGCGATTTTTTCTTTCGTCGTTTCTGGTGACCTGCCGCTTTCCTGGCCAGGAACTTGTGGAGCCTCTTCTTGTTTTCTTGTCGAATCCCATATGCGTCGTCTCCCAAAAACTGCATATCCAAGATAGAAGGCGCTCGTTCGAACTCCAGTTCCTGCTGGTGGTACGGATGATGATGATGAAGAGAATCTCTTCCTATCAGAAGAGATGTAGACTATTTAGGTGGTGGTCGTCATCTCACCACCCTTGGAAGTGGTGGCCCACCTCTTTCTTGTCGTTCGCAGTGTTATGGCTTTTTCTGTGTCTGCCTGGTGGTAGTAGGACTTGACTGGTGGATATAGATAGGATCGATTATCCAGGGTCTTCCTATTTTGCATTCCCAAGCAAGCTTCAGCCTCTGTCTCTGGAGCAGCATCTAGGACAATGGCGACAAAGAAGAGCAGAGCCTCGAATTGACTTGGGCAAGGTTGCTTTCGCTTTTTTTGCGAAGAAGGGTGAGGATGAAAATATAGGAACGGGAACACAGGAGGAAGTCATCGGGTAGCATAGGAATGTGGAAGGGAGAGAGAGATAGCACTTGTTTTAGTAACCACATGTTGCCCACCCAAGGAAGAGAGAGGTGCTTTCTTTGTTTGGGTTTGCCCTTCAATTTTTGTGTTTTATTTCGCCCTCCGCTTTCGCTTCTTCATCACGAAAAATTTCAAAGCCGCACAGTGAAGCACCAGGAAATAATTGAAAAAAAAAAAAAAAGGGCTGCCTCATATTGTTACCTTCATCATGAGCTTGTATGAGAACGTAAACCTCTCTTCTTCGCAATCTGAGAGCAGCATATGAGATACCCAAACAAGGTAGCCCGAAGGTTTGGAAAGGTAATCATCCGTTTTATTCCTCCCCTCCCCTCTTTCGCAAACCACCTGCCAAGAGGCACGTCACCTAAAAAACTTTCTGTTCAAACCAGAATGAATCCCCAAATAGCAGGCACGACTGTCACTCACCCACGACCTCGCTGCTCGAACTACTACTTCACGGAGCCCCTGGAATCAAGGAAGTTTTCAAGATGCTTGGCAGATGCGCAAAGGAAACCTTTCCAGAGTACCTGCCCCCCATTCCTACATTAAACATGGGGGGCGCGAAGAGGAAATATGACTCCGTCGTGGGTCCACGACCTGGGCTCCTTCGACCTCAAGACGGATCCAAACCAAGAATCAGGAAGAGGACGAAGATCACCCTTCCTCCTGTGAGGGATTCGTCTCCTTTTACAACACCACACCCGGCTTCTTCCTCCCCCCGATGCCAACGCGCGAAAGGCTGTCTTGAAATCTCATTTCGACCTCCAACATTCACAGCTCCCCTCTTCGAGGAGGATGGAGATGGTGGATACGAATCACCAATGCTCAGCGGACACCCTTTTGGGGCCAATGCTTATTACCCCCAACTGACATTGTTGATGGCGCGATGCAAAACTGAACCCGAATAAATAAATAAATCCCCCGCTTTGCTTGCTCGCTCTTTATTTGCAACAAACCCCCCCCTTCTCTTGGCTACTACGCACATTGGCATTTCCTGGGAGCACTCACTGCTGTGGTATGCGACAAGTTATTCCTATTTCACCTAAACCAGCACGTTTTCCCCATCTGAGAAATTTCAGCTTTGCAACCAAATTGTTCTTTCGCTCACCAAACAAACGGACCTCTCCAAATGATCAGCTTGATAGAGGAAGAGAAGGCCAAAAATGGGTTGCAAGATGGCGCTCCGTGCACATCCCTGACGGGGTGCCCAGAGTCGGAGAAAGTATCGACGGCACCTCAATCAACTCATCCTCTTTGACCTTGATGTCTGGACCAGGCCTGGTGTGCCTCACTCATCACATCCCCAACCACCCAAAGTAAGGGACGTGACGGGCTTGCACAAATCGCTAACCATTTGTCGACAAAGAACTGGTGTCCATTAGTAACCACAACATCTCCACGAGAGTTTTTTTTTTTTTTTTGGAAGTCTTGAAGCGCCACCGGAACGATGAAATCAATGCGAAACCGAAAAAGACGGCCACACGGCACCGCCTGTGTGACATGCAAGAGGGCCCACAAGGCATGTGATGGGGCTCGGCCTTGTGCACGTTGCGTCTCCCTCTGTTCGCAGGTTTGTATCATGTCCCGTTCAAGCTCCAGAAGCGAGAGAAAAACCGAGAAAAAAAAAAAAAGGCATGCTGTCAGGATGTGGTGCCGAAGAAAGCAGGGTCCCAAAAAAGAAAACGGTCGCAGGGAATGGCTAGGTCTTGCGGACACACAAACAAGGTCATGGTAAAGCCCACCAAAAGATGATTTGTTTTTTATAAAAGAAAAAACACAGTCCTTTGGTTCAGTAGAAAATCGCAAGCGGCGTCACCTGAGGTCCGTTCGCACAGCGGATCGAGATCGAGCGCAACATGCCAACAGATCCTTACAAAGGGGTGGAGGGAGGGTGGTGCAGGAGGGAATGACGGCTGCCGCTGTGCTCCTCCCTGGACGACAAGGGCAACGACATGCGGAGTGCTATGAAGGAGACGAGAAGGAAAAGTGGGTCGATGGTCCTCGCTTTCGTCGAACCTCGCCAGAATCAAATACCACGCCGCTGACCGAGTGCGAGAAGACTACGCGCAAGAAAGAAGGAACCCCACCTGTGGATTGGGCATTGGACCTACATCAGCCACGACATCATCAACAACGACGACAACAACCAAAACGAACCATGTTGGAGGAGCTGCTGGTGGCGTTGAGGAAGTTGCAACACAGCCTCGACTCCCCACCGATGACTAGCATGACACACCACCAGCAGTCTTCATTGCCACAAGAAATCGACGAGCTGATCTATAAGGAGGAGGAGGAGGATGTGAGCGCCGACAACTTGGTGGGCTGCCATCCTTTGCTGGCTCAGCAACAGACATACCTTCAGCGTTACCTCACACACAACAATGCTCGAACGAGCTTCAGCCCCCCCTCGCGACTCCTCTCACCGCTCGCCGACATGAATCCAGGCATGGAGATCTTGTTCCCACCACCTCTTCCCTTCTTCCTCTCGGGAGGGTGCTGTGTCCCCCATCTTCTGGCGACAACCAGGAACTGAGGTCTGGCCTTCTGAGACCACACACTGTGCTTTCTTTCATTTTTTATTTTTTTTTTTTTTTTCATGGCTGTGCCAAAGATGCCCAGGGGCTGCTGAGGAACGAACCTCCGTCCCGGTGCTTCACGAGGGAGAGGAAGCGCTGCAGGGTGTCCGCATTCTGCGTCTCCGACAGGACTTGTAATATAAAGTACACGGGCTTCTGCAGGAGCGGGAGATGAGCGAACAACCACTCCTCGGCTTGGCTCACGAAGAGGAGCGTGGAGGAGAGCGCCGCCTCCGTTCTGTTCAGAGCCCACCGGATCATCGTCGCATCCGACGTGAAAATCGAATCCATCTTCAACCGCTGCGCAGGACGGAAGAGATGTCGCACACGCATCCAGCGCTCCACGATTGCTGCCAAGGCGCTCTCGCACGGAGCGAGGATGGTCGGCTCCGATAGGCTCGCAGATGCCCTCAGATGCAAGAGGGTGACCTTCGTCAGGATCTCCTGAAACACGCGATCGGGTTCCCTAGGATCCTTCCGGTGTTTGCTGTCGTGTTCCGCGGCATCGACCGCAAGCGAAGATTCCTCCTCCTCCTCCGGACCCTGCAGGGTGGTGGAAGGACGACAAAGGCCGGCCGTTTCGGTGACGGGTGGCATCAGGCTCGCCCGCATGAGCTTCTCGTAACAAGTCCGTTCATCCTCCCCACCCAAATAAAAATGCACCAATAGCCATGAGTACCTTTTACACGGATTTATGACAGGAGTTGTGGAGCGAAGATATATATACGGCAAACGAAAAAAAGATGACCAAGACAGAGAGAAGAAAAAGGAGAGGGAAAAAGGAAAAAAAAAAAAAAGCAGAGAAAGAAAGAGATATCAGCACTGTCATCGTTGGCACCGAAGCTATTGTTGTGTGTAGTACTTACAACGAACAATTGCAGCTCCCGAGTTGTTCCAAGATGGTCATTGAGAGAGTGGCACAGTAGGTACCTATAGCGAAAAACATTGTGTGTTGACAGGTTGGTCCAAACCCACCCCCCCTCCCCAAATACAACTCACCCTGACGTCGCTGCCCTCTTGCCATAGCATACTCAAACATGCGGGCCAACGCGGTCGCCACATGAAAGTCGCTGCTGTCGAACAAGCTCTCCAACTGCTCTCGAGCGCTCTCCCAGAGTTCCTCCTCAATCTTGCTCTCCCCAAGCGCTCTAGCTCCTAAGGCGCATGAATCGCAAAGGGGGGGGGGGAGGAAGCGAATTGTGAAGAAGCAAAAACAAAAAATTTCTTTCGCACCTAAACAGAAGGCTATTGTCAGGTTCAATGAAATGGGAGAAGCCACCAGAGAATGCAAGTCCAGAGCCAAGAACCAGGTCACGTTTTTCTCGTCGAGAAGGGCCGGATGCACAAGCGTCAGCGAGGTCACGCTGAACATCTGCAAACACCGCATGGCACGGGATCTCAGCTGCAAGCATGCATCAACGGTCCAGATCGCCGTTCCCTGTGCTCTCGGAAATACTGCCCTTTCGTCATCCGCTCCCGTTGTCCCTCCTCCCAAGCGGTTGTTGCCGAATGCCGTTGACGGCTCTGCCCCCACCACGTTGTTGTCGTTTGTTATTCCGGTTTTGTTTTGGAGGTGTGCTTCGAACGAGGTGCCTTGTTTCTGGTTGCGTTTACGCAAAGCCCTCTCGGCATGGAGCATCAAGCACTCGGCCAGCCTGAAAGAACCCGGTGCGTGAGGAGGGACCGGCGGGGAAGACACCTGAAAGCTGCTTCTCTTGTGCATCCAAACTGTTTCAAACAACCGAAGACTAAACGTCTTGGCCCCCACCACAACAACAACAACAACAATCTCATCTCAGCGAGATCACAATACTATGCAAATATGGAGGCCTTTGGGTCGAGTCATCTTTCAAATGGTAATTGGTTGAAGAAGTTTTTAGTTTCGCATGAACTTTGCGGGTTCCCAATTTTTCAAATATTTAGTCAGCTCCAGCTACAAGAGTGCATCCCTATGTAATTGCTTGTCGATACATAGTCGAGGAGCGAACGCCACGCATTTTAAGTTAATTTCCACTTTATCACAAGAGGCTGCTGGATGGCGGGGAACTCCGACCTCTAGGTCGTAAAAAATCTTTCTCTTGGTAACGTGAGAGAGGGGATGAGAGGGGGCTGAGGTGGTGACGGCGATGCTACCATCTGTGTCCATCTCATGGCCGAATGCTATAAGCCAACAAGATCGGTTCCAAGGGGACCGAGGCTCTGGGCACTGCTCTCCCCGCAGCAAGGTCTCTTGATCCCAGCCTCCTAGTACCTTTAGGAGATGAGAGAAAGCATCTCCATGCTTTGCAAAGCGCTCAACCTTTCAACCGAACCCTCTGAATCCGATGTTCCCTAGAGGTTGTTCGCCTCTGGTGGAGTGCCACCGGGGGGGGGGGAAGAAGGCCCTTGCAACAGCGCCCTCCTCCCCAACATTGGCAAAGCTCAGGGAATTGCAGGTGAGGGGCACTAAGTTTGGGCAACGAATTTTTTGCAGTCTCATCCCCCCCTTGAGATTGCTGGAGCGTGGTGACTGCGACGTGGGAAACGAGGCCTTACCGCTCTGTGGCTGCAAGAGCCCTACGCCACAACTCCTCCATTGAGGAGGAATTGGATCTGGGTTCAAACAAGTCAGGATCGATGGGATTAAAGCCGGAGCGCCCTTCCACACGCCGCCTCTTCAACTTCTCTCCTTCCGGGAGCAGTGCCAACCTGAGAAATGAACTGCGGATTCGCCTGGTTTTTCGAGTTTGACTTTAACACCTTGAGAGCGGCCTGAGCGTAAATACCCAGGGAAGAGTAGATATGTGCTGGAGTCTGAGAAGACTTCTGTTTATTGTGTCGGGGTAAGGAGGATGAATGAAGGATACAGAGTTACTTTTTTAAATTTTGGGAGAGGTCCTCTCAACGAACTCGAGCCCAACATTACCTCCCTTTTATTGGATTTCCATAAGAATGAAACGCGAATACACCTTAGCAAGGCCGGGTTATGATGGATTATGTGATGCACAACTATTTTGGCTCTCCAGAGGATCCATCCCTGACCAGGTGGCTGCCATTATAGTACCCCTACTGAGTACCTCCCGCATCTCCTCCCCATATCACAATGTATTCAGATGTCAAACCTGCTGACCAGAAGTCACCAAAAATGAAGCCTTCAGCCAGGGAACCGTTTAGTCAAAGACAACAATTGATGCTTTGCTAATAACTGGCTAATTTTGAAAAATTTGTTGCTATTGGGGGTATGAATTACCTATTGTTGGTTGGCCCTTTACCCGCAAGGCCAATTGCACGGATGGTTTTTTGAAGTTAGACCAATGCCCGACCTCCCCGGTTTCGGTCATTCCAGGATCACTCTAACTACTTTGTTTATTTTGTTCCATCAAACGACTGAAACCTGCCTACCACCAACTTCAGCAAGCAAAGGTGAGAAAAGAATAAAACAGAAAAAGAAGACCAAAACACAGAAAGGGAATCAGAAGCAACCCAGTAAGAGCCTATCTCCATACGACAGCTGGAACAAGGAAGACAAACAGAATAAAACCACAAATCTAATGGACGGAGAAGGTATCGCCTCCTGGTTAAAGAGGTTGACCGACCAGAAGCAACGGCACGCCGTTCAATGGCTGTTGAACACCTTCTATGTTGCCGAGAGCGGGTCCGTTTCCAAGGCCGAAGTTTATGCGGCGTATCTTGTTTATTGCAGCAGGAAAAATGAGGAACCCTTCTCCAGGGCTGTTTTTGGGCGTCTTGTTGTGTGCAAAGGTACGAACTTTCCACCAAATTAATTGTGTTTATCTCTTTCTTTCTTCCTTCCAAGCCTTTCCTTCCTTGAAGCCCCGTAGGCAAGGAAGACGAGGACAAGTTCGATACCACTACATGAGGCTCCAGTTCGTAAATCTTAGCACCCGGCCCAAGTCCATGTGGGAGAGCAATTCGGACGCGCGCGACTCGGATGGTTCCACGAGAAAGAGGAAAAGAGGGGGAGGAACCAAGAAGACTTCCCCTTCCAGCAAGCGTGGGAAAGCATCTGCCGTTGGTGGCGGTTCGGCACCCATCCCAACCCCCCAAGCTATCGGAACACAAATACCACTGAATGACTGTCGAAGGTTATGACCTGGCAGTCCAAATCCACCCAATCGTGGTGGCCATCCTTTTGGTGTTCTGGGTTAGGCGTTTGCACTTCTGCGATACAAGCCACCACCAACGTGACTGCCGAGGAAACGTTTGAAGAGGACACCGCTATCGTGCGCGGCGAGTACCTGTCCCAACCAACCGCACCTGCCTACAGTGCTCCTTGTTGTGGCGCTTCGACGTCGGAAGGTGAAGGAGATCAGAGCTTCTACAACGAGTTGTGCGAGGATCTGGCTGCCCTGGGTCAGGGATCGATGCTATCTTTTCTTCAGCAACTACGTCTTCCATCGGCGGCCGATGTTGGTGAGTGGATGACAACAACCCCCGACCATCCTGGATACAGCACCCCCTCGCCAACCTTTCCCCTGTACGATACTACTTTACCTTGCCTCGACTTCAACAACGCTTGCCACAACACAAACAACTACTTGAACAGCGCGGGGGGCGAGGGTCCTCCCGTTTCAAACCTCGAAGAACATCTCGACCCTCAAGAGAGAGAAACCCAACAAGGCCATACCACCTGGGTCACATTCCATTCAAAAACCTGTTGCGGTTACTCGACTCCGTGTGATCAAGGATCGATCGATGGCTCCGACGACGAGTTCCCAACTGTGAAGAGGCCGTTGGCCCGGAACTTTCTTTTTTGTTAGTGTAAATTGTGGAGTTCAATGGGATGCCCCGAAAATTGTGAGATTCGTAACGACGGACACCAGTTTTTTTGGCGGGAGGAGTTGAAGGGGAACGGTGCACAAAAGTACATACCGTTACGGTCGTTACAGCGGTAACATGTTGCAAATGGAGTTTGGTATCATAGCAATCACCTTTACCCCCATCTCAAACCAATGCGAATTGGTCAACAGGGAAAAAACCACACACGTGCTTATTTTGAGTGAAGAGGGATGCACGCTGCTTGAAGGGGGGGGGGTGCTCGAGAGTTGCACAAAAAACACCATGTTGGGTGCCTTCCGACACAATATCTTCTGAGAGGCGTTCGCGCTTGTTCAGCTCTGACGTATGTTCATTGAGCATATTCGGTATGTTTCTTTGTGATCGCTGCTGAACCAAAATCTCCTAAACCCTGCTTGTACAGATAATCATGAAGCCATACCCATGATACAAGACTAGTTCTCCTGTGCCCTCCAATTGAGGCCGGGAGCTGTATGATTAATCACGATTTTTTACGAAGGATCGCTCTTTTTCGCTCTGGAGGAGCGATGATCCGTCTTCTTGAAAAGCATGGCCGTGCTTTTCAAGGCCGAACCCCCAAAAAGAGCTCTTTTTCCAAGATGCAGGGTTTGTTCACTTGGAAATCGGCCAAAAAAAGGGACAGTACACTTTCTTCGACGACAACCAACAAAGAAAAACCAGAAGTCACGCGGAGTTGCGATTATTCGAGGTCTGATTTTGATTCCCCGAAACCTGGATCAAATAGGTGACCCAGTTGCTGAGTCAAGCGATTGTTAGTCCTTTGTGCGCGAATCCATTCACACCTTCCTGCGCCGGAAAATGACCCTGAACAAAAATTCCACGCTAAACGGGAAACTGGAAATAGTTCGCTTGGCTTCAAAAGTGGCGTTTGGAGCTAAACCAACCCATTTGGCCACACTACATTCGGAACTTTAGAAGGCTTCTTCCGCCTTGCGTTACTCAGCAATGAGTCCGCAGAACACATTCCACTCACCGGCTCTGTGTGGCTTTCTTAGTCCTGTCACAACTTACAGCGCACAGGTTTTTGATTTTTTTTTTTTTTTTTTTTTTTTTG
>Ga0209935_1005034_pt1 | contig 11519 bp, 20 predicted proteins | sample ThiBio_1000_plan_2_FD_183958 | JGI IMG/M metagenome (GOLD analysis project Ga0209935, IMG submission 183958) | Wastewater bioreactor microbial communities from Cape Town, South Africa - Thiocy_cont_1000_plan (SPAdes) | ecosystem: Engineered > Bioreactor > Thiocyanate-remediating >... | reverse complement strand
ATCAAGTGACACAAGTGATTGTGGCACATCGATTGTCGACGATATTGCATGCGGACCAGATCGTGGTGATGGACCAAGGCAGCGTGGTGGGAGTCGGAACACACGCCGAGCTGCTTGTGACATGTCCAGAGTACCGATCGTTGTATGTCCTTCAGCATGGAGGAGACATCAAGCTCAGTGCCACGACCAAGGAGTGCTCGAATGCAGTGTGCGCGTGATGCTCTTGTGCTCTTGTTCGTTGTCCTCGTCGTTGTTGTGATTGTTGTTGGAGTGGATTGTTGGCTCAAGCAATAACACACACAAGTTGAGGATTGCAGCATCATTTGTGTTGATTCTCGCTGCTGCTCGCATCTCGTGATGCAGCATTCGGCCATCTGCGACCACTGTGATCAAGTGATCGTCGGAGTGCGATATCGATGCGGACACTGTGCCGACTACGATCTGTGCGCTTCGTGCGAGGCACTGCATCAATCTCGCGTTCTCCACTTGCTAGAGAAGGCCGATGACGACGAGCACGACGTGGCTCGATCGATACATCCGATCACACACGTGTTCCTCAAGGTGCGCTACCCGTTGCCGCCACGACACGACACGTCGCTGGGCGCCTTCTATCATTCGATCGATCAAATGCGAAAGAGTTGGTGGGCCAATCATGCCCTGGAGCCCTCGAGCGCTACGTGTGAGACCTCACAGCCGGCGCATCCATTCTTGTTGTGCGATGGCTGCGACTGCTCGATCATCGGCGTGCGATATGTACGTCGTCGTCGTCGTCGTCGTGCAATCTCACGTCGTGCCACGACGTCGACCTACCATCTAAACGCATCTCGAGATGCATACATCAGATGTGCATCAACTGCTTGAACACGGGCTACGATCTATGCGCCGAGTGTGACGTACGAACGGTCCACGTACGCGACGACGTTGCACGAGCCGGACGCACTCACTACATCAACGAGCACCACCAATACCACGTCTTCGCCAAGTTGTATTGTCCGCTGCCACTCGGAACGCCCGAAGAGTCGATCCTGTTGCGCAACCGGCTCGTTCGACCGCCGTTCTACACTCCGCAGCTGATGCTGACTTACAGGTGCAGCACTCGAATGCCTCACACGCTCGAGTGCGTGTGCGTTGTGCGAACTGACGCCGGCAACGTTCTACAGTGCCATGAGCCTCCCATCAGTTGGTGATACGACATTGACATCGACATCGACCACGCCAATCCACTGGCAGAGGGAGGTCGTGGACGAAAGAGCCGTGCCAGCCTCCACTGAGTCGCCGATTAGTATCCGCCAGATGTGCGTCTCGGACATTGGTACGTCGATTGATTCGGTTCGATTGATTCGATTGATTCGATTCGATTCGATTGATTCGATTCGATCGTGAAGGTCGAGTGCTCGAGATCGAGGAGGCCAGCTTCAGCATGCCGTACTGTGCCGAGCTGTTCCTCAAAGGAATGTCCAAGCCCAACCACCTGTTGCTGGTCGCAATCGAGCAGAGCGAGGTCGCTATCCCGTCGACGCACCAAGTCATCATGGGCTACTGTATGCTGCGCATTCGAGCTCGCGAGGTCGAGCTCTCGAGTCTAGCGGTCGGTTCGCAATTCCGAGGTCAAGGTGTCGCAGGAGCGTTGCTTCGTGTGGCAGTCAGCGTCTCTCGCAACAGCGGTGCCGAGAAGGTACGCGTCGAGTTGAGTTGAGTTACGAGACGATCGAGCCATCACTCGCTTGATGGTGCACATGTTAACGAGCTCGCGATTCATTCGATAGATGTCGCTCCGAGTGAGTATCTACAACAAGAAGGCTATCCTCGTGTACAAGAAGCTCGGATTCGCATCCAAGGACTACGTCGTAGGCTACTATCATGACCATGAAGGCTGTTGTGAGGATGCACTATCGATGGAGCTGCCACTACTGTAGCCTTCCGGCTTCTTCTCGTGTTGTTGATATCTCTGTGAGCCATACATGTACAGCCTGAACTCTTATCCATTCATTCATTCATTCATCTGTCGAATCGCAATGTGCTCTCCACTGGACCCTTCCAATACGCGAGATCAATTGCTACATGTTTGTGTCTGGTGTGCTCTCGCTGAGAAGAAGAAGAGTCGTGCTCCGGTTCCGCACCACGATCGGAACGATGGAGAAGGCGGGACGTCGGTTGAGGTTGAGGTTCAGTTGCTTGCTGTCGTTGTCGCTCGCGCATCACTCACTCTCACTCTCAGCGAACGAACTCTACCAGTCTCATCTATCTCATCTATATCAATAGCTCTTGCGGTGTGTTGGAGGCTCTCGCTGTGACGTTCGATCAAGATGGGTGGCTCGACCATTACGGCCTTGGTGATACTCTTTACATTCTCGTTCGACTCGATGGCCAGCTTCTTGTGTATGGAGCATTTCGATCGATAGATAGATCGATAGCAATGTGCTCGATTGCCTTGGATACCAATGATTGATTGATTGATTGGTTGGTTGTGTGGATGGATGTGTATGTGTGATACAGCGATATACTTCTATTGGGAACAGATATCGGGCGGCAGTAGTGGGCTGTTCGGACTGGTGTTTGCATTGTATGGCCTCGGTACAGGTGTAGCAGCGCCAGTGTTCGGTATCTGGTCTTCAAAGGTGAGTATCTCCATACACATACACCTATACCTCCACACACGATGGCGATGAATGAATGAGCGTGTATCAATCACTGGGTACTCACTCTCGACCTCGACTCTCGACTCTCGATCTTCGAATGCCAATCTCAATCTCAGCAAAGCATGAAGCTCGTATTCATCGTGTCCGTGTTGCTGGGCCTCATTGGCAATGGCCTCTACATCTCATCGGCCTCTCCATTGCAACAATCCGATCAAAAGTACACGGACTCGACCACGGCGCAGGTGTTGCTCGGATTGGGCCGCTTCATTGCAGGCGCCGCCGGAGCCAATGCCGCCATCGTGCTGTCGTACCTCACGATCGTCTCGAAACCGAGCGAGCGTCTCGAATCGATGAATCGATACCGCACCGTGGTGTTCGTCGGCAAGATGTGTGGACCTCGTATGACTTGCGCCACGCCATCCGACTTCGATAGGCGAGCTGCATCTCCTCGTTCGCTCGATGACTGACTGACTCAACACATGTGCCTGCGCGTGTGTGTCCCGTTCTCGTTCAACAGTGTTAGGCTCGCTAGCGTTGTACATTCCGCGCTATGATCTCGGTCCGATCGTCTTCAACTACGCAACAACGCCAGTCATGGTGTCCATGTGTATGCAGGTGGTCTCGTTCATCATGGCGCTGTTCATGTTCTCGTCGCCTGTGAACAATGATCAAACCAAGAGTACGTCGAGCTGCTCGGCGCCTCTGATTGATTGATTGATTGATTGATTGATTGATTGATTGATTGATTGATTGATTGATTGATTGATTGATTGATTGATTGATTGATTGATTGATTGATTGATTGATTGATTGATTGATTGATTGATTGGTTCGATTGGTTGGCTTTGATATGGTCGATCTAGTGAGGATGCTATGGCAGGAACCCAACAACCGCGAGATGCTTCGTTGGTGCACGTTGCTGCTGCTGGGTTCGCTGTTCGTTGGCTTCTCGTTGTGGCTGGTGTTCGCGCAGCTGATGCCGATCGCACTCATCTTCTTCAACGTCTCAACGACTCTCGAGAACTCGTGGGTCACGTATATTCCCATCATCATCGGTAACATTGCTGGTGGTATCTTCGTCAAGTACGGAACGCACAGGCCTCTCGACTCGAGTTCGTTCGCCTAACTCCTTCACGGCCCACAGACGGGTCGACTCGATCATCTCGGAGCACCTGCTGCTCTTGACCTCTCCTCTTGGTATGTAGGAGTCGTGTTGCAAGTGCGCAATTCAGGCTCAGGCTTCCACTGATCGTACATTGCACAACTACTGCGTGAATCGCTTGACCAGTGATGGCAGCTGGAATGGCGAGCTTCATTCAGTTCAGTGAACACGAAGACCCATGGATCTACTACCTGGGCGCCACGCTGTTGTTCTTTGGCTTCAGTGTGTACAACACGGCGTTCCGAACCGTGTACTCGCAGTTCATTGGCAACTCGCCCTACATCTCGTTCATGTTCGCGCTCATGTTCATTGCCGGTGCCGGATCGCAGTTCCTCGGACCCTTGCTATCGGGCGTCTTCCTGTCGGTCGGCGTACGTGTGAGGATGGCACGCTGACACACGACGTTGCTGCGAAATATTGACACAATCATTCATCGGATTGCATTGGCACCGCCAAGTCGGTAACGAGTACAACAATGTGTCCTGGAGGATGCTCGTTCAGCCAGAACTCCTTCGACATGGAGTGCTGTCGTCTGATCGGACTCAATGTCGGTACGTGCGGCTTACGTCTCGTCCTTCTCGAACTGGCTGCGCGCTCAACTGGACTGAATGCTGGGCGAATGATGCAGTGGCACCACTCTCGATCGCGGTACTACTCTCGGTGGCAGTCTTCCAGATCATCATCATGCGTGAGAACAAGCCTCTTCTCGATCTGCCACCTCCAGGCCCAACGAACTCGACCTCGCACATTCAATCATATGATTCGGTGGCTGGCGCTTACACGGACGGCAACTTGCAACGATTGTCGGGCGAGAATGAGCCGTCGCAACTAGCTTCCGCTCCGCTGATTGGCCAGTCGAAGCAAGCTTCTCGCTATTAACCAGCCAGCTAACCACATCGATATCGCTGGTTGTGGTTGGTCTTAGCAATAGTTAGTTATCGTTCAATCTTATGTGTCTCTCTCTCTCTCTCTCTTTGATTAATGAATTGTATTTCGGCAAGCGACAATTGGTAGGAAAATATACAAGGATAGATAGGCGTTTGAAAGATAAGGTACAACACTCATAAGTGATGCGACTACAACTGCGATTCCCCGTCGTCTTGGAGAGAGGAGGCTTGTCGAGCCTTTCGGACTCTTAGGCCCTCGCTGCCATAGAGCAACTTGTTTCCGATTGGAGTCCACATCAAGAAGGCGGAGAGTAACAGCAGCACGATGATAATGAAGCCGGTAACGCACGACAAGATGATCATGTGCGTGTTGAAGTTGCCTTCAATGTACAGCTGGCCTGCAAGGCATGGATCCTCTCGCTTGCCGGAGCCTCCGCCTCCACCGAGCAGAATTGCAAAGTTCGTCAAGTGCCCAGTGGTGCCGCAGAGCAGGTTCGATGAACTCGAGGATGGTGTTGAAGGGAGCGAGAGACACACGTCCTACTCAGGCAACAGAGATTGGCGTCACCATGTATTCATTCAACAAGCGAGTAAGCGAGAGGCTGCGTTCATACCTCACATTGCCAACTGACAGATCCGTCAGGATTGGTCTTCACAAAGCCCAAGCATCGATTCTTGGTCGTGGTGGAGCTCGAGGCAATACATAATTGGATCGGACTTTCAGGTTGCATTGACTGTTGGCGCAGCGTGGCGAGTGAGGTCAGCACTGTGCGGATGGACACACGTTCCTCTGTCTCTCTCTCTCTCTCTCTCTGTCGGAATGAATGCACTGCACTCCTCGTACCTGGCCGGTGGCTGAGTCAAGGAGTAGGACCTGAATTGCGGTCGAGTACAAGGTTGCCTTGCTTGTTGAGGTGGCTGCGGCTACCATCTCGATTTCTGGAGGCAGGATCGTGAGCTGTTGATTCGCAGGGAGTGGTGCAGTGGACGTCGCAATCACAACGACTTGGTTGCTCGCGGGGCTGGTAACCACTACGGTGGTTGTGCCGGACGTCGGATCCATGACCGTCACAGGAGGTGGTAGTGCCGGAGGCGAGGTGACGGGCGGCGGAGTCGGAGATGGTGCTGGTGAGGTGCCATTGGAGAGCGAGGGCGGAGTGACAACTGGCGGAGGCGGTGTTGACGTTGCAGTTGGAGTGGCCGAAGAGTTTGATGGCGGTTGGATAATTGGTGATGGAGTTGGAGGTGGTGGAGGTGGCGGCGGCGGCGGTGGCGGTGGAGGTGGTGGCGGTGGAGGTGGTGGCGGAGGAGGTGGCAGAGTTGTTGTGGACACCACTGACGTGGACAAGCGAAGGACCATCGAATCATGAACCGACTGAGCACTGCCAAGCGAACAGCCGTTGTCTGTGATCGCACCGGCAGAGAAGCGTGCCGACAGAAACAAGGTGTTTGGCACCGATGAATGTGTGGCAACTGAGTCGTAGTTCGAGGTATCGAACGTGCCGCCGCCAGCCGAGAGCAAGAGGCTGTTGTGCCGCGGTGGACTGGTCTGTTGCGTGACGTTCGATACCAGATAGTTGAATGCGTGTCTCACACCCACGCCAAGGCCTTGCTGCGCTCCGACTCCGGCTGGAGCACCGCTCGTAGGCGCAGCGCGACCGGTGGAGTGGACGGTTGCATCGTCCAAGGTACACGATGTCGGCCTCGCAGCCCACCTCACATTCGTGACGTTCGCAGACAGTTGGCCCACGCTTCCAAGCAGCAGCGTTGCCAAGCCGTTGGAATCGACGCTCCAGGCTGCCCAAACACCGTTGCTTGGATGCGCACAAGCGACTGCGATCGTGCTTCCGACGAAATTCTGCCTGGTGATCTCCTGGAGCGGGTTGGTCGACAAGAACACGATCGTCGCCGAGGTGCCGAGGCCAACGACCACCATACTATTGCCAGAAGCGCTGTTGAATGGAACAGCAATCGATGCGCCAGAGGAGGCCTTGGCGTTGTCGACCCAAGAGCTGGTGATCGCACGATCCGAGCCAGTGGCCGAGATTTCGAGCACGCAAGCAGCCGAGCTGAACGACGGGCTCAAAGAGAAGGTGGCTTGCGAGCCGGCCAAGTTGGGAGACGTGACCGTCACTGAACCCGTGAGGGTAGCGATGGCGAGTACTCGCGACGTCGGTATCGAGTACGCAATTCCCGCGAAGAACGTCGAGGAGGAATTCAATCCAACAACCATCGCAGGTTGTGTTGTATCGATGGCCAAGGTTGGCGTCAGCGTGAGCCAGATTACGGCCGGAATGGCGCCATTCAGTGGAGCCTTCCCAGCCGGAAGCTCGAGTTGCTGCGAGCCGACCGAGTACGTTCCGAACGAGCCGAACGAGCAAAGAACCACAGCCAAGTTCGACGATGGAAGGTGGCTCACAAACTGTGCTATCGCTGGCTGCTGCCCTTGGATCAGCAACGGTGAGCTCGTCGCCCCTTGCAGGACGACCGAAGAATAGATCGAATGAGTTTGATTGTTGATACTTGAGTAGACCTGAATCCAGCTGCTAGAGCCTGCGACGCGCTCAATAGCAGCGACGGCACTTGGATAGGCGGTGGCAAAGCTCGCTTGCTTCTCGATCTTGTTTCCCGCTGTATTGCACAGAGTTAACATGCGTGGTGCGCAAATAAGAGCCAAATAACTCTTCCAAACACACAGTGGTTGCGCGGAACGTACTTGCACAAGCGGGAGTGCTGGAGGTCGCTACAGACGAGAACTCCATTGTAGAGTCGACTTGGTCAAGATTCACGAGGTTGACAGGAGGATTCCACTGGGCGAGCAGGTCGAAGGTCGAAAATGTCACATCGAACAATCCAGTGGTTGGGTTGAACGTTATCACCCAATTTGCATCACTCGCAGCTATGGCGTAAGCGATCATTGAGCCGCTGCGGCTGTCGATCGACATTACTGCCGATAGTTGTGTCGACCCCAGCGGATTCGGTACGGTAACGTTTGCAGAGTTGGTGAAGTTCAGGAGAATGTCGGATTCGAGAGTGAATTGGACAAGCAGTACTTGATTCCTCGAATCCAGAGCACTCGCAAACACAGCGACATCAATCGCCAATGGAGCACCCGAGACTTGCCATCCCAATGACCAGTTGCCGCTCGAGCGGTTATATTGAAGGTCAACGACATAGAACGCGTTCACTCCGATGAGTGGCAGGAAGTGTTGTGTGCCACCGACCGTGAGTACTGGCGTACTGGAGACGTTATTGGACGATATGGTTGCAAAGATGTCGCACGTGAACGGATCGACAACAGCAGACTGGAACACGACCGAGGATGAACTCGAGGCGATGATTCGTGGATTCGTGAACGCTCCAGTGGAAAAGTTGGAGTACCAGATTGAATGCGTTGTGACAAGAACGATGGCTGTCGTCGAGTCCGGGTAGCACAAGCCTATTGACACGACTTGAGTATCGCTTGTGATCACCGTAACAATTCCGAGCGCCTCGAAAGTGGACGCTGATTGGTACGCCAACAAGCTCAAAGCATTGCCCACAATGTTTGAGACAAACACTACTCCGTTGAGATCAACCGTCAAGCCCGGCTGTCCGTTAATCTACGAGTCCAAGAGAGTCAATGGATGGATGGATGGATGGATGGATGGATGGATGGATGGATGGATGGATGGATGGATGGATGGATGGATGGATGGATGGATGGATGGATGGATGGATGGATGGATGCATGGATGGATGCATGGATGGATGCATGGATGCATGGATGGATGGATGGATGGATGGATGGATGGATGGATGGATGGATGGATGCATGGATGGATGGATGGATGGATGGATGGGTGGGTGGTGGATACCATTAGTGTGGCAGGCGTAATGTCCGTCTCGTTGCTCAAATTGGGGAAGCTGGCGACTCGGACCAACAAGGCATTCGTGTTGTTGCCAGCCAACAAAACAGTTGAAGTTCCCACCGAGGGATCAACTGGAAAGTTGCAGCTGTGAGAAACAAGAGTATACTGGCGAATGTGGTCGACGTACGGGCAAATGGTACCGTGGAAAATTCGGAGTGTTGGATGACTGGTTGAAATGGCATCCCGTGGTTGACGTCGTACACTTGGAGAGCGTTGTTGTTGTCGAAGAAACCAATCAAGCGGTTTGGTTCCAAATAGCTACCAGGCGACTCGACATCAACGAAAGGAACAATAGTTGGGTTATTTCCGAAGGAAGACGGCGGTACACTTGTGAAGTCCTGAACGATGACGAGCTGCCGGTTGATGACCGGTAAGAAAGCCGCACCAGCGAAGGGGGCGCCAGGAATGTCGATGCCGATCTCGAGCACCACTGAGTCTGTCGTGTAGGATGCCAAGGTCACCGAATACGAAGGAAATACTCCCGTCAGCTGCGCAGCATTCGCGTTCCAGCTCATGATTGTGGCGTTGGCAAAGTTGGGTATTCGCATGTGTGCCGCAAGGCTGGTGGTAGTGCCTGCGACCAGCGTTGTAACGTTTGCCTCGAATCCCACTGGCATGCACGACGTGAGAGCCACGGTGTTGGGCAGCGAAATGAGTTGAATTTGGTTGCTGCCGCGGTACACGCGGTGTTTGGCGATGCTGGAGCCAACACAGCATCAGCAAGCGCAGGGCCGCAACAACGAAACGAAAGAGTGGGACGTACAAGAGGAAGTCTCCCGAGAAGGGGTCGAATGAGAAGCCAGATATCGTTTCCGTGGTTGACTGCATTGAGATGGAGGTATACAGAGTCGGTGGGGACGAGCTACAAGGTTGGTCCACGTAAAAGACCGAGAGTGTTGATTGCTGGACGAAGTAGAATGAGTCGTTGGCTGGATGGAAGGCGAAGCCCCGCGATAGGTCGCCAAACGAGCAGCTGTCGCCGTGGTTGCTGTAGAGCATGTTGCTTCCCGCTGGCTGATACCACAGGACGCCTTTCATGTCGAAGGCGCTTTGACAGAAGCCTGCCGTTCGTGAGGGGCAATGTCAGGGTGCAGAGTGGACGCGTTGATGCTGGCGTACTGCGCTGGCGTACCAGAGGTGCATCCCGGGCCTTGCAGCAAGGTCATTGCGTTCGTGCAGTTGCCAGTGGCTGTGTCGATCGAGCACGTTTGGTTCCCTTGGATTGCGACTAACTGATAGCTTTTGACATCGAACGCAAGCCCATTGATCGGCGACGGAGAAGAAGTCACCTGGGTGGATGCGAACTGTGCGCCAGCGGGATAGATACTCCAAACACCCAATGGTGACTGCATTCGTGCGCAGCCAATCGTACGTAAGATATCAGTGCATACGGTGCTGCGTTCTTGGTTGGCGAGATGTGGAGATTATCATCGTACTGAGGTGAGAGCGTAGATCTCGCAAGCTAGTTGGCAATTGACCACCAACACCAAGGTACTTGCCAATATGAGCAGCACGAGAGTCCCTACGACGGAACGCCCCGAACTGCACGCCTCTCGCGCCATTTACGCCGTCGAGCAATAAGCGTGCCACAAACTCGCGACCTCGCTTCTGGACCAGTCCAAACCCTCGGTAACACACTCACGCACACATACGCAACAAGTACAGTATTGATTGGAGTAGTAACTACCGCTCGTAGTGCTGCTGATTGACGACGAGAACAGACAGCCCAACGATGCACGAAGAAGGAGCGCGCGTAAGCGGATATGTGACTGACGAGCAGCGAGGCAGCGAATCACGAGCGAGCATGCCTCTCAAGTATTGCCCGCCAATCTTATCGCTCTCTCGCCCATCGCTCGCTCGCTTGGTTCATCGCTGCTTCGCTGCTTGGCTTGGCTCGCGGTGTGGCGTGGGAGTGGCAGCGGCACGTTGCAGAGAGGTAGCAACACAATGTTCCTGTGGTTGTTGATTGTGTTGTTCTTCGTGGGGCTCGTCATGTGGCTCGTGCAGCAGTCGAGCATCCGAAAGCAAGCTGACTTCGAGCCGCCATCGGTGCGCCGCAAGAAGCGCCAAGAAGCACACGCGATGTTGATCAGTACGTACAAGGCGATAGCCTCGCTCACTCACTCACTGGCTGGCTGGCTCGCTGGCTGGTGTCGTGACGGAACCAACCAACTCACGAGAGATGTTGTAGAGGATCGATATCGCAACCTGGATCAAGTCAAGGACGCGATGCGTCAGGCCGGTCTCGAGTCGTCGAACCTGATCATCGGCGTGGATTACTCCAAGTCCAACGAGTACAACGGCATGATCTCCTACGATGGCAAATGTCTCCATGAGGTAACGATCCCTTGATAGCATCAACAAGCAACCTTGATCGATCACGCGCGAGTGAGAGTGCCATCAATCGATCGATCTCATCGTGTGATGCATCAATGTCGATCGGCATTGCTAACGCGCAAGCTTCAACCACCAGCTCGAGGATGGCCAGCTGAATCCCTACCAACAAGTGATCTCGATCGTCGGACGTACACTAGAGGGCTTCGACCAAGACAAGCGCATTCCGGTGTTCGGGTTCGGTGACCAGCGCACTACCGACAAGCGCGTGTTCCCCTTCAACCCCGACGGCTCGTGCCACGGCTTCTACGAGGTGCTCGAGCGATACAACAAGATCACGCCCACGACCTTGTTGTCCGGACCAACGTCATTCGCTGCTGTCATCCGCAAGGCGATCGAAATCGTCAAGATGAGCGACAACAGCTATCATATCTTGGTTATCATCTCAGATGGCGATGGTATCTATCTATCTATCTATCTATCTATCTATCTATCTATCTATCTATCTATCTATCTATCTATCTATCTATCTATCTATCTATCTATCTATCTATCTATCTATCTATCTATCTATCTATCTATCTAT
>Ga0209935_1005033_pt1 | contig 11522 bp, 13 predicted proteins | sample ThiBio_1000_plan_2_FD_183958 | JGI IMG/M metagenome (GOLD analysis project Ga0209935, IMG submission 183958) | Wastewater bioreactor microbial communities from Cape Town, South Africa - Thiocy_cont_1000_plan (SPAdes) | ecosystem: Engineered > Bioreactor > Thiocyanate-remediating >... | reverse complement strand
ATTGACTTGAAGGGGAAGCATGGCATGAGATTGCGATATACAATAAGTTATTTGAAGAGATACTGGATAGTTGGACAACCTTTGCAGAAAGGCACTCCATTCGATGGTTTATTACGGGTAGTGTTCTATTAGGTCAGTTCCTTCTCCGGTTTTTTTCTTGCAAAGATTTCTCGCCTCAATTTTAAATTAGGAGCCGAGCTGCAGCAAGGCTTTATGCCCTACGACCCTGACCTTAGTATTGTGGTGTATGCAGAATCGCTTGAAGCTGCAGCACAGTATTTGGTAGAGGAACAGGACAGTCTCCCCTTCATGCTAGAAAGATACAACCACCCGCTCATCAAAGTTCTCGAGGACTCACCGCGATCCGTCCAAGTCACTCTGCCTTCCGACCTCGCGCAGATAGAACCCTATTTCAAGATAGGCTGCGCGCAAGACTGTAGGAGGGCTGAGGTTGGACCCGCTTTGAAACTCCGCCACAAACGGAGTTGCTACGAGAGTCCCTCAGAGACCCGAGGAGGATACCCGCTGAGCATCTTCATTCACCCGCCAAACGACTTGCCTCCCTACCACTCGCTTGAGACATGTCTGCTGGATGGCCTGAAGGTGCCTTGTCCTCCGAAGAGAGACGAATGGCTTCAACGCGAGTTTGGTGCTAATTGGCGAATATCCCCTGGTGACCTCACCAAGGTCTATTTTCTGCGCCATTCGGACCCACTCCTGCCCTGCGAAGGAGTACTGAAGAAATAGACGAGTTTTAGCCTTCCTCGAATCTGGCAATTTGGTGGTCTGTTGTTATCAAATTACAGTAAATCAAAACAAAGGAGGATCAGAGATAATGGCGCGGGCTCTTTCCCACTTTGTGCCTGTCTTATGGGGCTGCATTCTCCTGTCGCTTGTGAGCTATCTGAGAGGTGCCCCATCACGCATTTTTCCTTACATTCTGATTAATTAAATATATAAAGGGGTGCCAATCATCCCGGAAAAGTATCCCCTCTTTAAACAATGCGATCCGCGTTGGGCAAATGTAACAATGGGAGGCAGTAAGTATTCTCCTGTTGCTTATCATTTCCCCCTTGTTTGCAGCATTATGAGAAATATTTACAAAGCCAATTAGAAAATCCCAGTTACGACACCATATGCATCCAGGGTTGTGCAATGAGTTCTCTTTCAATGGCGCTAAATGGAAAAGGCTATGCAAACGCCAACCAGCCCTTTAATCCTCGTACGTTGTTATCTATTTTGACCGAGTAAAAATTGACGAAAAAACAAAGAGGTTTTTAATTCATGGCTACAACAGCACCAGGGATATCTATGCATATGTAAGTCAACCCTCCCTTCTCCCTACGAGCATAGAATCTAACCAAGAACGTTCTAGCCGGTAATTGCAACAATTTGAACTTGACCGCACCCGCTGGAATCAGTCCTAAAAACATTAAGTTCTTGTCTGAGCAGGAGAAGCCGAATGCTAGTACGCAAAATCCAACAAACTGCGCCTTCCGATACATCTAACCGTCCTCGCACATTAAGGACTGCTATCCTTCATGGTAATGAACACAAATCCCATAGCGATCGCGCACGTTCGCAACAAAACGCATTTCGTCTTGTTGACCGGTGTGGATTCACAGTATCCGGATAGGTTCTACGTGAACGATCCTTTCTACTCCGTAACCTACTACAGCTACAACGATATTGCAGATATCATCACCTATTGGATTCAATGAGCCGAGTCCCCCTCCTGAGGCTTCAAAGCCTCGAAGTAGAATGTAGCACAATGCAAATGTAAATTTACACCCCCATGCTCTTCTTATTTTGACAAGATAAAGGGTCAACAGTAGTAGTTCTAGTTGTCCTTGTGTTTTCACTTGGTGTCTTGAGTCTTAGCTCGCCTGTTACGAGAGGACGTGCAAGAGAGAAGGTGGTGCGGATAGGGTGGCGCGCTTCCGTCGCAGCAGGCCCAGGGGCATCTTGAATTGCTTATCAGGGAATGTCTGTCGCAGTGCTGTCCCCAAAGAATTGTCATAGAGAGGCAATGGCCCACGTCCCTGAAATAGGTGCGTGAAGTTAGAAGAAAATAGATTACGATATGTATGGAGGTAGTATTTTACCATCTCCGCTATAACTTGCTCTCGTGTGATGGTCGTCCAGTTGTCGGGATTAGTGTGATCGAACCCAGTGCGGGTGGCAAACTCGATGAAGAAATTCTGTCTATTTTCTATGCTCTCCCAAAAGTCATACGGCCGGTGCTTACGTGGCGCTATGATGTGAATGCGAGTAGAGGGTCAGTACGAGTGCTTCCCTCCCTTTTGGGGGGAAGTGGAGATAGGGTTTCTTAAAATATAGGAACCTGGGAAATCGAATTCTACAGCAGGGAACGCAGTCTCAAGGGCAGCACGCATAGTTCCATAGGCTTTTACGAGGCCAGAGGCTCCCTGTAGGATTTTTGAGTGAGTTCAAGATCGCTTGGTTCTCCTTCGCAAACTTACGGGTTGCTGTGCGAACTCTGCCAAAGAGGTAGCCGCCCATTTTTCCTTATCCAAAGGATCGAAGCCCTTACTGGTAGCATACTGTGTAAGGAATTCTTTTACATTCTGTAAGTCCTGCCAAAATCCTCTCGGGCGCATTTCTGCGAAGAGAAGAGAAGAAGGTCAACACGTAATCTAACCAGAGGAAATCAGCATACCCTTGAAATGGAAAGACACCTCGGGGAAAGCAATGCCTAAGGCAGTCTTTAGAGAACCCGTGAAATGTGCCAACATTGCATTTCCGCCCTATCATTGAGAAGCAAAGAGGATCAGAAATGTTTAAACCCAAAATGAAAAATAGTGATGAAGAGTAGTCACTTACAGGAGACTTTTTCAACGTGGTGTAGCCCACGTTATGCCATGCTTCTGCGTCTGAAGGATCAAAGCCATGTTTCTGCGCAAATTCGGTTAAGAAGTTCGTCAAGTTTTCAGTCTTCGCCCAAAATCCTTTTGGCCGATTCTTCGACTTGATTCTTCGTCTTGGCAATGCTAAAGGAAAAAATATTCGAAGAAAGAAAAAATATGAATACACCAATTGAGCAAAATGAATATTTTACCAAGTGGTGCCGCTTTCTGTTCCTTCCAATTGGCTTGCACGTCATCCCAGGTTACATCGGTTCGCAATCGGTACAAGGTTGGCAATTTCGGTTTCTTTGTAGCCATGAGATAGCCATGATGCTTGAAGGAGACTATATCGCCCGGCTTTGGGTCCCATCGCTTCACAAATTCATGTGTGCCCGCTGAGGCATTGAACAATATACCATTCGGCCTTATTAAAGGAGAAAGAGGAGAGAGAGAGAGAGAGAGAGAGAGAGAGAGAGAGAGAGAGAGAGAGAGAGAGAGAGAGAGTTAGAGATATAACGCAAGATGACATGATACTACGTACAATTCGCACTCCCATTGATGAGTGCCTATGGAGCGCACAACTTTGGCCTCACCATCCCTAAATCTCTGAGTGATGAAGTCAATTTAAGTTTGAGTAGAATAATAAAGAGTCTCTAAGTGTCACCTTGTGTTTGAGGTATCCCGCAGATCGGCCTTCTTGGTAGGGAGACAAAGGATCACGCAGAATGATCCCTTCTCCACCCTTATCTACAACATCCTGGAAGAACTTTTCCAAGTGCACCACATCCTTACATAACTCATACGGGGCCAATTCGATGTGCTTCCAACTCTGCTGTCCCAACCTATCAACTTTTTTTTACAAGAAAAGAAAAGCGAAGTCAGAAAAAATGCAATTGAAGTTTAAATTTGTACCCAATTTTTGGTAACGCTGTTCATAGGTTCCTGGGTCCTTAGGCAAGTCAAACACCATCAGCTTGAAGTTCTTCCAATCAACGACAGACGTATCGATTCGTTGTGATATCTTCTGGGCCTCCTGGAACTTTTCTCTTCCGAACCTAAATGAAATGATTTAGTGAGGAAGGTATGGGAGGCGGTGGTGTAAGTTAGGCGGTGTTGTACCATAGTTCGCCATCCAAAAATATGTCTTGGGGAAATGTGTCCACAATTTCTTGGGGAATCGCGAATGTCTTGCCATTTCGAGAATAGAACATCTTGTTTATGGGATTCCAGAAGGCACGCACACCATCATATTTTTCAAACAACCACCTGTTGGGTAGGTATTTAGATGAAATAGAAACTAACAAAAATAATTTATAAAATAAAACAAAAAACTAACCATCCTTTGGGATCGATAGACGAATTCGTAAAATAGCATGCCGTGATAGGGTTGCCAATACTTTCCACATGAGGTATCTGTTTGTCTAGGAAGTTGGGTGGCATGTCTTCGGGGATTGGATTGCCTCCTTCAACCGTCTGAAGAAGCTCCGGCCTGGCCTTCTTGATGGTGGCAACAAGACTACAATTGTGACAGTCAGCACAGACTTACAATTAGTTTTAGGCATAGGACAAGCTCACCTTTCGATCCTGCCATCCCACCAACAGGGAACGGTGACTAGAGTGATGCCCTTGCTTTTTGCCAACTCTTTCTTCTTAGAATCACGTGTAGCGTAGTACTCGGTGGGTTGGAAGGTGTAATCCGAACCGGTGTAGTGATGCTTTTCCTGTTATTATTTGAATGATGTGAATAATCCATGCATATATGAAAAGAAGAAGGGTTGGGCACCTGGTATTCGAACCCCAAACTCAATCCAGGTAGATAAAAATCGATTTCAAAAAACTCCTGAGTTTCGGGGTTGACTACTCCTGCCTCCTTTCTTGCATTAATTTGCATGGAAACATCCTGTTATTTTTGGGAAGGCACAGAGAGAGAGAGAGAGAGAGAGAGAGAGAGAGAGAGAGAGAGAGAGAGAAGAGAGAGAGAGAGAGAGAGAGAAGAGATCAAATATAAGTTACATTGTATACAAATAGAGGGTATTTATACCGGGAAGAGAGTCTCTAGAGCCTTTTCGAGTCTCTTCTGTTGCGCAAAGCGTCCTCTGAGGAGATACACTTTCTCCCACTTTTGGTCGGGATGCTTTTGCTCTAATAACTCAGCGAGTTGAGGCCGTGTGACGTGCCTGGGGAACCCAAGTTCGCGTAAATCTGTCAGGGCCACAGAGTACCAGTCCTCCAACTACAAAAATGTAGTAACGATTAATCTCCACAATGTGATTAACAAACTTTTACCTTCGTTAATCCCATCTTCTTTTCAACCCAATCGACCGCTTTCAAAAGGTTGTCCTTTTGCTTCCAGAATCCGCGAGGAGCTTGATCACCTTCCACAAATTTCCAAGTCTCCCAAGGGTAAGATGGATAGACTGCGCGCAAAGCACTGTCCAGCGAAGGGAAGTACCTGAAGAGGCGTTCTCCTCCTCGAACTGAGACATGTTTTCTCGAAATTCGGTACCAATCTGACAGCTTAACACAGAATCAATTATGCTTCTGGTTCAGACAAAAGTGTACTCACCTCTTTCACTCCTAAATCCTTCCCTATTCTTTCTAAGACTTGTCTTTGATGTGTCGGCATCCTCCAATATCCCGGCGGCGTGGGGAATCGGGTTGTATCCCAGGTAAATTCAGGAAATGTTGCTTTCAAAGCTTCACCCATCGATCTGTACTGATCAAACACCTCTCTACCACCAGCTCTCTTAACCTCTCGCTTGGTTACAAGGTACCAATCTGTCATCTATGCGTTGTTGATTTTAATTTTTTTTGTCAGCCAAGTACCTTCTTTACGCCAAGACTTGGGGCTATTCTTTCCAGTAAGCCACGTAGTTTGATAGCAATGGATCGAGCTAGTATAAATATATATATTAAGAACAATGTCCTCGTAGAAAAGGGCACATACCCCTTTCAGAAAGCTCTTGTGGGCTTCGAACGGAGGGTTCAAGGTTGATTGAGGTGTATCTTCTCATCTCTCCCAGGTTATTGCGGATTGTCATCATAGAACTTGTAGCGCATACTACCTCCCCTGAGCAAGCAAAATAGCTGGGAGTACACGACGGACTCCTCCGCATGGCACCGTCGATTTCGAAGAATGGCCAGTGGGCAGGCTGAATGGATGGGCACTCCTCATCAAAAAAGTCTCATGATAGCCAGGCACAAGACTTCAAAGAGCGATTCCCTCCACCGCGAAACCCCGTTCTCTTTAGCTAGCTCACACACATCCATCCTATCTCGAGTTTGATGGCATTTCCTGCTGCCTTGGTAATAAGAAGGATCATCCCAACATCAAGCAGGAACGATACGGAATCAGTTTGGGGCAACCACTTCATTGCCGTTTACTGGCGCTATCCCGATTATTTTGATTCGAATTTGGCATCTTCCCGTCCCCCTCTCGGACAAGGTCCAAAAATCAATTTCATTTCATCATCCACCGAAACGGGTGCCGAGACATGCACTAGTCTATGAATCTTTCTTTCGGAGCCAAATCGCGATGGATTGAGAATCCACCAGGTAAGCAGTAGCGTTTAAAGCTTTTCGAATAATCTTTCCCTTTTCTCCAAAGAGATTAGAGCGTACGGAGGAAATGCTGGTTAAACAACGGATATATTGTCGGTGCAGTGGGATATCACGCACGAGGTACTCGTATTTTCTGTTAGCGAGGAAAATTGGCAAATCTGTCTCATATCATCATTCCGCTCAACGGAGCCGCCTTAGTCCATGACGACACTTGGTGCCTTTGGGTTTCGAGTTAGGCCTCTTGTTAGAGTCGTTATTGTAATCTCATTTTGCTCTCCATCACAGGCAAAAACAAGGTAAGTGACACAGAAGTCACAACCACCTTAAATACGAATGAGGCTAAGACGTGTTGACAACGAGGGTGGGAAGGAGTGGAAATGGACACGCACATTTTGTGCTGAATTATAATCCTTACATGCTAACCACACTCTATACTCAACACACAAGTCAGATTGGAGGCTGGCACTCGATCATCCCAACAGCAATACTATCGGCCCGAACTATCGCAAACGTTCTCGCTTCCCCCATTGCCACCGGCGAGAAAGCTTGGTTCGTGCAGCGCTTAACCAACACTTCATTTGTGGTGACATCCTGTTGAAAGGGATCAATGGAATCGCATCCTCTAACGCACAACCTCACCCACACTATTCTCTGTCGATAGGTAACTTATTCTCTCTCTCTCCTCCCACAATATCCTTGTTTTGGTTTCTCATGTTGCACAGGGAATAGTAGCACCTGCCGATGTCCGAAATGCGGTGTTCTTGGCAGCGGCACAAAGCAATGACAAGAACAGATACGCTAAGCTGCAGTCCGCTTACACCATCGCACTTCGGCTACTGACCTGACGCTCCAATTCGGCCTACTCTGGTCCCACTACTGCTAGACTCTGTATAGCAAGTCTCAACCTTGTCAACAATCGGCTACCAGGTGCGGAAATATCCCCTTCCCCACTCTCCCTAATATTTTACCTCATCCAGCTGATGAAAACATGAGCTCTGGAAGATGGAACAAGTGACGAGCATCGGGGCTGTCGAAGCTGGCGCCCAAATAGATTGCTACTGACCGTGGTGATTGGTAGGTGGCTCAAATACAAGTTGAGTAGTGGTTGTTTGTGCTTGCAATTCCGTTTCTACCAAGACGAAAAGTGCATTGCAAAGCAAATTTCTTGGAAGAAACAGCCTGCCCAGCTCTGTCATTTGCTTCAGGTCGGCAGGAGGAGGAGAACAAGGCTGCAGCTCTGCGATGCGCCGCACAACTACCTTCCCTACCCTGGGGCTCTCTGCTCTTATGTGGCGCCCCGGCATCAGAAAAATACACAGCTACTCGACCATGGTAGCGGCGGAGCAAGGTAATTCCTGCTTGGTCAATCGAGTAGCGGCTAATTCTATCTTACTATTGCTTGCAGAGGAGATGAGGGCCTCTCTCTACGATACGCCTGAAGAAATCGTTACCGTTAGCCCATTGGATTTATTTCTTCCTACGATAGAGATATCGGAAGCCGGCAACCTGGCGCCAAACGAAAATGGAGAACTGCTTTCGGCCAGCTACCTCACAAATAAATTTCCAGAGCTATCATCGAAGTTCCACGTTTCTGACTTCACAAAGGTAGAACTCTGTCCAATCTTTGCATATCATTCTAACTTCCCGCAGGCGCAAGAGGCTGCTTTGAGAATGAAGGTCACATTCGGTAAAGAAAAGAGCCAGGTGACCTGGTATCCCACTGCCTTTGCTGTTAGCCCAACGATGTAAGGAATCCTTTCTGATTAGAAGGCAACTAACACTGTTATAGCGTGTTTACAGATCGTCATTGTGTTCCGGAGGACGCTAGCCGCGACACTGCAGAGGGAGATCGAGTACTACTCGCGCGCCAAGAAGTACTGGTAAAAGTAGGACCAACGGTACAGGGTAAGGCAAACGCGTTTGCCGGAGCGTATTCTTGCAGAGTGCTTTCGGTTAATGACGAAGCTGAGCAAGTAAGATGTCGTGATCCTTTAAATCAACGGGTACGGCTTCTCTACAACTTCCTTCTTCTAATCCCAACTGTTCAGATTTGGCCCAGAGGGAAAGATAATCTTGACTTGGCGGTACTACAACTGTCGTCAACTACCTCCAAGCTTCAACGCTACTTTTTGCCGGCAACCTTTGATGACGTGCGTTCTTCTGCAAACCTAAACACTAACTAGCTAATAGGAAGAGCTACACACCAATGAACAGTGTGTTGTCTTCATTGGCTACCCCCAGCACATCTCCGACGCGCAATACCAGATGCTTTGGAGAAGAGTAAAACGAAATTACACATTTCCTCACTGTAAGCCCTGTTTCCTGTTACTGTCCTCTAATTTCCTTTACAGACAAAGAAGTACTTGAATATGAGCAAGAGCAAAGACAGCGCGATGTAGTTGCCGAATCCCTTCGACTCGCGTTTCACAATTTCAACGCGAAAGTTGTGTCCCTTGGCCATACCCTTAAGGTACTTTTCTCCTACAAAATTTTCAAACATAACCCCAAACTAGAGTAATCCTAGCACATTGCTTGGTGAAAGGCTGATTGCAGTAACGAATGCTTCGACAACGGGGACATCTGGTTCTCCTTATGTGAGGCCAGATAGCCCTACCTTTGTTCTTGGCCAGCGTAAGCGTTGACTTTTTTATCTCTCGCTAACTGTGAGCACAGATCTCGGAAGTGGGGTCTACCAGAGTGCCAAGGACGGAAGTGACTTGATTAACTATAACCTATTCCTTAGCGTAAACCATCCCGAGTGGGCCTATAGATGGGCGAAGTATGCGCTGCCGACTTTGCCCGAATCGGATCATGCTGCGGTGCTGCCGTACATTCAAAAGCACCGCGCCTTGTGGCAGAAACACAATGTACAGGCTGCACTCGCTCTTTTGTAACTGAAGTGTTCTTTGAGTCATTAAATTGAAAACAATTTTTATCGTAGGCAGTTTCATTCTTTCAATCTTGCCAGATGCAGGCACGAAACCTCTGGGTTCTGCTTGGAGCAATTTTCATGTGCTCTTTCCTAGCTGCGTTGGTTACCAACTGGGGGGTGGCTGACCCCTTTTGACAGCAAATAGTTTGGGAGCTGTGGATAGAGGAAACTTCCATTCCACTTCAACGAACGTTTTTGCCAATGCTTCTTGAAGAGAACCATTAAATAGCGGCATGGGTCCGTTGCCCTAGAGGAGTCCCATATTAGCACACCATATGCAGCGGTACGGGGAGAGGAAGGTGAAAGGGTACAGTAGACGCACCATAGTTGACACCACGTGGGACTTCTTAACGTTGAGCCAATTATTGGGGTTAGTTGGATCGAATCCCATCTCTTCGGCAAACGATGTGAAATACTTGACCCTGTTGTCTAGGTTTTCCCAATGCTCGAGTTTATGTGCGATAGAGGCTACCAGAAAAGAGGGAGGTTAGAGCTCGCCATTGAGGACAGGCAAAGACCACCTTCGAAGGGAAACACGACCTCGGGGAATGTGTGCCGTAGCGCCTTTTTCACTCCCCCGAAGGACTTCAACAAGCTGGGACCTTCCTACGAATTTAATAAGAAGCAACGTAAGCTCTAGGGATCCAAGACAAAAAAGTTGGTTACCTCAGTAGCGTGAATTTGTGCAAGGGTAAAGTTCCAGCTTGCAGGATTCGAGGCATCGAGGCAGTTTCGTTTTGCAAGATCAATGAAAAACTCTCGCCGCTTCTCGGCCGAATTCCAATAGCTCGAAGAAGCAGGAGCAGTACTTGATGGGAATTTGATATTCAATTCCGGGAACGCAGCCTTGATCGCTTTCTTGTAGGACCTTTCAAACATGTTGAGTATAGTTGCCCCGCCCTTCTATATAAAGAATATTTATAATTTATTTTAAATATATTTTGGCAGCATTACCATTGCTAGGATCGATGCTCTATCAACACCTAGCCATGCATCAGCGTTGGTGGGGTCGAAATTGTGTTCCTTCGCAAAATGCAGCCAGAACTGTTTTCGGTGTTCGGCGTCGCGCCAATACCCTTTGGTGATTCCTAGTATTGAATGGGAGTGAGTGTGGTAGCCATCGAGTCTGCCGAACCGGTATGCTTGGCCTTCCATTCCGGGAAAGCGCTGTAAAGCGCCCTGTGTATGGAACCCTTGGACATTGTGAGTATAGTCTGTCCTCCCTTCCAAGAGAGATCACGTAAGTTCATGTTAACACAGGTAAATTTGCGAGAACAGGGAGGGGTAATGCGGTGAATTACCTACCGGAAAAGCGAGGATTTGTTTTCTCAGGAATTTTATAGCTTTCCAGTTTTCGGGATCAGAAGAGCCGAAGCCTTGAGACTGTGCATAGGATTCAAAGAAAGCCCGCCGATTCTTGCCGTCTCTCCAAAATCCTTTGGGTCTTAGCTGTGATTTCATTGGCCGTTGTAACGGCAACGCTATTCGCGAAAATAGGGAAATTGGGTTAACAGAATACGCGATTAAAGCGAAAAGGATAGTTACCTGTGGGATGTAATTTCTGTTCTTTCCAATTGGCTATCACGTTGTCCCACGTTACGTCTGTCCTGAGTCTGTATAGAGTCGCTAGTTTGGGCTTTTTTGTGGCCAGAAGAAAGCCGTGATGCTTGAAGCTTGCTATGTCTCCTGGCTGAGGATTCCATCGTTTGATAAATTCTGATGTTCCCGCCGAGGCAACAAATCGAACCCCATTGGGTCTGATAATGTTTGTTACCTCCAAAAGAATACAAAATTGGGGTGTACGCACAGATCACATTCCCATTGGTTTATGCCGCAAGGTCGAACTATTTTCGCCTCTCCGTCTCTGAATTTCTATTGCTCACTTGGTTAGCGGCTCCCTATAGGGGGTTGAGTAGAAGGCTTGCCTTGTGCTTTAGATAACCTATAGAACGGCCGGGTTGATAGGAGCTGGAAGGGCTTCGTAGGATGATGCCTTCACCTCCTTTATCCATGACATCCTGAAAGAATCGCTCCATATGTACTATATCCTGACATTCTACGGGCCGAGCCACTTCGAGGTATTTACAGGGTTTACTGGAGAGATAGCTTTCTACACAGGCATATATACTTGGGTGCTAGAAAGAGCGCATGCGCGAGAGAGA
>Ga0209935_1005031_pt1 | contig 11528 bp, 13 predicted proteins | sample ThiBio_1000_plan_2_FD_183958 | JGI IMG/M metagenome (GOLD analysis project Ga0209935, IMG submission 183958) | Wastewater bioreactor microbial communities from Cape Town, South Africa - Thiocy_cont_1000_plan (SPAdes) | ecosystem: Engineered > Bioreactor > Thiocyanate-remediating >... | reverse complement strand
CAATGGAGGTGCATGTGGATGATCGAGCTTTTTGGATATGATGGACACAACACTTGGGTCCAAGTAGTCAAGATTGCAAAGTCCTCTCCGGCCATTATGATATGCCACCCACCATTTGCTGTCCTCTCGCTTGCCTATGATGGTAAGTCGATCGTTTTCCTTGGCACTAATGAAATCGGAATCGGTCTGTACATTTTCGGCTTTTTCTTTGCAATAGAAAAAAAATAAATAAGCAACAAACAATTTCCTAATAAAGAGAAAAATTAGTAGAGCGTACCGCCACCGTCGCTGTTCTCCCACTCAGCCCGCGTGATCCCGACATGGGAATAATGCAATTTACAAATGCAAGGCAAATAAATACTTCGGCTATGCAGCATGAGCTGGATCGATCGCTCGCGTATGTTCTCCACCTCGGACTTCAGATTGACGACAGCCGAGGAGGCCATCTTCTGCGCGAGAAGGTTGACCGCATTGGCCGGGATCTTTCCTTGAAAATCCACCAATACGATGCGAGTCACGAGGCACGAGCTGAACCCAGTCTCCTTGATGAGCCATCCGAGCACCTCGGCCTCCCCGCGGATGAAGTTCTTGTGGGGTGGTGCGGTTGAGTGCATTACCGATTGGGCGAAGAGGACGAAGGTCCTGCTGAGAGTCTCCTTGGTCTTACTCTTCACGGTAGTAGTGACACTACCCGACGCTCGCAGGACCAAAAAATCGCGCCGCTTCAGGGTATCGCTGACACCCCTGAATGCCAATCTCATCAGGGTCGTGTTCTCTGACATCTCCTCGAGGATCCTTCCCTCAAGATACAACTCCTCCCACTTCTTACGGATCTTCCCTAGTCCCTGTACCAGCCGCAAGATCTAATTGTTTTAACGCAGGTGAGTCTCTGCGAGAATATTTTATGTGTGGGGGGGGGGGGAAGTAAAAAACCTGTTGGGCTGGGGCAGGGACCATCCCAAAGCTTGCATAGCAACCATATGATTGGCCCGGAAATAATTTCTTCATGGACCGCACCCCTTCGGAGGCGCACTCATCTTCCATGAGGGGTTCCCACCCATTGCCCCCGAGGATGTTCTGCGAGACCGAAAACTCTCGCTCAAACTCCTCGAATGCGATGGAGGGCATGGCGGCACAGTTTTTCTCGAGGGTCTCGACCTCCATCGTCCCCGCGATGAAACTCCGCATGAAGGCAAGGATAGGATCCTTCCTCATATCGCGAAGGGAGGCATGTTGGGTCTTGACGAAGTACTTCTCGATGGTGATCACCGACGCCGCGGATTCCTTCGAGTTGATCCTGTTGTTAAGCTGACAGAGGTCCTGCGCCGAAGTGATCTCCTTCAGAATCTTTCCCGCCAAAATTGGGTTGACTTGCACGTGCATCACCGCGTTCGCCGCAATATATTGATGGTACAGCCGAGAAGCCAGATCGAGAAGATCCCTCATCGAGAGCATTTCTTCGTCCTTGAATAATTCCGACTTCGATTCTAAGAAAAAAACATTTATTCGTTCCTATTGATCTCACAAACAAAAGGAGGAAGGAGAATTAGCTAACCTGAAAGAGGGATGAGCAGTCCAGTTGGCGAATTTTGTCTTTGCTGTTTCCTCTCGAGTTTGTGTTGCTTCTTTTGAATCATCATCTGCTTCAATTTTTCGTGCTGCTTCTTGAAGTCTTCAACCTCCAACCAGAAGAGATACTTCGATTTGGGTAGCACAGGAATAGACTCGAGCTTCTGTCGCGGCGCATTCTCGCTGCGAACTGCCTTATGTATTATATTATTCTCTAAGGGTCTCGAAAGTCGCTTCACTGTTAAATAATAGTGAAGGTAAGTACATATGAGTGAGAGAGAGAGAGAGAGAGAGAGTGAGAGAGAGAGAGAGAGAGAGAGAGAGAGAGAGAAATGTACTTAGTTTGGTCTTTGCCCTTGAAGGTTCGGCGGAGTCTTCTTCTTTCACTCCTTGCAAAGCGTCATCGAGATAAGCATCGAGAGTCTCCGGCTCGTCGAGTATCCTACCTCGAGAACTCAGCACGAAGGTTTCGCCATGATGGTGATGGGTCAAGTCCCTAGGGGTACCCCTGCCGGACTTTTGTCGAGTCTCCACTCGGATATTCAAACAGTTCTCGCCTTGCACGTTATCGATGGTGCGGGTGACTAATAATACAACCTCCCCATCCGCTTCCTCCCCCGCATCCCCCTCACTCTCCTGCTCCGGCTCGGTCCTTAGCTCCATCTCGCTGGCGCTCTGTTCGGTCTCCTCACCTGTCTCCTCTCCGGCGCGAGTCCGAATCTCCGGTATCTCAATCTCCGCATTAGGGGCTCCCATCCCATTGGCCTCCTGATCTGCATCCGCTGAGGGGTGAGACGCCACGCCAGCCTCCTCGTTAGACTCCGAAACTGCGGTGCCTTCAGCCTCAGGCTCTTCAGGCTTACCCTCGGCAAAGACGGGATGCTGAATTTTGTCCCGATTGGGACTATCCGGTTGCACATCATCAAGCTTATCGGACTCGCTGTGCTCGCCTCCTTCTTCACCTTCGCCCTCACCCTCACCGTTACTCTCAGCCTCCGCTGCGGCCTCCTCGCGCTTGCGCCTCGCTCTCAACTCGCCGCTACTCCCCGCCACCTCGGCCCCACGTGTGTGGTGGCCGTTGGCAGCAGGTCGTCGGATCTCCGTCATGTATCTCTTGCTCTTCTTTTTCTTTTTCCTTCTCGTGCTACTCTTGCCTTTACTCCTCCCCGTGGTTCCTTTCCTCTTCGTTTTCTCTCGCTTACTAATTTCTTCCATATCCGCTTGTTCAAGCATGCCTTCATCGGGGATGATGAAAGCACCGGGGGTGAGGGAGGGTATCTTCCTCGAAGGCACAATAGGACTATTCTCCTCTCCTTCCTCTTCTTCCTCATCATCGTCATCGTCTTCTCCCTCTTCTCCCTTCTTTTTATCGCCACTCGCAGCGTCTCTCGACTCATCGAATTTCAATTTCGGATTAGCGAAGCTAGCAGTGTACAGCGCGATGCCAGGGAAGGGTAGCCTTTCATCGTCCTCCCCTTCCCTTTGCTTCTTCAGCGTCCCACCTCCCGCTTCCTCGGCTTGTCTTCGTCTCTTCGAGAATATCCCTTTCCTATCCTGCTCTTTCTTCTTGGGTTCCTCCCCTCCTTCTTCTTTCGTGTTGTTGTTGAGGGTGCTGGTTGCCCCATCATCAGGTTTCTTCTTCTTCAGGGCGGAAAGGGAAAGGAAGGAACCTTTCCTTGTAGGCTTCTGTAAGTGAGACATCGCAAGGTCACTGTCTCACCACCAAGCTATTTTTAAAGAAAAGAAGAATGGTTACTCAGAGCGAGAACCATTCCCCTCCTTGTTCTTATCGTCTCGTATTTTTTTTGTTTGTCTTTTTGAACAGGGACGGCAGAAACGGCTTTCCTAGATTGTCGCGCGCATCCAAAACAACAACTTTCCAAATTTAGAAAATGCGAACGGGCTAGCGCGCACGAGGGGGAAGAGGGTGGAGGGGGAGAGATCACGAATTCATTGTAGAATTTGGGGTGGGGGTGGAGAGAGGAAGGTTCGAGAAGCAACCAAATAGAGGAAATAGAAGCGAAAAGGAGAAAGGGAATAGAAAAAGTTTGTTATAACCTGTTCTTGAACTGTGGCTTTCTTTTTTGCAGGAATGCTGTCATAGCCTCGATGAGATCATCGGATTGGATGAAAGCAGAGTTCCACAGCGCTACATATTCGAGTCCATCTTCGAGAGAATGTTCGTCAGAATAATTCATCACCATTTTGGTCCCCTGAACCACAAGAGGAGAGTGGCTGCTAATCCTCGCTGCCATCTCTCGCGCAGCTTTTAGCATAGCCTCCTTATCCGCATACACCTGGCAATATTATTTGAGTTTTGTTTAATCCAGAGAAAAAGAGAGAGAGAGAGAGAGAGAGAGAGAGAGAGAGAGAGAGAGAGAGTTACCTCATTGACCAAGCCAAAGTGGTGTGCGCGCTTCCCACTAATGGTATCAGCTGTAAAAGCCATCTCTCTAGCAAACCCTCGTCCCACAAGAGGCGATATCCTCTGCAGAGTACCGACATCCGCTACTAATCCAACCTTCGTCTCAGCCAAGACAAACCTGGCGACGATCAGAAATCTAAGAAGTCATCTGCAGACTTACTTGGCATCTTCAGTGCAAAGGCGTATGTCACAAGCAGTTATAAAGTCGATTCCTCCTCCTACGACAAGATTAGGTGGCGAAATCTTGAAAATACGAACCAATACAATGCGAATGAACACAGGCAATAACTGGCTTCTTGCAGATATGAATCGCGTTTAAATATCCTTGCCAATTTTTCACTAGCCTATAAAAATGTAGGTTTTGCACCGCTTTGCTTTCACCAGGATCTGGAGGGAGATTGAGTCGCTTATTATGAACTGACTATAAATAAACCGTTAGGATGACTAAAGGAAGAGAGGTCTAAGCCAGATGTGAAGAGACGCCCCTCAGCCCAGATTATAGCCACATTAATTTGTGGATCTGCAAAACAAAAGTTTAAAAATGTTTGGGAACTGTAAAGAAACCTTTATCGATCTCCGCGAATACAGCACCAACCTCTGCCCAAAACTCGGGTATCATAGAATTGAGCTTTTCTGGGCGACATAGGACAACTTCGGCAACACCGTTGTCATTTCGAACGAGCCGAAGGCAGGTGTATCCGCTCTTGGCTTCCATTGTTGTCTCTTCTGGGAAAAGATCGGTGTGAGAGGATGGACGCAGAAGCAGCAAGCAAGAAGAAGAAGAAATCAAAGAAGGTGGAAAAAGAAGGGGACACAGAAACCAACAAAGAGAAGGCGACGAAGGAGAAAAAGAGGAAGAGGGAAAAGGGCAAGAAGAAAGACAAGAAGGACAAGAAAGAGGAGGCCGAACAGAACCCTAGCAAAACAGAGAAGAAGGAGAAGAAAAAGAGCAAGAAGCGAACTAAACAAGACTCCGATGCAGTGCCTTCCGACAAAACTCCAGCCACACCACCCAACCCAGCACCAAGTAAAAGCGTTGAAGAGAACAAAGCAGCCGGAAATGCGACCAGCGCGAAGAATGAGAATAGCGCGGCAGGCTGGAATGATTGGCAGTCCAGCAATTTTGAAAGCGATGAACGAAAGAACAAGTTCTTAAGGTGAGAGCAGTATTCTTCTGTGAGTTACCACTAAAATTCGATAAAATAGGCTTATGGGCGCAGGGAAAACAAACCCAGCAGCCCCTAGCTACCAGAAGAAAGGATTGTATGGCGGATTGAGTGGCTTCGTTGCTGCTGGTGCATCACCTTCACCTGCACAAGAGGAATTGAACGCGATTAAAGCAGGCGATAAACTGAATAATGAACTGGAGAAAGAATTCGAAGATGCCAGAACACGCAATTGGAGTGGGCGGGGGCGCGTCGGTCTGGGATTTTCAGATGATAGCGGACCGGGGAAGATTGACACCACACCTCGCTCAAAAAAGTTTGACGATTGAGTTTTTGCTCCCAGTGGCTTTGTGCCGTTCTTGTTTCTTTTGTTACGAAACCCATAAGCCTTAGAAGAAGCAAGCAGATCAATTCTTGAAATGCGGGGATAAGGCGAAATTCAACAAGTTAGGGGAACGATACTCGTTGAGGTCTCGCTGGAAGCAAACTACCTGCTCGGCATGTTACTTCGAGAATTAAAACATCTAACAACTACTCATCAATCACTATCTTGACTGAAGAATATCTATCCATCATCTTTCACATGATACTATCTACTTTCCTGGGGCTTCTTCATAGTCGCTCTGGGGAGGCCGATACAACGATACAACTACTTCTATGCCCGGCATATAGAATAGGAGGGAGAGCCCTGACAGAAACGAACCTTCCCTCCCCATCAGCCCCCTGGCTAACTACATATGGCTGGGGTGCGGGTGGGGAACCAAGGAAGGGTTTGGGGTCGGGGCTCGTCCGTGGAATACCTCTGGCCGGAAGCCTTACTTTATAAATCCAACCCAACACTTCCAACCACCTTCAACCTTCACGAGGTCTTCGGACCTTGAGGGGGTTGACTTTGGATCCTTCTGGGTCCAAACACAACTACTCTCATCTGTCGAAGTCGCCATGGCCCTTCCGCCTCTTCCTCACCTCACTACTTGACTGTGTGTGGGGATCATCCGAGGAAGTAACACGAGCGCCGTCAACTACCAGCCCGGCCAGCTGAACAACTATGCCTTCGATCCTTCTGAACCAGAGGGACTTGGGAGTTCAGCAGACCACAGTGCAGCGGCCCTTGGAACCCATCCGCGGCTTATTGATACATGCGACACAAACTTCCCGCCTCAACCGTCTCCCCTTTTTTGCTCCTACCCCACAGTAGTAAAACAGCGTAAGCGGGTCCTCTATTTGTTTTATTGCATTTCAGGGAATTTGTTTACGTGCTCTGCAGAGGCTGTTGCTTGGACAACACGCAAACAGCTGCTAACCACAGAAGAAGCTGCGCACGAAAGACAAGAGCGCGGAACAGCCATGAGTTTTATCGGGATGGACGACGTTCTCAATGACGGACGGTACGACCTTATCCGTCAGATTGGGGGCGGTGCATGCGGTATTGTTTGGTATGAGGCAACCGTTATCCTAAATTTCAATTTGTCGGGTTTTACAATGTAATTCGATAACTAAACCTTGCTTCGTCAAACAGGGCAGGGAAAACGAAAGTCGGAGGACAGAGAGTCGCCGTGAAGAGAATACCCAATCTCTTCCGCGATTTGGATACAGTGAAGCGAACGCTGCGGGAAATACAAATTCTACGCCATTTTGACCATGAAAATGTACCCTCACTCTTCTCCCAAGCAAGTCGTAATCTTACTTCAATCAGATAATACGTGTTTTGGACATCATACAACCCTCCGACCAAGAGGGCTTTGATGAGCTGTATGTTTCGTTGCAATCCTCTTTATTTCAGCACTAACCCTCGTCTAGGTATATAATTTATGAGTTAATGGACGGTGATCTGCATAAGCTCATCAGATCTTCAAGACGGCTCCAACCCGAAGTAATTCAACTGCTCGTGTATCAAATTTTACGTGGATTAAAATACATTCACTCTGCGGGGGTATTGCATCGCGATCTGAAGCCGACGAACATTTTGGTTAACCGAAACTGTGATTTAAAGGTTTGTACAGCTGCCACGTAATGGTATTACTAATCGAATCTTTAGATATGTGATTTTGGTTGTGGGAGGGTTGGGGAGACGCAAGGTTCTGGGCGTGCTGGGCTAAAGATGACATTGTTAGAGCACGTGCAAACCCGGTGGTACTGTGGTAAGATTTTAACGTCTTTCGTTTTGAAGATTACATGGATTGAACCTGACCATGAAAAATCCATATTTTCAGCCCCGGAGGGTTTGATGTCGTCGAGCCAATACACCACCGCGGTGGATGTGTGGTCTGTGGGATGTATAATGGCAGAATTGTTTGGACGCAACGTCCTCTTTCAAGGGCGAACCAGTACGTTTATCGATTAGCTTCTTCTTGTCCCTTCTTCTTCTTGTGTTGGCCTTTTCAATTAAAGTTCCCTTCTCCTTTCCTCATAGATAAGGAACAGTTGAAGAAGATTATCGCAGTGCTTGGAAAGCCAGCTGACGAGGACATACTCAAGATACAACATGAGGAGGTTTGTGCCATACTACCCTCCACAGCCAGCCCTCATTATCTCCTCTTTTTATCAGTATCGACGTAAGATGCAGAACCAACCTTCTGCTCCTAAGAGAGACTTGGTTGCACTCTTCTCGGAGGCTTCGCCCTCAGGTACGATAATTGCGCCCCCAAAACCAAAACCCACGTCGACACTATTTCCTTATTGAATGTTCTCATAAGAAATTTTTGTTGTGTAAAATTTTTTTCCAACCCACAAGCAAAAAGCACAGGGTTCAAATTTGTCCTTTAAGTACCTTCGCACTACCACAATCCCCTCTGGAGCACTCTTCGGAGTGTATCCATCTGTTAAAATTGGAACGATACAGAGAAGATTAGCATGGCCCCTGCGCAAGGATGACACGCAAAATCGAGAAGATATCTCACTTTTTTTTTTACCCCTTTCCCCTTAACGGTACCTATACTTATCCCTCTTTTTTTTTATTGTAGCTCTCGATTTACTCGACAAAATGCTTCAATTTGATCCTGCTAAACGGATAACGGTTGTTGAGGCCCTGGCACACCCTTACTTCGCTGGGTTGCACGTGGAAAGCGATGAGCCCGTAGCGAATTGCATGTTTGATGAAGCGGTCTTTAATAGCAGCAGCGAGCTAACCGCAACTCATTTGAGGGGTAAGAAACTACTCTTCCTTACCTCGCGACACTATCTAACCACATCCCCATCTAGAATTGATGTATGAAGAAATTGTCACCCACTACACCTCACATCATCGGAAATCCCAACCTCAGCCAATCGCAAACCCTTTTCTCGAACAAACTGCACCAGACGAAGCAGAGTCGCCTCCGGGTTCTGGCGAACTCACTGGTACTCTAGTTGAGGATTAACAAAGGAGGCAGCGTACATTCGCTTGCGAGCAAAGACAGAATCGACCAAGAGCACCCCTTTGGAAGGGGGATGTAAAGTGTAGCACAGATCATCATCATCTGCATTAAAAAATATGTAAAGCTGCGCAACCCAAAATTTACAAAGCTTGTTGAACAAAATAGCAATCTAATGCTTGTTGTTCCTGTCCCTCTTCCTAATTGCGCCCGATTGCCTCCGCAAGTCTCGAATTCGTGTCAAGCGCGTCTTCGGCGTAATAAGAAAGGTTGGACAGATAGTTGTCCACAGGGTAGTTCGCCTTCACGTGGCATATCTGCCCTTGCAGGTTCTTCATGGCGGTCAAGTAGCTAACAGTACGAGTTAGCTAATGACTTTAAGCGCGAAATATCGAGGTACACACCTGCCCCAGACATAGATTTTCTCGGGATTAACTACACCGGTTCTCGTGTTGTTGCCAGATAGGTAGTCAGGATTGCCAGCATCGGCAAATGTGAAGTCCCTAAAGAAGATATGTCAGCCCATCGCCTTATACTGAAAAGTTAACGGGAAAGTTACCTGGTCATCATCCCCAAGAAGGGAATCAAGGGGCATCCTTTCCCTTTCTTCTTCTCTTCTTTGTTCGTATCCCAGAAGTTGGGTAGCTTGTCATATCTCTTCTTTAGTACGCTACGGTAGGCGTGATAGTTCTTGTGCGAGTCGACCACGTGAATGACCTTTTCGTGCAAGACCTTCTTCCTCGCTGATATGTTGTTCCATACATTCTTCAGACGAGAAACCGAATGGATTTCCAACCCGGCTGCAATAGCAAAGAAGGAAGCGAAATTGCCCAGCTCATAAAGTTTCTGTTTTTGTTGAAGAGGTCGATAAATAAAAAGTCAAAAAAGGCAAGATAGATTACCTTGCAAAGCTTGATGAATTTTTCCACCGTCTTGATGCGATCGTTTCCTCCGATGATGATCTGGGTAGCTACCCAATAAGAGATCTGATTGAATCGCACCGATATCGCTGTCACATTGGGGCTGTCGATCTCCTTGTTGGGTTTGCTGAACGCGAGCTTATTAAATTCTGTTGTTTTGATCTTTTGGAATAGTCCGAAGTCGATCCTCGACAACTGCTCCGCCAGTGTGGAGACAGAGACTGTCCAAAAGCTAACACCTGTGAGATTGGGTTGAGGAGGGGAGGGGGGGGAGGGTTAGTGTGGGTGTTGCTTAGAGTAGTGCAGTCGAGTGGGTGATTGCTTACTTGTGAACTCTTTCACATCTACATTTCTCATGCCCATCACGAGCTTCTTAGAAAATGCTGTGGGGCTGTGAGGAGACGGTGGAGCCTCCTGTGCTGCCTTCAGCTCTTGTATCCTGGTGCTCTTTTCCTTTCTCGGTTTAGATGATATCCTGCTCCCACGTTGAATGCTTTTCTTGTTGAGTTGGCTGTAGGTGTTGCTGGGCAGGGTGGTGCTGGTAGGCCGATGGGTCGTATGGCCATGAGTACGACCACTCCCTCCATGGGTCACCGACGGCGAGGCAACAGAGGGGCCACTCTTCTTATTATCCTTAACAGGGGTAAGGCATTCAAGCGCCTTCTCCTTCGTGGCATTGGAGCTTTCGGTCCATATCCTCTTGTTGCTTTCTTGTCCCCTTCCTGATATGCCGTCCCGCGTGATCCTCTTATTGAGGAACTTGATGACTCGGCCGACCAACTCCGGATTGGGTTTGAAATCCACCTCGTAAGACACCTTGATCCATTCTTCGAGGAAGGTTACGATCTTTTGCCTGATTGGCAGGGCGGTTTTGCTCTCCTCGTGCAAGTCCCTCGACGTACGCTTCAGCGGTGCACTATTCGATGGGAAGTGATACCTAGAGAACAGCAGAAGAGGTTAAGTTAAGAATAACAAAAAAGAATAAAAAAGGAAGGAGAGAAAGAACCTTTCGAGCAAAGTATTGAATAAGTCTGTGGGAGTCATCCATTGTCTATATGCGAGCAAGAACTGTACCAACAGAGGAGCATGGACTACTGTGCCGTCATCACCCATATTCTGTTCGATGAGGTATCCGACAATCGAGTTCATTGTACCAGCAGGTACCCGAATATCCTCTGCTTTCAGCAGCCCCTCTTCCTTCTCGCGTGGAGTGCTGGTGCTTTCAGTTGCCTCCTTCTCTTGTTCCTCCTTGCCCATTTCCTCCTCTTTCTCCCTTTCTTTCTCCCTTTCTTTCTCCTTCTCTTCCTTTTCCTTTTCCTTTTCTTTATCTTCGGCTGGCGCGGAGACAGAGAATACTTGGGGTAACGGAATTAGGATATTGTATGCGTTGGAGCGTAGAGATGGAGGAAGTGAGTACATTCTTTAGCGAGCTGGAAGCCTCGTTTTAGCGAGTTCCTCCTGCGCTGCCTTCTCTTCGGCTTGTCATCCTTCTGTGGAGTAAGATCGACCGACTGCGAACGCCTTCGGCGAGCGGACTTCTCTTTCTCCTTTCCGCTGTTCGCCACCTCGTCGGCCAAGTTACCCATAAGCTCCTTCTTTGTCAGCACGACTGCGCTGTGACGGAGTTCCTCCGCTTTCTGGGCCCTCTTTATTTCTTCTTGTTCGAATGATTCAATATCTGCACTTGATATGCTTCTTGATTTGGTGGTGGTCTTGATCTTAGCTGACGAGTGTAGCACTAAGGACAACGGTTAGATAATTGTAACTCTGTTAACGTGGTTACCTGCTAGCTTTTCTTTCGGTTTATCCTCAGTGTCTGTCTTTCGCATCAGCTCTGCGTGCCGTAGAATTTCCTTAACCCCTAAGCTCTTTGATTTTTTCGATGGGCGTGTTGCGGTGGGCATTCCTGCCGATGATTCAATTAGATTCTTTTGTTGTATTTCCATCCTCAATTCTTCTACGGATGGGGCGGGGACTTCTAATTCGCTTTTTAGCTCCAAAGGTGCGGCTTTGTGTACTAGGGCCATCGCTGGTGCTCTTCTCGCCAGCGTGGTTGGTCGGTTTGCTTTGGGCGGGGGTTCTGGTTTGTTGTTCT